>Ga0154383_135_pt1 | contig 148578 bp, 124 predicted proteins | sample RifGroB1_FD_105627 | JGI IMG/M metagenome (GOLD analysis project Ga0154383, IMG submission 105627) | Spirochaetes bacterium GWB1_60_80
TGCCGTCGCGTTTCCTGGCCGAGATTCCCGGCAAGCTGCTGGACACCACCGGCGGCAAGCTGGACCTGAGCGTTTCGGCCGCCATGGGGAAGTGGCGCAAGGGCATGAAGGTCTACCACGACGACCACGGCAGCGGCTACATCGTCCAGGTCAGTAGCGCCGGCGAGGGCGGCGTCTGCGTCATGGTGCGCTTCGAAACCGGCCGCAGCCTGCAGTTCTTCCCCAAATACACCAGCAAACTCGAGGTACTCAAAAACGATGACTTCTGACGACCCCACCCCGCCGGCCGGCAAAGCCAAGTCCGACACCACCAAAACCGCCTCTACCAAATCCGACCGCAAGGGCGGGAAAGGCCAGCCTCCCGCCCCGCCAGCCGGCCAAGCCCGCAACAACAAAGCCGCCCGCACGGCCCGCGCCGCCAAGCAACTAAGCGCCACGGCTACCCTACCCCACGACGACTCGCCGGCTGGCCCTGCTGCCGCCGGTGCGCCGGGCGCGCGGCAACCGCCGCTACCTGGAGACCGACCGCCGCCTGCTGGATCTCTGGCTAGACGACGGCCGCATCATCCTGGGCGAGCGCGAGCGCAACAGCCGCCTCTACGCCCGCGACGCCGCCGAAAAAGGCCTAACTCGGGCTTACCCCGGCCTCTATAACCAGCGCCTGCGCAGCGCCCTGCAACGCACCTAGCCGCAGTTCACGGCCGTCCTTTTACCAGAACGAGGAACGAGCCCTCCAAGCCTACGCCAGTCTTAGCCTCAACCCCAGCCCGGCCGGCCTGGCCGTACTACACGACGACCTCCTGCCGGCCATGCTGCCTTACGCCGCCACCCGCGCCCTGGCCAGCTGTGAACACGAAGGCTACACCGAAGCCCACTGGGCTACCAGTGACGCGCGCCTGGGCCGCTGGTTCGAGCGGCGCGGCTCCTACCTGTTCGCCCGCCTAAGCGTCGGGAATAAAACCGTCAGCTACGACGACTTCTTCCGCGCCGCCCTAGCCGGCGACGCCCTGGTCAGCCCCGACCCACTCCACCCGGCCATCGTGCCGCCGATCTTCGACCCTGGTGAATTGAAGAAATTGGACCGGGCGCTCGAGGGATTATTCGGGCTTACCAAAGAAAAGGTTGATTGAAGGCCAGAACGCTTCACGGTTCACTCCTTCGCGAAAACTTCCACCGCGGCCTTGGCCCGTTTAATAGGCGCTAACGTCCCCGGTCCACCGATGCAACCATGGGGACAGGCCATACCCACCACCAATCGTGGTGGTGGGGTAATCTGCCGTTTTTCTATCTGGTTCAATATGTCCAGGCAGGCACGGAGGGTATCAGGACTGGCCAAATTAAACTCGATAGGCGTGGAACAATTGGCTTGGTACTGATCCAAAATCGCTTTAGCCACATTGCCCGCGATCGGGTAAGCGCGTCCGGCGGAAGAAGCTTCATCAAGCCTATCGTTGCTTGGCAGTTGGGCCGGATCAATGCCCTTGGCCAGAAACATGGCCGCCAATTCCTCAAAGGTCAGTACAAAATCCACAAACCCAGCCACTTGGGGGCGGAAACACTCGGTTTTTTTAGCAACACAAGGACCAATGAAGACGATCTTTGCCAGGGGATCGTACCCTTTAATTTTTTTAGCGGTCTCAACCATGGGCGTAAATGATTCGGAAATGTTGCCGGCCAGTTCCGGGTAGTGGGACCGGGCCGCCAAAACCCAGGACGGGCAACAGGAAGTACCAATAAAAGCCCGGTCATCGGCCCCGGGTTGTGCAGCCAACAACAGACTCAACTTTTTGCTCTCGTCGTGGATCGCTAGATCCGCGCCATAGGCAACCTCGGCCACTCCGGCAAAGCCGAGCTGTATTAGCGCCGTCTTCAGGCTTTCAGGTTTAACCAGCGGACCGAACTGACCAGCAAAGGAAGGCGCAAGCTCGGCGTGAACCCGGTTACCATCCTGGATTGAACGCAAAACCTGGGCGATCTCGGATTTTTCGCCGATAGCCCCAAACGGACAGGACACAACACACAAACCGCAGGAAACGCATTTTAGATAATCGATATCCGCAAAGCCTTCGACGTCGGATGAGATGGCCCCGACACCGCAGGCCGCCGCGCACGGTAAAGAATAGCGTTATAAGGGCAGACCGGCTCGCAGCGCCCACATTTGATGCACAATTCCTGATCGATAAATGACTTGCCCTTGACCATGGATACAGCACGCTTGGGACATACCGCCACGCAGGGATGGGCCATACAGCCCATACAGCAATCCGACACGATGTACGATTTTTCGGGGCAGCGCTCGCAACCAATCTTGATGATGTTGACCAAGGGCTCGGCGATCACCTTATGGGCCACCAGGGCCGGAGCCGCATCGTCGATGATCGGGGCATGAGCGCCGAATTCCTTGAGGTCGAGCCCCAAAGCCAGGCGCACCCGTTCCCTGACAATCGCCCGCTCCCGAAAAATGCTGTCCCGGTAGGTCGGAGTGTTTTTCTGGATAATGAGGTACGGAATGGTTTCCACGTACTCTGATCGCTGGTTTTGATTCACCATTTTAGCTACCTCGACCAGCACCTTGCGCCGAATATCCATAACCGGCGTAAAAATCCCCCGCATCTTTTCAAAAATATGTACCCTGGTCTCATGCATTTAACGCTGTCCTTCCCCGGCAGGCACCGTGACCATATCGTGCAACAGGTCAACCAGCTTTTCGGAGGTCATGGACGTATACCGTTTGCCTTCGATAATAATGACGGGTGCAAAATCGCCATTCTGGCAGCTATTCAGGCATTGCTCGTAGCTGACCGCAACCATAGCCCGCAACACGGGATCCGTTTCCATAGCCTGAATCAACTCTTGCCCGCCTCGCGCCGCACATTCCAAGCCGCAACAAATCCGCACCTGAATCATAAACCCCTCCACAATCTTGCATTAATTTGTACGATCAGGCGCATCCGCTCCGACAGGATTATACGGGGGGCGCCTTGCTTGTTTGCCTAAAATCCCCTGTCCGGTACCGCTTGATCCGCAAGGCGTTGCTCAACACCGAAACCGAACTCAAGGCCATGGCCAGTCCGGCCCAAATGGGGTTGAGCCAGCCCAGCGCGGCGATCGGAATGCCAATGATGTTGTAGGCAAAGGCGAAAAAGAGGTTTTGGCGGATGTTCCGCATTACTTTAACACTCAGATCTTTGGCCCGGGCGATGCCGATCAAGTCGCCTTTGACCAAGGTTATATCGGCGCTTTCCATGGCGACATCGGTACCGGTTCCCATGGCAATACCAACATCGGCCTGAGTCAAAGCGGGGGCGTCGTTGATGCCATCACCGGCCATGCCCACCACCGACCCTTGGGTTTGGCGAATTTTAACCTCGTTGAATTTGTCCTCCGGCAGGCATTCTGAGCGAAAGCTGTCGAGCCCCAGGATGGCGGCCACGGCGGCAGCGGTCCGTTGGTTGTCGCCGGTCAGCATAACGACTTTGACTCCATTTTGGTGCAAGCGCCTAACGGCCTCAGGTGTGGATTCCTTGATGGGATCAGTCACGCCGATATAGCCGATGTACTGGTGGTCGCGTAGCACAAACATGACCGTGTGGCCAGTGGTTTGCAGTTCCCGAACGGCGGACAGGTCGATGGTGGTACTAGCATCAGGGGATAACCTGCTCAAAAGCTTCTCGTTGCCGACCGCGATACGCTGTCCATCCACCAAGGCTGTCGCGCCCTGACCGGTGTGGGAAACAAATTCACGCGGTACCGTAAGGGACAGTCCCTGGCGGCGAGCGGCAGCCACAATAGCGGCAGCCAAGGGATGTTCGCTTTGTTGGTCTACCGAGGCGGCCAGCCGCAGTACTTCGTCATCGGTATAGTCTCCCTGCCCTTTATAAATAGCCACCGTCGGCTTGCCGAGTGTCAAGGTACCGGTTTTGTCGACCAAAAGGGTGTCGATCTGCTGCATTCGTTCAAGGGCTTTGGCATTCTTGATTAAAATGCCCGATTTGGCGCCTAAACCAGTGCCGACCATAATTGAGACTGGAGTGGCCAGCCCCAAAGCGCACGGACAAGCAATGATTAGCACGGCGATAGCGTTCACCAGCCCATGGTCCCATTTGGCGAAGCCTAGACCCCATACCAAAAAAGTCAACACGGCCAATACCACCACCGCCTGTACAAAAAAAGCCGCCACGATATCAGCCAGGCGCTGGATGGGCGCTTTGGAGCGCGAGGCTTCATTGACCATTTGGACAATCCGAGCCAACAGCGTATCGCCCCCGACTTTCTGAGCCACCATCACAAAACTGCCGTTCAGGTTAATGGTGCCACCTGTCACCGCGTCAGCCGGATTCTTTTCGACTGGAATTGGTTCGCCGGTAATCATCGCCTCATCGACTACGCCATTACCTTCAGCCAGCACGCCATCCACCGGGATTTTCTCACCCGGCTTGACCCGTAGCTGATCGCCAACCACGACCTCGGCCAGCGGAATGGCCATTTCCCGGCCGTTCCTAACAACCAGAGCGCTGGTAGGCACTAGCAGGTTGTTGAAAAAGCCGGTTGCTTTCTCAACAACCTTAACAATTCCTCGCATAGCTTGCGCTATGCTGCGTAATTGTACCGGCTTTTGAAGTGTTGAAAAGCCGCATCCGCGTTTTTCAACACCCTGCTAGATTGAGTAGCTCTTTAATGGCGCTATTAGTCTTTGCGTGGGCCAGCAGCTCCAACATTTGGCCTAGAATGACCAGGGTTATAATGATGACGGTCGCTTCGAAGTACACCGGCACCAAACCGTCAGCCCGTCTCAAGGCCAGTGGGAATATATCGGGCACAAAAGTAGCGACCAGGCTGTATGTCCAAGCCACACCTGTACCCAGGGCGATCAGTGTGAACATGTTAAGTTTCCAGGTTTTGACGCTCTGGTAGCCTTTGGCAAAAATAAAAGCCGCCGCGATCAGCACCACTGGCACCGACAGCCCCAGCTGGAAGAACAGATTGGTTTTTGCCGCCATAAGATTCACTATAATTTGGCCTAGGCCAGGCACCAGCTCGCCCATCGACAAAACCAACACCGGCGCGGCAAGCGCAGCAGCCAGGACAAACCGACGACGCATCTTCCGGAACGCCGCAGTCTCAGCATCCTGTTCGGGTACCAGTGGACCACCAAAGACGACTACCTGAACCAAATGCATGCCACAAACTGGACAATCGTTCGGCGCCGGGTAGGTTTTATCGCCTTCGCAATGCATCGGGCAGGCATACCCCCCGGCCGACATCTTGCCGGCAGGCGCCACCATTGGCAAGGCCAGATTCAGCTCCTGAAACGAGCACTGGCAATTGGCCACACAGGTCCCATCGCAGCCGGGCGCACCGCAGACACAGGCGTGGCCGCCAGCGGGGTGTTCGGGATCCTCCGTGTCTGCATCGGCATCACGATTAGAAGTGGGACCAGAATCGGCTTCCTTGACCGGAACGAGCTTCATGCCACAAACCAGGCATTTTCCTGGTTGGACATAGGTCTTGGGACCTTCGCAGCCCATTGGACATTGGTAACGCATCGGTGCCTCCTTGCTTGTTTTCCGACGTTCATGGAGCATCCAGATCGGTTTTGATCCGGTCGTATTCCTCTTTGGTGATCTCGCCTTTTGGCGTAGCGTTTTTTCAAGATCATTTCCGGCGTCTCTCCACTACCGCCGGATTGAAGGCCGCCAGTCAGACCGCCCTGCCGACTAAAGAACCGAACTGCCTTGCGATCAAAAAATAACGACCACAACGACAATTAGGCCAATAAGCATGCCGATCCACCCCCAACCGCCCGTCATCCCGTAGCCTGGATAATATCCACCCATCATAAAACATCCTCCCGATACCAGAGCCGCTGGCGTTACCCCCATCATGCCCCAGGGGTAGCCGACCAAATGGTCGAAATCGATCCGTTGGTGCATCTGCGCCAGGGATGCGGATCCATCGCTGCCCATCATAGCGTCCATTCGCTCATACAGATCATGGTCGCCAAGAGTCGCCTCCATGACCGAGTCGCCCAGTTCTTCAGGCCGGGCGGCGCTGACCTTGGAAACAGCAATCAGCTCTTCAGCCTTGATACCCTAATCGGCCTGGATATCGGCCATAACCGCTGGGATAGTCCGAGAGATGTCCATTACAGCGGCACCGGCCAAGCCGTCGACCACCAGAAAAACCGCTATGCCAAGCATTGTTTTCCGCATATCCCGACATCCTGTCATACAGCATAAGCCAGGTCGCCCTTTTTATCAAAGCAATAGAGCGACTTTAATAGCAACGTGGCCTGGCATGTCATTAAAGGTGGCTAACGCGATTCAACCGGTTAGGGACTGCCTGGAACGCGACATTCAGGGCTCGCCGGTTCTCAGCCAACTGATGATACATGAGTTGATAGTGCAAATCCTCAAGGAACCAGGCCGCTGCCCTGAGCAGCAGTCACATGCGGGAGTCCCGCGGCCTCCACGTTTCCGACAAAGCCAAACCCAGGCCGCTTATCCAGTTTGCCTATTCCGATTCGCGGAAGCAGCGATGTAGCCGAAGCCATACCATGCTAGGCGCGCGAATAGTTAAGTCATGTTATTTTAAATTGTCCTGCTTCGGTCTGGACGACTGAAACATCATGAGCATTCTTATAGGTGAGTTCGGACACGGCAACCATCGATTGATCGATATCATCGGTACCAGCAGCAATCTCGCCGATACCCCTGCGAACCTCTTCGGATATCCCCAGAAGGATGCGTATTTCTGAAAGGACGGAAGCACTGGCAATCTTCATCTCGGCGGAGGCCGTTCTGACTTCTGTCGTGACCGTGTTGATTTTCGCCAATGCATCAAGAATCTGCGTTGAGCCCGCATTCTGCTCCACCATAGCCCCTTTTACCTCTTCCTGGAGTCCATAGAGAATGTTTATTAACGAACGAACCTCGTTAAAGGTGCGTTCAGCAGTGCTCGAGGAGGCCACTATAGCCTTGATCGCGCCTTGTATCGATTTGAGGTTCTTGTCGATGCTCTTTGATTGGACGGCCGAACCTTCCGCTAGCTTGCGGATTTCATCCGCAACAACTGCGAAGCCTTTGCCGGCCGATGATTTCATCGTGTCGTCCTGGACGACCGCCAAGGCACACTCTGATCAATTTATAACCGTTGCCGGGAAGCTCTACGGTTTGCCGGCACCATTCATCGGCAAGACAGTCCAGGTCAAGCTTGTCGGTCGTTTCGTCGAAATATACCACCAGCACAAGCTCGTACGGTCTTTCACCATTCCGGATAAAGGCCGGGCGTACCTGCCTGCCGACTTCCCGGAGCATGGTGAGCCTTTCAAACCAGAGGCTTACGCCAACAGCCTCATCATGCGCGCCGGCCGTTTCGGTTCGCAATCCGCGCAGTACCTGCGGGCCATGCTTGCCACGGGCGGCAACCTTTCCTTGCGGCGGGCGCAAGGCTGTTTGAATGTTCTCGAGAAGTATTACGGTTCAAGCGGATATTCGCATGTCCTGGCTGGAGCCATGACCGCCGGCGTATCCATGCCGAAGCGCTTGGCGCAATTGTTTGAAGACGAAGCCAGACAAAATGTACTGCCTTTCACCGCCTCCGAGCGCGGGCAGGCCATGACGAGGAACGCGGAGTATTACGCGGGCCCGTAGTGGTCCGCTTGAGTTGCTTTTTCGGGAGGAACGACATGAAGGAACAGGATCTGGTTATTGACTTGAAGAAACTCAGGCTGCCAGGAATGGCCGACGCGCTTGACCGGCGGGTGCGCGAAGCCGAGGTAGCCAAGCTTGGTTATTTTGAATTCACAAGACTATTGGTCCAGGACGAGATGGCCAGCCGTGAATCGAACTCGCTCCAGAAGCGGTTGAAGGCGGCCGGCTTCACCATGCGGATGACCTTCGAGGCGTTCGACTTCGATTTCAACGGCGTGGTATTACCACCGCCGGCCTTGCGTGACCTGGCCAGCTGCCGCTTCATCGAGCAAGGCCGGAATCTGGTGCTGGCGGGCCCGCCGGGTATCGGCAAGTCGCACATCGCCCAAGCGCTGGGGCATGAGGCAGCCCGGCGCGGTATGGATGTGGCTTTCTTCAAAACCCACAAACTGCTGGAGCGTTTGGCTCCCGAACGCCTGAGTACGCGACGCGGCCAGATTCTGCTCCGACGCTGCCTGTCCGCCGGCTTGCTCATCCTGGATGACTTCGCCTTCCGGGCCTACAGCCAGCTGGAAACCGAGCTCCTGTACACTTTGGCAGACGAACGGCTCAACTCAAGCTCAATCGTGGTGACATCCAATCGTCCGCCAGAGGACTGGTTCTCCGTCTTTCCGGACCCGGTAGTTGGCGGGGCGGTCATGGACCGGCTGGTTTCAAGTGCGGCGAAGCTCATCGTCACCTCCGGTCGTTCCTACCGACGAGACGGCCCTTCGCGCTATATGGCACCGCTGGAGGCAGCCACGGCTTGACGCCGGAAGCAAGTCAATTTACACTGAAACTCCCTGGCCCAATATCGTGACCCTGGCTGGCGGAATAAGATGACCCTGGACAGTCACAAGGAATCATGGTATTTTTCGATTAAATTATCAAGTATCCTGTTCAGATTTTCGTCATCCGATAACATGAGTTGCTGATATTCTTCAGTCGCGATTCGACAGAAGGCTTCCACCAATTCAGGATCGAAATGAATACCGCTATCACTACGGATAATGCGTAAGGATTCTTCAAGGCTAAAAGCATCTTTATAAGGTCGTTTGGAAATAAGCGCATCGAATACATCGGCTATCGCGAATATCCGGGCAGGTAAGGGTATCGCCTGCCCGGATAGTCCTGCGGGATAGCCGCTTCCGTCATACTTTTCATGGTGATGTCGGATTATCGATGCAGCCGATTCCAATCCATGATAATGCTTCACGATATCGATCCCATGCGATACATGACTCTGCATTATTTTAGTTTCTTCTAATGTCAATCTGCCGGGTTTTAAGAGTATGCTATCCTGAATCGCTATCTTTCCTACATCATGGAGAAATGACCCGTTGATGAGCCCTGCCACAAGGTCCTTACGGAGCCCTACTTCTTCAGCCAAACGCGTTGAAAGTATCGTAACGCGATAATTATGGCTGTTCGTATCGCTGTCCCTTTTTGCCACGGCGCTGCCGAGAGACTTCAGTAATCCAATATTCGCTCGCGACAAGTCCTGCGACACGCGTAAAACCTTACGGTTCAGCAAGATGATCACAGGATACACGGATAGAGCTGTGATGAAAATTATAATAATCACTTGGCTAAGTGATATAAAAATACGATCCTTGATAGAATTGATGGTTCCCTCGTCGACTTTATAGACAGCCTCGAAATAACCAACCATACTAGCCGAATCTTCCTTGAGCGGGACAAAAACCAGCAGGAAAACTTGACCATATTTACCAAGAAATCTCCTAAACTGCGCGTCTGGTCCAAAAAGCAATACTGGTTTTGATTCCTCGGAGTCGTAGACCGCCGGTTCCTCAGCAGTATTCTTCACAGAAAGGATTAAGCGTTTTTCGGCGTTGTATAAATTTATGATGATAAAGTGCCCATCGCTAATATGTGAAGCAAGCTCCGATCTAATCTGATCGAGGTGATCCTGGCTTGGATCGGACAAATATAGACCATGAAGCATGCGGAGCTCTGTTGTTTCTTCCTCAGTCAAATCGAGCAGAATACTGTCTATCTCCTCTAACTCCCGCAGGAGAACAATTCCTCCGATAACCGAGGACAGAATAACCCATACGATAAAAAGCCTTAGGATCAAAGCCTTGTATATTAAAACCATTCTCCATTCTCCAAAAGGGACGTCTGCCAGACGCCTCCAAATAGATACGTACCACCAAAATTGTCATTCCTCATGACCTTTACTGTCAATAGTGGACAGTCAGTTTATAGCGGTTTTTCTTCCACTGCAAAATCCGTCGGCATACGCCATTGTCGCGATAAAACTCAATGCATCGTTGATTCCGACATCCGCCCGAAGCGGTTCGTCCCCGCAGGCGTGAAGTGACCTGGTGGCGGCCGCCGCCCCCCGCCAACCGTATCAAGATCGCCCTAGCAGGGTGTTGAAAAACGCGGATGCGGCTTTTCAACACTTCAAAAGCCGGTACAATTACGCAGCATAGCGCAAGCTATGCGAGGAATTGTTAAGGTTGTTGAGAAAGCAACCGGCTTTTTCAACAACCTGCTAGACCGCATAATGCAAAACCGGCCAGGCGGCCTGGAGTTCATGGTTCCTGCCAACCTGGAAAACGGCCAGGGCTACCACCGGGAACTGGTCAGCCAGGCCAGCCGCGGCCAGTACCTGACCGAGCAGCCGCCCGTCTACACTAGCCCCACCCGCCTGGACGCGGCCTGAGTTGGGTGATTATTCCTGAATAACAAATGAAAAGACTCGCCGTTGGAAGACGGCGAGTCTTTTCTGTTACGGACCACTGCTGGAAGGCGTCGGGTTTTTCACTCGCCTGTTAGAATTTTCCACCATGAGCTAAACCATTATTCAGCTTGGCTCTTTTTCATAATATTTAACCCGCAACAGATCCTTGAAGTGCCTGTCCTGAGTCCAGAGCGTGCAATCATATTTCAGGCTCGTCGCATAGATCAGGCTATCGGCCATGGCCAGCTTATAATCCTTGCCTACCTTTGCGGCCGTAATCGCCAAATCGGCATCAATCTCCACCACTTTCCCGAGTTTCATATGGGCAATGGCCATAATCGCCTTGTCCTCATCCACTTCGACAAGTAATTTTTTAAACACCTCATACAAGACAATGGCCGGAACCACCAAATTTTCCAGATCCCCGATAATCGACGCAATTTCTTTCCCGACTTTGCTTCCGGCAAAAAATTCCAGCCAGCACGATGAATCGATAATATTCATATTCTATCGGATTTTTCACGGTTCACAGTGGTGTTTATGCCCTTAAATATACCTATTAGGTTTGTTATCGGCTGAATGGGAACCAATTCAAGACGATTCCCATAGCAAATCAATTCCAAGGTTGCACCAACCTTCAACCCGATCGTCTCCCTGATTTCTTTCGGAATGACCACTTGATATTTGCTTGAAACCACGACCGTGTTCATCGATAACCACCTTGACTTACTATATCGCTATCGATCAGGGCTGTCAACAATTCCGTAATCTGCCACTCGTTACGCTCGTTATCCGGCTGTCGTATTGTCTTGACACCGAAGATCAGCAAGACAAAGCCAGAGAAGAGAACAATCAGAGCGGTTACTAGCAGGTTGTTGAAAAAGCCGGTTGCTTTCTCAACAACCTTAACAATTCCTCGCATAGCTTGCGCTATGCTGCGTAATTGTACCGGCTTTTGAAGTGTTGAAAAGCCGCATCCGCGTTTTTCAACACCCTGCTAGATTTATGGTGCCGGTCCCATCGAGAAAATCGGTAAACAGAAAGTAAAAACCGATAAACGCAGCAACTGAGCTAAAAATATATACCACTGCCAGCGCACGTCTGAGTCGCGCCCATTTATTACTCAAAACACCCTCACCAGCGCAGCACCTGAAAGCCGTATGACGCCAGATCCTCGCCCATTTCCAGGGCGTAGGCTTGGCTCATGAAAATGTAATCCGGTATGCCCAGCACCTGCTGGATGGCGCCCAGCCTATCCTCGGCCAACGGATACTCATCGTAGGGAAGTTTCAGGATGGCCGCCAATTCGCCGCCGGAGACGCCAAAGGCTTGGGCCAAGGCCGGCAGGCCGCTGATGGCAGGCACCGGCTCGGCGCCCTCCCAATAGCCCGGCCAGGAATCGTAGGCAAAAGCCCGAACGCCGTTCACATACAGCAGTATGACCAGAATATCACTGTCATGCACCATGGTGAAAAGCACCGGGCAAGCCAGGGCGGCGGACAATTGCCCGCCAAAGTAGTCGGCAAACCCCAGGTCCTGGGTATCGGCCACCTGGTCGCAGATCAGGTAGAAGCGCGGCGTGGCCGGGTCGAAGATGCCGCTGATGCCGGTGCGGTCGACGCCGTCCAGGAATACTTCCACCGCCTGCGGGGGCGCGTCGATGACCAGGAAGTTGGCGATAAAGGCGCCGGCATGCAGCCGGGTCGATATCAGGCAGAACAGGCACAGCAGGCCAAGGCTCAACTTGCGCATGGCCCCCCTCACCCCGGCTCATTCGTATCAAACACCGTATCCCCCAGCTTGTAGTCGTCAGCCTTGACTGCGCGACGGATGGCAGCAATATCCTGCAGCTTGCGCTGCAGCTCGGCGAAGTTCCAGCTATCGCCGGTCAGCGATTCGGCCTGCTCGTAGGCGGCCAGGGCTTCGGTGGTCTTGACCAGCGCCTTGCTGTCGGCCTTGCCGACGGTAGCCGGCAGGTTGCCGATCTGGTGCGGGTTGAAGGCCGTCGGGTTTTCTAACACGCGCGCATAGAGGGTACGGCGCAGGTTCTGTTGGCTTATGGCCCGGTTCTCGGCCTTGACCCGTCCGGCGCGCACCAGGGGCACCAGCCAGAATAGCAGCGAGAAGACGATAGGCACCACGCCCAGGGCGATGCCGATAAGGGCGCGCGGATCGGGCGTGAGGTAGCTGAACAGCAAGTAGACGATGCTGTAAAAGAATTCGGCCACCTGAGTACCCTTGCCGTAGGAGCTGACGATATCCAGGTTCTGCCAGGCGTACAGAAAAAAACCGCCGAACAGCAGGTTGACGCCGTTGATGAGGGCATAGCCGGCGTTGGCTTTGCGGCTATTGGCGCTAAAGGGACGCGGCTGTTGCATGGCCGAAAGCCCAACGGCCCCGGTCTCGGCGCGGGCGCGCTCTAGCAGCTTGGGGAAGTGATAATAAATTGTTCCATTAGCGGTGACTTCCGGGCTGCCCTCGAATTCATATAGGTAGCGCGAGATGGCCAGGTCGGCCTGGTCGGCGGAGAGGCCGGTCAGGGCCATGAACTCCTCGAGCAGCACCATGCCCTTGCCTTGCTGGGCCAGGGCGACGAACAGCCGGCGCTCGACCTGGTCGTGGCCGGCGTTGGGGTCTATCTCGCCAAAAATGAAGGAAAAAATGCGCCGGTGCATCGGCCGCTTCTCGCCGCCCGCGGCGCCGGCCTTGGCGCCGCGCTGCAGTCGCAGTTCCATCTCGCGCTGGCGTTGTTGCGGCGATTTGAACAGCTCGCTGTAGAACCAGATGCGCATGAAGGCGCGCACCAGGCCCATGGTCAGGCCGAACATGCCGGAACTGCCGCGGCTGCGGCTGCTGGAGCCCTTGGAGCCGGCCACCGACAGGGCGATGGAGGCGACGATGGCGAAGACCACCAGGGCCAGGAAAAGCACGAAGTAGCCGACCAGCATCACCATGATCCAGATCTTGAACAGGAAGGCCGCCACTTTGCCGGCTACCTTGAAGAAGCCGCCGAAGAAACGTTTGAGGGATGGTCCCAGGCCGCGGTAACGGCTGGCGTAACCCTGCGGGAAGGAATAGACTATTGTACCGGACTCGGTGACTTTCAGCCGGCCGCGGTATTCGTCGGCCAGGGCCGGCAGTTCCGTCTCCACCTGGTGCTTGGGCAGGCCGGTGAAGGACACCAGGTCGGCCGCGGCCGCCTCGCCGCCATGCTTGCGGAAGGCATTGAGCAGCGTGGCGCGTACCTTGTCCTTGTTATAATCGTATACCTTGGTTTCCGTCTTCATTTCTTTGTCTCCTCTTTCGGAAGCATGTCAGCAAACAGCGCGGTATATTCGTGGGCGGCCTTATCCCAGGAAAACTCCTGGTGCATGGCCCGCTGACGCATGGCCTGGAAGTGGTCTGGGCGGTTGTACCACAGCCAGATTGCCCAGCCGGTGGTGTCGTAGATGGCGTGCGGCGACAGGTGCTCAAACATGAAGCCGGTGCCTTCGCCGCTCTTTTCGTCGTAGTTGGACACGGTATCGGCCAGGCCGCCGGTGCGCCGCACGATGGGCAGGGTGCCGTAGCGCAGGCTGTACATCTGGTTTAGGCCGCAGGGTTCGTAGCGGCTGGGCATCATGAAGAAGTCGGCCCCGGCTTCCACTAGGTGGGCGATGGCTTCGGAGTAGCCGATGCGCGCCCGGAAGTTGGGCAGCCGCCCGGCCAGCGAGCGCAGTTCGTTCTCGCACCAGGTCTCGCCGGAACCCTGGATCGCGAACTGCACGGCCATGTCGTGGCAGATGTGCCAGGCCGAGCCGTACAGCGGGCCAAACAGCTCGGAAACGCCCTTCTGGTCAGTCAGGCGCGACACCATGCCAATAAGGGGCACTTTGTCGTCCACCGGCAGGCCGAAGGCTTCCTGGGCGGCGCGCTTGCAGGCCGCCTTGCCGGCCAGGTCGGTGCTACTGTAATGGGCCGGCAGGTGCGGGTCGACGGCCGGATCCCATTCATGCAGGTCGACGCCGTTGAGAATGCCCACCAGATCGGAGCTGCGGCTGCGCAAGAGGCCGTCCAACATGCAGCCCTGCTCGTGGGCCTGTATCTCGCGGGCGTAGGTCGGCGAGACGGTAGTCAGCCGGTGGGCGCAGGTGATGCCGGCCTTGAGCAGGTTGAGGGAACCGTAAAACTCGAAGCCGGCGCCGTGCCAGGCCTCCCAGGGCAGGGCAAAGCTTTCGAAGGCCGACTTGCCATAGACGCCCTGGTAGCCGAGGTTGTGAATGGTCAGCACCGCCTTGGTGTTGGCGAATTCGCCAGCGAAATCACCGGTGAATTCACCACCCGATTCGGTAAAGCGCAGGTAGACCGGCGCCAGGGCCGACGGCCAGTCGTGGGCTTGCAGGATATCCGGGAACCAGGCCAGTTTGCGGCAAAGTTGAAAAACGGCCCGGTTGAAGAAGGCGAAACGCTGCGGGTTGTCGGCGAAGTCCGGCTCAGCCTTGTTGCCGTAGATGCCGTCGCGGCCGAAAAAGCCTTCGTGGTCGATAAAATAGACGGGAACCTGGGAATTGGGCAGGGTGGCCTGAAAAACGGCCGACCAGTGCTCCTGCCCGCCTAGGGGAACGCCGAGCGGCCCTTCCAGCTGGATTAAACCATCGCGGGCAATCGAGTAGTAACGTGGTAGAACGATGCGCACGTCATGGCCGGCCCGCTGCAAGGCGCGGGACAGGGCCGAAACGGCGTCGGCCAACCCACCGGACTTGGCGAAGGGGGTCGCCTCGCTGGAAACCATCAATATTTTCAAGCCATACTCCTCACGGTCACTGATAGCAGCCTGGCTGGCCGCCGGCCGAAGCGGTCGCCCTTTGTCAGTATACACAATATACCGGCCGGCCGCAAACCGCGCCGCCGCCCCACGCTGCTAGGGTTGTTGACGGCGGACCTGCAGGTCGGAAACGATCGACTGGCTCTGCAGGAGCTCGAAGCGGCTGCGGGCCGCCTTGGCGAAGGTCTCCTGGGCGCAATAGGGGCTGACGCCGGCCGGCACGGGCAATCGCCGCCAGGCCCCACGGCTGTCCAGCTCGCGCGCCTGGGTGTTGTCCATAAAAAAGGCCATCAGGATGTCGTAGACGCGGTCGCGCTGCTCGGCGGCCAGCACTGGCACCATCAGCTCGATGCGGCGAACCAGGTTACGCGGCATCCAGTCGGCGCTGGCCAGGTACAGCTCGTCGGCGCCGCCGTTGCGGAAGTAGTAGATGCGGGCGTGCTCCAGGTAGCGGCCGATGATGGACACCACCCGGATGTTTTCCGACTGGCCGGGCACCCCGGGCACTAGCTGGCAGACGCCGCGCACGTTCAAAAGGACGCGCACGCCAGCCGTTGAAGCCTTGTACAAGGCCTCGATGACCTCCCGGTCGCACAGGGCATTCAGCTTGGCGGCGATCATGCCCGGCGCGTCCGGGGTGGAGCGGCCGGCCTCGCGCTCGATCATGGTCAGCAGGCTATGCTTGAGTTCAAAAGGCGCCATGGTGACCGTTTTGAGGTCTACGGCCTGAGACAACCCGGAAACGATATTGAAGAAGGCGCCGATGTCGGCGCACAACAGCGGGTTAGCCGTCAGCAGGCCGATGTCGCCGTAAAGCCGGGCGGTTTTTTCGTTGTAGTTGCCGGTGGAGACGTGGCAGTAGCGATGGATGAGGCCGTCCTCCTCGCGCCGCACCACCAGGGCGGCCTTGGCGTGCACCTTGAGGTGGGCCGCGCCGTACACCACAATGGCGCCGGCTTGTTCCAGGCGGGTCGCCCAGGCGATATTGCGCTCCTCGTCGAAGCGGGCCTTGAGCTCCACCACCACGGTAACCTGCTTGCCGGCCCGGGCGGCGCGGGTCAGGGCCTTGACCACCGGCGAGTCGCCGGCCGTGCGGTACAGGGTGGTCTTGATGGCCAGGACGGCCGGGTCGCGCGCCGCCGAATCGAAGAAATCGTTGACCGGGCCAAACGATTCGTAGGGCAGGTGCACCAGGATATCGCGTTTGCGCAGCTCCATCCAGATGCTGTTCTCCTCGCTGGAGGCGAACAGGCGCACCGGGTCCCTACCTGAGAAGCGCAGCTGCTCGAAGCCTTTCATGGACACCAGCTCCATAAAGCTGCGCAAGTCGATCGGCCCGGGCAGGCGGTAGACGTCGGCCTCGGCCAGCTCCAGGGCGTAGGCCAGGATGTGAACCAGCCGGTCCGACTCGCCGGAAATGGTCATGCGCACCGGGCTGGCGTTGTGCCGGGTAGCCAACACTTCCTGCATGGCCTCCACGAAGTCGTCGTCGCGTAGCTCGTCGACGCTGATGTCGGCGTCGCGCGCCACCTTGAACAGGCAGCGCTCGCGCACCCGCCAACCGGTGAACAGGAGGTGGCCGAAGGTCAGTATAACGTCGTCGAGCAGGGCCAGGCTGAGTCGCTTGCTCTCGTTACGCGGGATGGAAACGAAGCGCCCCAGATTGGGCGGCATCTGGACGACGGCCAGCCGCTCGCCGGGCTGAAAACCGTCTGGCCGGGGCTTTTGCAGCGAGCGGACGTCCGATTCCAGCGGATACATCAGGAAGGCGCCGTGGATGCGCAGGTTGCCGGTGCTGGGGAAGTCGACGTCGTCCTCGTTGGAGACGGCCAGCGGCGTCAGCAGCGGCGCTATCTGGCTAATGAAGTAGCCCTCCAGATGGTGCAGCATGCGGCTGTCCCACTCGGCCGGCCGGACGACGTGGAGCCCGGCGGCGGCTAAGGCCGGCAGGATGTCACCAGAAAAGCATTCGTACTGCAGCGCGGTCAGCTGGTGGGCGCGCGTCGACACCAAGGCGCAGATCTGATCGGGCAAGAGGCCGCCTGGATCGTCGCCCTGGTTGTCCAAGCGAACTTGCTCCTTGAGGGCGGCCACCCGCACCATGAAGAACTCGTCGAAATTGGCGGACACGATGGCCAGGTACTTGAGGCGCTCCAACAAAGGGTTGCGGATGTCGAGCGCTTCCTCGAGGACGCGGCCGTTGAATTCCAGCCAAGACAACTCGCGGTTAAAGTAGCGGCGGCTTTCGGTAAAGGCATCGGCGAGAGTGGTAGCGGGCATGTGCGAACTCCGTGTAACTGTGGTACGGCCGCCACCGGCGTCTGTGGGGCGTTTCATAACACGACGACTTTCTGGCCGAAGACATCCTCGAACATATCGCCCTTGGACTGTAACGACAGCCGTTCCAGCGATAAATCGTATTCGGCGTCGGTCTGGAGCAACAGGTTTTCCTCGCGGACTTCGACATCGACTAGTTTGAGGCGCTGGGTGTGGCTCTTGTCCAAGGCGTCGGCTACGCGCAGGATGGCCGCCAACTTGAGTACCAACACCCGGTCCTCGCGCGTCAGGCTGGCGTAGTTGACGTTGGCCAGCACCGGTCCGCTCTTGCGGTGGTAGCGGGCGACGCTGGAGATGATAGTCAGTTCCTCGCGCTGCAGGCCGAAGACCTCGCTGTTCTTGATAATGTACTCCGAATGCTTGTGGTGGCTGTTGGAGCGGATAAAGTTGCCCACGTCGTGCAACAGGGCGGCTACCTCCAAAAGCAGACGCTCTCGAGTGGCCAGGCCGTGCATGTCGCCCAGGTGGTCGAACAGGAACAGCGCCGTCTCGGCCACCCAGCTGGCGTGCTTTTCGTCGAAATGGTAGCGGCGGCCCAGGTTGAGGGCCGAAGCCAGCACTTGGTTGCGCAGCTCGGCCGCGATTTCGGTACTGGAGCCGGTGGCCAGGGCCAGCAGGATGCCTTCGCGGATGGAAACGTCCGGGACGATCAGCTCCTCGGCCGCGGTGCGCTCCAGGAACAGGCTGGTGATAATCAGGCCAGGCACCACCGCCTCGGCGTCGGCGTAGGGCAGGCGGTAGTGGGCGGCCAGCTCGTCCAGCGTCATGGCCTGCAGGCGGTCGACCAGGGTGACGAAATCACCCTGGGGCAGAACCCGATACTGCTCTCGGCCGTGGACGCCAATCAGGCTGGCGGCGAAGCGGGCGTCCTTGCCGATGACGATGAAATTGCGCACCTTGGACAGCGGCAGTTCCTTCTCGATGCTGGCGCAAACGGTGCGCACATTGTCTACCAGGACGCGCATCAGCCAGGCCGACGAGCCGGAGGCGGCCTTGAGCTGCTCCTCCATGCGCACCGTGCCCAGGTGCAGCGAGTGGGCGGCCACGATCTTGCCGCGCCGCAGCAGCATCATCTCGGTAGTGCCGCCGCCGACTTCCATCATCAGGGTGTTGGCGCGCGCGAAATAGCGGGCATCCTCGCCCAGGGCGTGCTGCACGGCCAGGTAGAGGTAATGGCTCTCCTCGATGTCTTCGACTATGTTGACCCGGAAGCCGGTGCGCATGGCCACCCGGTCGACGAAGGCGTCGCGGTTGGTAGCTTCGCGCAGGGCGCTGGTGGCGATCAGGTGGACTTCTTCCGGCGGCAGGCCGTAGCCCTTGAGAATTTCCTTGAAGCCGCGCAGGATAGCAATGCACTGGTGGATGGCCTCGCGGCTGATAAGACCGGTGGTGAAGGCGTCGCGGCCAAGCATGGCCTGCTTACCGGCCGACTCCAAAATCTCGTACGATCCGTCGACGAAGACGTTGGCTATCAGGAGCCTGATGCCGGTGGAGCCGATCTCGATGATGCCAACAGTGCCCGCGGACATGACTTCCCCCGTCAAAACAGCATAATCCACAACGGGAGGCGTGACAAGACACCCCATCTTCCATTATAAATAGACTACTATGAAGCCGTCGCACACCTCCGTCCCCCTAACGTCACCCGCAACTGTCCGCCCCACCCGATCCCGCCCTCACAGGGGGGCGACCCTGGTGAGTGGGCTGTGTCTCTTGGCCTGCCTGATAGCCTTAAGCGCCTGCCGCCGCCTAGCCGGCTGGGGCGTGGTGCTGTGGCCGAGCGCGGAATCCGGCCTGACGGTTGGCGCCGTCATCCCCGTGCACTTCAAGTCTAACATCAGCCGCACCTGGATCATCGATATTCCGGGCTCGAGCGACAAGCAGGAAGTGGAGCTCTGGCGCCTAAGCGTCCATGCCAGCAAGGGCAAGGCTGAGCAGTACGCCGAGGATTTCCAGACTTTTGCCCGGCTTTACGGCCTGAGCCGCCGCGACGGCCTGGTGCTACGCGACGCACCGGAGAACCTTGGCAAGCAGGTCTACCGCTTGCGGCTCGACGAAACCATCAAGCTGCTCAAACAGGTAGCCGGCGCCGCCGTCGAAACCGGCGGGCAGGCTTTGGAAGGCGACTGGTATCTGGCGCTGGCCGAGGACGGCACCACCGGCTACGTTTTTTCCAACCAGTTGGCCATCTGGGCCGACGGGCTGGACGCGCAACCGCCGCTGACGGCCAATGCGCCGGCCATGGACGTACGCATGATGGACATCTTCGACGCTACCTGGCGACCAGACTACTTTGCGGCCATGCAGGCTTCCGGCCGCATCGACCTCAACCGTTACCAGCTGCGCTTCGGCATCTTCGCCGACCCCATTAACCGCCAGATCCGCATCGAGCTGCCCTGGTTCTCCAACGCCTACAAATATACCGCCATCGACCAGCAAGCCGACGGTTCCTTCGTCCTGCGGCCATCTGGGGCCATCTTCCATTTTACCCAAAGCGGCGACCTAGTCTTCACGCCGCCGGAAGCCGACATCAGCGACAGCGTCCGCCAGAGCTTCCAGAACTCGACCGCTCCCCTGCCCTCGACCATAACCATTATTGCCGCGCCAGCCGTACCGGCGGCCGCCACCGGTGGCGACGGTGTCGCACTAGGCGACGTCATCGCCGCTAGCCAGCCGCCGGCCACTACCCCGGCCACCGCTCCGGCGGTCGCTCAGCCGTCCGCAGCCGCCCCGACCGAGGCGGCCACGGCTACGGCGGCGGCGGTAGAAGAAGAGCCGGTCGCCGTAAGTTTCCTGTTCAAGCGTCAGACCGGCGAACCGCGTCAGGTGATTGCCGCCGAGGAACGCCGCCGGCTCAACCTGCTAGCCACCATGGTGGCCGGGGGCGAATACTTCGAGAGCATGACCGGCGGCGTGCTGGTCATCACCCCTACCGGCCGCTTCACTTGGATGGGCTACGAAACCTTGGTACCGGCCGTAATCCCGGCCAATCGCGGCGACCGTGGCCAGATCAGCATGGACCTTTACCTGCACCCCCAGCTGCAAACCGAATGGCAAGGCGCCTTCACCCTGCGCTTCGACAATTTCCTGCGCGAGCCACTCCAGTTCGCCTACAAGATCGACCAGCAGAGCCTGACCATCGTGCCCCTGCCAGCCGGCAGCGTCCGCATCTCCACCGTCCTGCAGATTGACCCGGCCCTGGGCATCTTCTTCATGCGGTACTGACGGTGGCCTTCGTCCAGTTTACCGGCGTCTCGCTGGCCTTCGGCGACCGCGACATCCTGCTCGACGCCAGCCTCTACCTGGCCTCGGGCAGCAAGGCCGCTTTGGCCGGGCCTAACGGCAGCGGCAAGACCACCCTGCTACGCATCATCTCAGGCGACCTGGCGGCCGATTCCGGCGACCGGGCCGTCCAGAAGGACTGCCGGGTGGCCTGGCTGGCCCAGTCCGGCGCCGCCTACAAAGGCTGCAGCGTCTTTGCCGAGGCCGAGAAGGCCTACGCCGCCATCGAAGCCCTGATCGAGGCCCGCGACGCCATCGGCCGCCAGCTGGAGACTAGCTCGGCCGACGACCGCCGCACCACACTCTGGCTGGAGCGTTACCAGCACCTCGACGAAAGTATCAACGACTCCGGCTGGTATCGCCGCGCCGACCGCATCCGCGAGGTGCTGCAGGGCCTGGGCTTTGCCGTTGATAGCCTAGACCGCCCGATCGGCGAACTATCCGGCGGCTGGCAGATGCGCGTCAGCCTGGCCAAGGTGCTGTTGTCCAACCCGGACATCATGCTGCTGGACGAGCCGACCAACTACCTGGACCTGGAGGCGCGCGACTGGCTGGAAGCCTTCCTGCAGGCCTTCCGCGGCGGCTTCGTCATCGTGTCGCACGACCGCTCCTTCCTGGACGCCTGCGTCAGCGAAGTCTACGAACTCTTGCACGGCAAACTGACGCGTTACGCCGGCAACTATTCGGCCTACGAGGTGCGGCGCAGCCAGGAACTGGCCACCCTGTTCAATGAATGGGAAGCCCAGCAGGAGGAAATCGCCAAGCTGGAGGATTTCATCCGGCGCTTCCGCTACAAGCCGACCAAGGCCGCCCAGGTGCAGAGCCGCGTCAAACAGCTGGAGAAGATCGACCCCATCGTCATCCCCGAAGGCATGAAGAAGATGCACTTCAGCTTTCCGCCGCCGCCGCACGCCGGCAAAATTGCCCTGACCCTGGACGGCGTCGCCAAGGCCTACGGCGACAAACGCGTCGTCGACCAACTCAGCCTGACCATCGATGCCGGCGAGAAGATCGCCTTCGTCGGCCGCAACGGCGCCGGCAAATCCACCCTGATGCGCATTATCGCCGGCGTGGACAAGGACTTCTCCGGCGGGCTGCGCTACGGTATCGGCATCAGCACCGCCTGGTTTTCGCAAGACGTGGCCGACAACCTGGACGAGAGCCGCACCGTCATCGAGGAGGTGGAGTCGACCTGCCCCAACCACCTGATACCGGGCCTGCGCAACCTCTTGGGCGCCTTCCTGTTCCGTGGCGACGATGTCGAGAAACGCGTCAAGGTGTTGTCCGGCGGCGAGCGTTCGCGCGTCGCCCTGCTCAAGATGCTGCTGCACCCGGCCAACCTGCTGGTACTGGACGAGCCGACCAACCACCTGGACCTCAATTCCAAGGACGTGCTGCTGGAAGCCCTGCAACGCTTCGAGGGCACGGTGCTGTTCGTATCGCACGACCGCTTCTTCATCGACGAGCTGGCCACCCGAGTGCTGGAGCTGAGCTGCGGCACCTCGCCGCGCCTGTTTCACGGCAACTACCGCTACTATCTGCAGAAGAAGGCCTCTGAGGGCGACCCGGCGGCCATGGCGCAGCTGGCCTTGCAGCCGGCCGACAAAAACGCCCTGCCCACTCCGTCAAATGGCTCGTCGGCCGGCCTGGCCGCGCGTCCAGCCAACACTGGCGCCGTTGGCACTAGCGCCAACAGTATTTCTGGCGCCACCGGTAATGCCGGCGCCGCCAGTAGTCCTGGCGCCGCCAGTAGTCCTGGCGCCGCCTCGGACGACGCCCTGGCCGACGGCCGCGACGGCAAGGCCCAGCGCGAGCTGGACAAGAAGCGCAAGACCGAATACCGGCGCCTGCTACGCCGCGAGGAAGATTTGATCGGCCAGAGTGACCGGCTGGATGCTGATATCGCCAGCCTGCGCGAGGACATGGCCCAACCGGCCAACTACTCGGACGGCCAGCGCATGAAGCAACTGCAGCAGCGGCTGGAGCAGCTGGAGCAGTCGGCCGCTACCGTGGCCGCCGAGTGGGAAAAAGTGGCCGCCGAGCTGGAACAGTACGCCGACCTGGCCACGTCGGCTTGAGTCCGGGTGGGCCGTTACCGGCTCAGACTCAAGGCAGGTTGCGCCAATCCAGATCCGAGGCCAGGATAGCCGTGTTCATCTGCTGCAGCCAAGCGCTGCGGATGGCGTACAAGGCGTACATGTCGACGACAACCGACACGGCGGTGCAGCCCAGCGAGATATAGATGCCCACTTCGCCGATCAGCGGTGCCAGGATGGCGCCGGCCGCGAAGACGGTGGTGACGATGGCCGCCGTCCGGGAATTGTTCAAGTAGCTTGAAGCATCAAAGCCCAGGCCACGTTCCAGCCAGAGTCGGTTGGTTTTTTCCATGAAGCCCTGCGACACCCAAGCCCCGCTGGCCGAAAAGAGCGGCGCAATCTGCATGAATACCAGCGCCACATCCAGACTGATGCTGGTGGCCGCTCCGCCACCAATAACCAGCCCGAAGCCGGTGGCTTCCAATACCAAGCCGGCCATGGCCCCAAAATCGTTGAAGGGCTGTAGCGGCTGCTCAGCCGGCTGAGCGACCGATTGGGCGGTCAGCGCCCCGGCTACCACCAGAAGCAGGCTCAGAATCAGGACACAACGTTTCAACATGCCATCCTCCTCAAAAAATTGGCCGCTCCAGGCGGCCGGCTGGCGGCACCAGCTCTTTGCCGCAGACAATAGCCCGCCTGAGGCCAGCAACACATTGTACCAAGGTACAATCTGCGTTACTATATGGCCCTCATGACACTTTTTCGCCATCGATTGGGCAACGGACTGCTGCTCGCCCTGGTCTGCCTGACGGCCGGCCTGGCCTACAACAACCTCAGCCGCTGGCACAGCCGGCAGCCGGTGCGCAGCCAACCGGCTGGCCAGGCCATCGCCACCCGCGCCAGCCTGGACAGCGGCTGGTCCTACCGTTACGGTGACGACACCACGGGGGCCTGGCAACCGGCGGTCAAGCCGTGGGGCGAACAACCCGGCCGCGACGGACAGGACAGCCTCTGGCTGCGCACCCGCCTGCCGGCGGTCTACCTGGACGACGCCAGCCTGCTACTACACCGCCCGATACTCGATGTCGACGTTTACCTGGACGACCGGCTGGTCTACAGTTCGGGCGGCGCCGAGCGAGGTTACGCCGTCGTCGGCACCAGCCTGCACCTGATACCTATTCAGGGCGGCTCCGAGCTGCTCATCCGCGTTCATTCCAGCCTGCCCTTCCTAGGACTGCCCGACCCGGTGATCGTCGACAGCGACCGCGGACACCTGCGCCGGCTGCTGGTAGCCGAGCTCGACGAAGGCATCATGCTGGGGCTCTTTTTGTTCATCGCGGTTGGTAGTCTGCTGCTGGCTGGACTGAGCCACCTCCGGCGGCTGGCCCTGGGTCTGGCGGCCTGCGCCGCCTTGTCCCTGGGCTACGTCCTGTCCCAGACCAACCTCAAAGACTTCTTCCTGCCCTCTGCCCTGCCCTGGCTAGCTATCTGGCTGGCGGCGCTGTTCCTGTTGCCAGCCGCCTTCGTCAACCTGCTGACCGCCATCCAACCGTTACGCTGGCTGCAGCGCCTGCGCTTCTGGCTGGCCGTGGCCGGCCTGGTCGGCCTGGCCGTGCTGGCACTCTATCTGGTCATCCTGCGCACTCCGGCCGCCGGGGCGGTCTTCAAGCTGCTCTTCGTCTACCGATTGGCCTACCAGTTGGTCATCCTGCTGACCGGCCTGGCCTGCATCATAGCCGCCCTGCTGCATTACGCGCGCTCCGGCCAGGCCACCGGCTGGCTGCTCGGCGCCGGACTGTCCGCCTTCTTCGGCGTCTGCGTCGGCCAGATCCAGGTGGCTTTCGGCAGCGGCGCGGCCGGCGCGGCCGGCAATATCCACGTCGGTCTGGCGGCTTTCCTGCTGTCCGGGCTGGGCGTCCTGCTGCTCAAGCTGGAAGGCCAACGCCGCACCCTGGCGCTTTCCCACCAGGCGATGGATACCTACAAGGCCGCCCTGCAGCGGACCATCGCCAAACCCCTGGTCATCGTGGCCGCCAACGGCAGTACTTTCTACAGCAACGAGGCTTTCCGGCGCCAGTTCGGCGCCAACGCCAGCCTGCAGCCGGGCTGGCCGGCCCTCAATTCGGCGCCGGCTACGGCCGCTGGCCCTGTGGCCGAACCGCGTACCGTCAGCCTGGAAATTGCGGCCGGTCGCGCCCGGCACCGCCGCCAGGCCATCCTGATCCCCCTCCAGGACGGCCCAAGCGCCGGGCAGACCGCCGTTCTGATCCACGACGAGGGCCAAACCGACGGCCTCAGCCTGGGCGCCAACCTAACGGCGCGCGAAGGCGAACTAGTGGCGTTGACCATGACCGGCCTATCCAACCAGGCTCTCGCCGAGCGCCTGAGCATCAGCCTGCGCACCGTCAAAGCCCACTTGAGCTCGATTTTCGACAAACTGGGCATCGGCTCACGGCGCGAACTGATGGCCAAGCTGCTGACCAGCCAGGCCGTCGACCAGGCCAGCATCGCGCAAAGCGCCATCAGCAATCCGATACTGGCCAAGCCCCCGGCTACGGCGGCTACGGCGGCTACGGCGGCTACGGCGGCTACGGCGGCTACGGCGGCTACGGCGGCTGCCGCTCCGGGTCGGCGGCTGCTGGGCAAGCCAGACTAGCCAGCTAAGCGCAAGGAGCCTGTCGAACTTTGGAACGCGAAGAATGATTATCAAGAAAAATGGGGAAACAAATCTGAAGAATCCAGAAACTCGGAAGATTTTTCACGCTTTTTGGCCGAGCTCAGCGCCCCACGGCGTAAAATCGGTTCGTCAATCGGGCCATACAGGCAGTATGACCCTCAATCCTCACCAATTTTCCACTCGTGGCTCGCTTTCGCTGGGCCAAAATCCAAAGCCCGACAGACTCCTAGAACGAAACGGTGGCACCGCCACAGAAAAAAGCGGATGCCCGAGCAGGACATCCGCTTTTCGTTAGCCGATAAAGATCAGCGCGCTGTTAGATCAATGGCCGCCGAGCGCTACGCCCCCAAAAAGGGTGACTTGGAAGGGAGCCACCGCGCTCAGAGTCTGAAAACCGGTGACGGGAATGTCGATGGACGACAGGCGGTAGCCCACCTTGGCTCCCACCAGGAAGCCGCTAAGATCGATTGCGAGCCCCAGATTAAAGGTCGGATAAATTCCCAGGGCCTGGATGCCTAGCTCGGTATAGTTGACGGCGCCAAGGTTGACTGATCCGGCACAGCCGACTCCCATTTCAGCGAAGGGATCGAGAAATGCACCCCCGCCAAACAGGTGGAAAGTCAGCAGCAAATCGCCTTGCCAGCCAAGGTTCGCGGTAAAGTCCGGAAGTATGGCTGCATCGGTTGAGTCATAGGAAACCATATAATTTCCCGCCAGGCCGAGATGATCGAAGATCACTTCCCAAAATAATCCGGCCATATAGGAACCCGGAGAGCTGAAACTATTGGTGACCGCCGCAAAATCGGGTCGATAATCGAAATCCTTGGCGACTTCGAGCCCCAGCCGAACTTGTCCATCCGCGAACGCCGCTGCCGCCATTACAAACGCTACGCAAAAGAATACGAGTACCCTTTTCATTTCTTTCCTCCTGTGGATCAGGGCTTAAGCCCCAAGAACCAAGCGCCTTTTCAGGCCACAGCAAACAATGTATCACGAGGAAATCTAAAACCATGGCGTTTTGCCATTTTTCGGTAGTTATCGCAAAAGTTCCTCAACCGGGCAAAGCCCGCCGGTGGCCAGGCTGGCCGGCCGCTGGCGCTTGAGCTGAAATGCACACCGACAAGATGGAGACGATTACGACGCTATCTGATAAGAGGCGGGCCAGTCCGTAGGGCATCCCGACGATTCCGGCGCTGCTGAGCTTGACATCGCCGCGGGCATGACCGAAAATTTCCGGAACAATCAGCCGGACGCCAAATCCGGCAAGGAGGCATCATGGCCGCAACGAAGGCTATCGCCGAACTGGTCGGCAAGAAGGTCACCATTTCCATCCGGGACGACAACTACTACCTGTTTGAGGTCCTAGGGCTCGACGCGGCCAACGGCTTCATCAAGCTCAACAACACCGAGAACGAGGACGGCCCCATCTGGTACCCGTTCAGCATCATCAACTGGATCCGCGAGAGCTGATTCCGGGTTGACCAAGCAACAAGGCCGGCGGCGGGCGACTACCATCAGGCCGCGCCGGAAGCCGGTCGCCAGCTCATAAAAACGAGGCTTCTTCCACGATGATACGCAGGCTGGCCGGCGCGGCCGTACCGCTGGCGGCGTTTAGAATAAAGCCGCAGACTCCTTGCCGGCCTGGTTCCAGAAGCGGCGCCTGCTGGATGAAGCCCCAGACATAATCCTGATCCACCACCTGGCCGACCACATCCAGCCACTCGCAGCGGAACTTCAGCTTGTCGATCGGCCGGGTGCCGCCGTTGCGATACGCTAGGTCGACATACAGATAGGCGCTACCCGAGGTCGAAGGTCCGGACACCCGCCGCAAAGACAGCTCCAGGCCCTGGCCAAAGGCGCCGCCCGACTCGTCGACCCAGGCCACCGGCATCGTGCTGTTAGCCACCGGCGGGCTACTGACCGCCAGGGCTTCAGCGTAGACTGGCTCCACCACCACCCGGGCGATATCCGGCGGGAGGCCCTTCTCGTACACCAACAATGACAAGGCGACCCGGTCACCGGGGTAATGTACCGGCTGGTGCGACTCCACTACCGCCTCCCGCTTGGTGAACAGCAAGCGGCCGTCGGCAGCGTAGAAATGGATCGCGCAGGCCAGTTGCTTGAAGGCCGTGCCGCCGGAGACGGCCGCCGCCGCCAGCTCGTACGACCAAGCTGGCTCGGCCAGGTCAAAGAACTGCAGGTTGGAGCGGATGGCCGACCAGGTCAACTGCCAATCGCCAGGGTGCGTCTCCACCGGGATGTCGCGCCGACCGTCGGTATCCGAAGCTGGCAGGCGGACTGGTTGGTCGGCGGGCTGATCGGTCGGCGCGGCTGGGGCGGTGCTGTCCGGCGACGGTTGGTCGGCCGGGCTGTCCAGGCCAGGGTCGGCTAAGCGACCAGCCTGGCGCTGGGTCAGCCCCAGAATCAGCCAGACAAGCAAAGCCGTCAGGGCCAGAATCACCAACAGCAGCATCAGACGCTGCCTTGCCGGCCGGCCAAAGCCGCCGCCAAACGGGCCGCCTTCCCGGCCGGCCGGCAAGGCCTCGGCCGGCGGACCGGCCCGGCGCAGCTTGTCCACGGTGGCCAAAGCGCGGTAAGGGGCCGCGTCGCCCGGTTGCAGCTGGATGGCTCGGCGCAGGGCGTGCTCGGCCGCGCCCAGGCAATCCGAACTGGTCTGCGGCTGGGCCGAGCCGGTAGCGCCGCCCAGCCGGCGGGTGCCGCCGGCCTGGTACAGGCCCAGCCAGGCCGCCGCCAGTTCCAAAAGTGGCGCACCGTCCCAGGGTGACAAGTCGGCCGCTTCCTGCCAGGCGGCGATGGCGTCGTGCCACAGTTGCTGCCTGGCATAGCCTTGGCCCATGGCAGCCACGGCCGCGCGACGGGCCTCGATAACGGCCAGGGCCGCCTCGTCCAGACCGGCGCCGCGCACCACTTCTTCCAGGCCGGCGCGGTCGATTGTACCGGCCGCGTCGATACGGGCAGCGGCTTCTATATAGCGGGCAATAATCGTCTCGTCATCCATGGCTTGAAGTATGGCGCATGGCTGGGCTTTTGTCAGCCATTTTTAGCTGCGGCCATACACAAGGTGTTAGTCGATGCTGCCTAGGAAGACCGGCGCCATCAGGCTTTCCACTGGAGCGTGCCAGTCGGTCAGCACCAGGCCGTGGTTTGCCGTACCCAACTGGGCACGCTCCACCAGGCCCAGGCGGTAGCCGACGGCTTCGCCGGCATCGCCGTGCAGGACGGGCGGGATTTGATCGTCCCGCCCGGCAACGATGACGTAGGTGGAGCGCAAGTCACGGTTAAAGCGCGGGCCGCAATAGATGGCGGTATGGGGCAGGACGGTATCGAGGGTGGCCAGGTAGGCGCCGATGAAGCCGCCACTGTTAAAGATGTCGATGCAGTTGGCCAGCAACAGGCCGTCTGGCTTGAGCAGGCTGGCCAGTTTGGCGCTGAATTCGCGGGTGGTCAGGTGGTAGGGCACCGAAAAGGAACTGAAGGCGTCGAGATAGATGACGTCGAACAAGCCACGGCCGGCGGTAGTCGCGGTGGCGCGGCGGGCGGCGCTGTTGACCCAGGCGCGGGCGTCGGCCACCGCCACTTCCAGGCCGCTATCAAGCGGCACCTCGAAATAGCGGTAGGCCAAGTCCACCACCAGCGGGTCGATCTCGACCACCACGTTGCGCTGCGGCCGGTAGTGCCGCTGCAGCCAGGCCGGGAAGGTCATGGCGCCGCCGCCCAGGGTCAGGGCGCTGAAATCCGACGTGCCGCTGCGCGCCAGATTGTCCAAGGTGAGGGCCTTGAACAGCCGCTCGTACTCATACAGTAACTCGTCTGGCCGGCTGGAAACATGGCGGTTATGCGTCAGGCCGTCCATGATCAGCTTGCGCTCCAGCGGCTGCCCGGCCTCGTCCAACAAGTCGACCACCTGGATGTGCGAGTATTGCGAATAGCGCGAAAAAAGCACTCGGCGACCGGCCACGCCGATCAGGCCATCCGGATCCAGCGTCTGGAACAAGACGAACAAGAGGCCGATGCCGGCCAGGACCAGCAGGCTGACGCGCCGCCCGCTCGGGAACAGCAGCGCCATGCCGGCCAGCGTCAGGGCGACGATCAGGATAATCAGGCGGATATCGAGCAGCGGGATGAGCACGAAGCCGGCCAGGAAGGTGCCGATGATGCTGCCAATGGTACTGAGGGCGTACAGGCTGCCGACGGTGCGCCCGACCTTGGCCTGTTTCTCCAGGGCGTATTTGGCCATCACCGGAGAAAAGGTGCCCAGCGCGGCGCAGGGAATGAAGAACAGGCCGAAGATAACCAGGATGGACTGCAGCACCATGACGCCGGTCAGCAAGCTGGCGGCGTCGGCCAGCAGCGACTGCAGCAGGCTGTCCAGCACCAGAATCAGAAAGACCAGCAGCGCCGAGAGCCGCAGCAGCCAGCCGATCAGCACTTCTGGCCGATAGCGGTCAGCCAGCCGGCCGCCCAGGAAATTACCCAGTGATATACCGCCTAAGCAGATACCGATGACGCCGGTCCAGGTGTACAGCGAAGTGCCGAAAAACTTGGACACCAGGCGGCTGGCCACCAACTCCAGTATCATCATGGCCATGCTGCCCAGGAAAACCACCAGCTGGGGGACGATCGAAACGCGCGGCTTGTTCATGCCGGCCACTGTAGCCTGTTTGCGGCGGCCGGTCAAGTTTTAGCCGGGTCTATGGTCAACCGGCCAGACCGGCTTCGCAAAGCGGATCAGCTGAGCGTATACTGGCACCAACCGGCGCTGGCTTGATTGGCCGCCGCCGAGCGCCGCCAGCAAGGAAGGATTTATGGACAATGCCGGACTGGAAACTCTCTGGGACCGCTATCGCGGGCGCCTCCTGGCCTTCATCAAGCGGCAGGTAGCCAACCCGGACGATGCCGAAGACCTGTTGCAGGAGGTCTTTATCCGCATCCACCGCGGCCTTTGCTGCCTGAGCGGCTGGACGGACATGGAGCGCTGGATCTATCGGGTAACCCGTAATCTGATTATCGACCAGCGCCGTTCTAGCCGCAGACTGGAGCCGCTGGCCGATGATCATCCTTCCCTGACCGAAGCGATGCCGCCGGAACCCGACCCGGCAGTCAAGCTGGCCTTCTCGCTGCGCGAAACCATCGACCAATTGGCGGAGCCATACCGCGAGGCCCTCGTCTTCACCGAGTGCGAAGGCCATACCCAGGCCGAATACGCCAGCCACGCCGGACTGTCCCTGACCGGCGCCAAATCGCGGGTGCAACGCGGCCGACAAAAACTCAAAGCGCTCTTGCTGGAGTGCTGCCACTTCGAACTGGACCGACTGGGCGGCATCATCGATTACCACGAGCGCTGCTGCGCCTGCCAATCCAAAAACGGCCTGCCTGGCACGGCTTGCTGACTTTTTTTGCGTCCTTTTCCGAAGGCCTCCGTTTGTATAGGTGCATCTATGCACAGGAGGACCACTATGGACTATTTGATCACCCTTTTTCAGAAAGTCTTCGGCCAGACCCTGGTATCGTTGGCCCACAACTGGCCGTTTCTGGCAGCCAGCATTCTGATCGCCGCCGGCCTGAAAACCTTTGTAGCCACCGCTAAGGTTTCCGCCTTCATCCGCCGCTTCCGCGGCGCCGGCGTATTCGTGGCGACCGCCGCGGCCGTAGGAACGCCCTTCTGTTCTTGCGGCACCACGGCGGTGGTCCTGGGCATGATGGCCAGCACCATGCCGTGGGCGCCGATGGTGGCCTTTATGGTCGCCTCGCCACTGAGTTCGCCCGAGGGCTTGCTCTACGGCGCCGGCTTGTTCGGTTGGCCCTTCGCCATTGCCTACTTCATGGCGTCCATCCTGCTGGGACTGGCGGCCGGGGGCGTGGCCTCATATCTTGAACGACGCGGTTTCTTTGTCGGCCAGGCTCGGCTGGCCATGCCCAAGGCGGCAGCCACCAAACGGCCGGCCTTTCAGCCGCTAACCAGGCCGCAGGCAACTATGCCGCCAGCCTTGGCCCGCAGCCTTGAGGTACCGACGACTTGCGCCTGCCGTGCCGAAAATGCGACGCTGGCGCTGCCGCTTAACCCGCTCAGCCCAAGCGATCAGGCTGACCAGGCGCGCCTGCAGCTGTTTCCCGCCCGAATCGGCCAGCTTTGGCGCGAAGCCTGGACGGTGGCCCGCCGCTTGTTGCCCCTGTTTATCAGTTTTGCCTTCATAGGCTACCTGATCAATAGCCTGGTGCCCGCGGCCTGGATCTCTACCCTGTTCGGCAGTGGACGGGCCTACGGCGTCCCGCTGGCGGCCACCATCGGCCTGCCGCTCTACTTCAGTTCAGAGGCGTCGATGCCCTTGATCAAAGGCTTCATTGAACTGGGCATGAGCCCGGGTGCCGTTATGGCCTTCCTGATTGCCGGCTCGGGCACGTCCATCGGCGCCATCGTCGGCGCCTTGACCATCGCCCGCTGGCGGGTTGTTGGCCTGGTTGTCCTGGTGCTCTGGCTGGGAGCCATCCTGGCAGGCTACGCCTTGAATGCCTTGATCGCCTCGGGCCTGCTGCCAGGCTTTGTGCTGGGCTGAGGACAAAGCGCCCCGGACAAGGCTGCACCGCCGCCGTCAGGCAGCGGTGTCTCGCTTTGGCGCCACCAGGTCGGCCGGCTTGCCTCGGCCCCTGGCCTGGTCGCCACGAAGCAAGCGCCAAGCGGCTTGCTTCGTGGCGCGTTTACAGCAAACTGGCGGCCAAATCGGCCAGCTCGCTGCGCTCCGTCTTCTGCAGCGAGACATGGCCATAGATGGCCTGGCCCTTGAAACGGTCCACCAGGAAGGACAAGCCGTTGGAATTGGCGTCCAGGTACATGTTGTCGATTTGATAGGGGTCGCCGGTCAGCACTACCTTGGTGCCCTGGCCGGCCCGCGAGACGATGGTCTTGATTTCGTGCGGCGTCAGGTTCTGGGCCTCGTCGATAATGATAAACTGGCCGGGCAGCGAGCGGCCGCGGATGAAGGACAGCGCCTCGATCTCGATCAGCTTGTCTTTAAGCAGTTGGTCGGCACTTTTTACCTTCTCGCGCTTGTGTACCGACAGGATGTAGTCCAGGTTGTCGAACAGCGGCTGCATCCAGTTGGCCATCTTGGCCGATTTCTCGCCCGGCATGAAGCCGATATCCTTGCCCATCGACACCACCGGCCGCGACACCAGCATGCGGGTGTAGACTTTCTCCTCGAACAGCTTGCGCATGCCGGCCGCCAGGGCCAAGAGGGTCTTGCCGGTACCGGCCTTGCCCATCAGCGTCACCAGTTTGAGGTTGTCGTCCAGCAGCAGCTCCAGGGCCACCCGTTGGTAGGCGTTGAAAGGCGTGATGCCGGAGACCGATCCCAGCTCGTCGCGCAACAGGCGGACTACGCCCTCCTCCGGGATATAGCGCGCCACCCGCTCGACCTCGCCGGGTCGCCCGCGGAAAATAATGAACTGGTTGGGCTTAAGCGGTTCTTTCCAGGGCAGCTCGCCGGTAGCCACCAGCGCGGCCATTTGGCCACCCGAGCCGTCGACTTCCAACACGCCAGTGTACAGTGAGGCGATGTCGACCTTCTGCTTGTCGTAATCGACCGCCTTTATGCCCAGGGCCGTGGCCTTGACGCGGGCGTTGATGTCCTTAGACACGAAAAAGACCAAGCGGCCGTCGTTCTTGAGCTTGAGGGCGCACAGGATGATGCGGTTGTCGTTGATGGCAATGTCCAGGCCGCGCGGAGTGGTGTCCGGCTGCTCCAGGGAAACGCGCAGAATGGAACCATTCTCCAGCTTGACGCCTTCATGCAAGTTGCCTTTCTTGGCGTAGGTATCCAGGTAGCGAATGGCCTCGCGGGCACTGCGACCGCGCTGCTCGTGCTCGGTCTTGAGCCGATCCAGCTCCTCCAGTACCTGCAGCGGAATGACTATTTCGTTGTCTTTGAAGGACATGAGCGCTTCCGGGTAATGGATCAGCACATTGGTGTCGATGACAAAAATTTTCAGTTGCTCGCTGTTGTCGCTCATCAGGCTCTCCTTAGCGCGAAGGGATGTGAATCAGGTCGACCAGGCAGAACGGCCGCCGGATCCCTATAATCCAGTATAGGCCAGCGCCCGGCCTTTGGCAAATCCACGGACTTAGCCGCCCCTGAGACAGTAGCCAGCGGGAGGGAGTCAGCTTGCGCTTGTACCGGAGGTGGGTTAGACTATTGGGATACGACGTATAATCGAAGAATCTGATCCACGGAGGTTCCCCATGAAAAAGCTTGTTCCGCTACTGGCCTGCCTCGTCGCCCTGGTCGCTTCATGCAGCTTATTTTTTGGCGAAAAACGCACGGTCTCCATCACGGTCCAGCATCTAGAGACCGCATTGGAATCCAATGACGGCGTCGGCGAAGATTGGTTGGCGCCAGCCTACCTGGTCAACGGCCAAGCCCTGGCCAGCGGCCAAAGCGCCACGGTCGAGTGCACCACCTGGGACAATCTGATAGTCAACGCCCAGCACGAAGAAAGCGACGACGCCTACCCGGACGTTGGCAGCAAGGAATATAAAGAGGCCGTGTATTCGCTCATCAAACGCCAAGGTCTATCCGGAGGCCTGACCCTCTATACTACGGTCTACGAAAGACGGGGTACCACCATCGGACCGGACGCGGCCACGGCCATCTGGAAGGACAGCTTTATGGTGACCATTACATACCAGGACTGAAGACCGTCGGTCTCAGTTCAGCTCGGCCGTTTGTCGGCCGGTCAGCTTGGCCTTGCCTTTTGTGCCGGTGGGCTGCAGGAAACCGAAGATGCTGCCAAACAGGCCGCCGATGATGTGAGCGAACTCGGAAATGTCGTTGGCCTGCAGAGCGTGGATCACTTCCTTGCCCAGGAACAGCACCACCACCAGAATGAAGGTAATCGGAATCTCGCCTTTGGCAAAATTGGTAAAGGATGACAGCAGGATCATCATGAAGACGATGCCGCTGGCGCCCAGGAGGCCGGAGGGAAAGAGGATCAGGTTCAGGACGGCGGTGGCCACAGCCGTGATCAGCATCATGAAAATGAGGTTGCGGGCGCCGTACAGGCTTTCCAGGATAGGCCCCAAGAGCAGGATGAAGGTCAGGTTGGACAAGAGGTGGCCGATGTCGGCGTGCCCGAAAATGTGCGAAAACAGCCGCAGGTAGGACAGTGGATTGGCGAAGCTGAAGCCACCCTGGCCGGCGGCCACGAACAGACCGTCCCGCAGGCCGGGGATGATGGTGCCCAAAAGCAAAACGACGCCGCAAATCAGTGAAAAGGTCAGCGTCACCGGGGCATTATACTTCAGTTTCATGCGTGCTCCTTGGCTAAAGCCTGATACCGATTATAGCACAGGCCGGGTCGGCGTGCTACGCCATTTTCGTAGCGCGCTTGCCTTTGAATTATAGAGAAAGTATCTTATATTTCGTCAGGTCAACCAGGCGCGAACTGGCTCGGCGAGCTGAAAATAAGGAGACAAAAATGGCCACTATCACCCTCAAAGGTAAACCGATTCATAGTTGTGGCGAATTGCCGCGGGTGGGGGACAAGTTGCCCGCTTTCAAGCTGACCAAAGGCGACCTGTCGGACGTCGATCCGGCCGATTTTCCTGGCAAGGTGCTGATCCTGAACATCGTGCCCAGTCTGGACACCGGCGTCTGCGCCGCCAGCGCCAGGGCTTTCAATACCCGCATCAAGCAGCTAGGTGGCGCCCTGGTGTTGACTATCAGCCGCGACCTGCCCTTTGCCCAGAAACGTTTCTGCGAGGCCGAAGGCATCGACGCCGTCATTCCGCTGTCGCAGCTGCGCGACGCCAAATTCGGTCGCGACTACGGCATCGAGCTGGTGGACGGGCCGCTGACCAGCCTTTTGGGCCGAGCCGTCATCGTGGCCGACGCTAGCGGCCGCATCGTCTATACCCAACTGGTGCCGGAAATCGGCCAGGAACCGGACTACGAGTCCGCCCTGGCCGCCGCCAAGGCCGCTGCCGCTGCCGCTGGCTACTAAAACCCAGCTGCCAGCGCAGGCAAGCGCCCGGCCGCCGTCATGGCCACCGGGCGCTACTTTTTTATAATGCCATGTCTGGCTAAGCCGGCCGTGGCGCCGCCAGACATGGCGGCGCCAGCTCTAGCTGGCGCCTACTCGTCGGACCGCAAGATGACGATCTGTCCCTCGCCTTCCAGCTGCTTAATGACCTCGACCACCCGGAAGCCGGCGGCGTCGGCGTCGCTCAGGCGCACCCGGCCCATAGCCTTGAGGGCGGCCAGCAGGCGCTCGGCGATGGCGGCCGGGAAGCGCGCCAGAATCAGGTCGCGGCTTTTCTCGGCCACGCCCTTCAGGGCCAGCAGGATATCCTGCTCCGAGGCGCGCGCCAGCACGGCGGCGATCGACTCGTCGTCCAGCAGGCAGATATCCTCGAAGACAAACATGTTGCGCTTGATGGACTCGGCCAAGGCTGGGTCGCTAGTATCCAGGCTGAGAATAACCTGGCTCTCCACGGCCCGCGGCACCTGGCTGAGGATGTCGACCACCTTGGCCACGCCGCCCAGCTTGGCTGGCCCGCGCTCACTGTGACGCAGCCGGCCGGCCAGCCAGGCGTCTAGTAGCGACAGCACCACTGGTGGCACCCAGTCGAGGTTGGCCAAGCGGCGCACCACCTCGGTCTGGATCCCGGCTGGCAACAAGCTGAGGCTGTCGGCGGCCTGGGCGCTGTCCATGAAGGCCAGCAACAAGGCCTGCAGTTGGCAGCGCTCGCCGGACAGCAGCAGGGCCAGATCACTGCCGGCCACGCCGGCCAAAGCGGCGAAGGATCGGCGCGCCCCGGCTGGGGCCTCATCCAGGTCGGCCTGGCCGTAGAGCACGCGGTCGGACAATTCGTCCTGGCGGGCCTGCAAGCCGGCCAGCTCGCCAGACAAACCCTGCAAGGCGCTGCCCAGGCTATTCTGGATCGCCGCCAGGCCGGACTTGAGGTCCTGCGCCAGAGCGGTCAGCGGGTCGCTTATAACTTCATCACCAGCGTCGGCCGGGTCGCGCGCCTCGGGCACGAAGTTGGCCGACCAAGCCTCATCCGAGCGCTGCAAGCCATCCAGCGCGGCCACCGCCTCGCCGCCGCAGCGCAGCACGGCCAGACCGCGGTCCAGGGCCGGCAGCGGCAGCTCGCTGCCAGGCCGCAAGGCGCGCAGGGCGGCCACGCTCAGCTCGCCGGCCGGACACAACAGCTGGCTGTCCAGCGGCACCTGCCGGGCCAAATCCCGGCTGGGCCGGCGCTGGTCGCCAGCGGGAACCTCGTACCACCAGGCCGGGGTCAGGCGCTTGGCCAGCGGCTCCAGGAATAAAAATGGATACACCAGATTCAGCCGGCCAGGCTGGCCCGCCAAACTTAGTTCCAGTCCAACCACCAAAACCATCTCGTGCGGCGGCAGAATCTGGCACAGTCGCGGGTCGCTCTCCACCCCAACCAGGCGGCCGGCGCCGCTGCCCAGACCCTGCCAGGCCTGCCTGAGCTCGTCGAGCAGCCAGGGGGCGGCGGCGCGCAAAGCCTGGCCCTCGGCCTCGCTCCAGGACGCGGCGGCCAGGCCAGGCGCTTGGTTATCAAGCGGATCGGCCGCCACCAGCTGAGCCACTGGCGCGCCAAACAGGCGTTCCAACAACCGGCCGGCGCTCTGCGAGTCGAGCTGCAGCAGCAGGTTGGACTTGATCGGGTCCAATGCGGCCAGATAGAAGCCCTGCCGGCCAGTCAGGCTGGCGATGTAGTCGCCGTAGGTTTGCTGCTCCAATCCGCAGACGCGGACGTCGGCCGGGCAGCGCAATTCGCTGACCAGACGGGCCGCCAGTGCGCTGGCATAGGCTTGATGCATCATTTCCAGGGTACGCAGTCGCTCCTTGCTCAGCTTGTCCGGATAGCGGAAATCAAAGGGTTTGGCTAGTCGATCGGCCGCGCGGCCGCCGGCTGCCAGGAAAGCTACAGGCTGGCCCATCAGGTCCTCCCCGCGGCCGGCCCAGCCCGGCCCCGTAATTCGGTGATGCGGATGCCGTAATACTCGTCAATGATTACCACTTCGCCGGTGGCGATACATTCATCACCCACCCGGAACTGCACCGGTTGGCCGGCCAGGGAATCAAGCTCCACGATGCTGCCCTGGCCGATGCCGGCCAACTGGGCCAGCGTCAGCTCGCGCTCGCCCAAAACCACCTGTACCCGGACCCGGGCGTCGTCAATGCTGCCAGTTTTCATAGTGCCTCCCCGCTTGCTTCCATCATTCGGTCGACCACGAAGGCCGAGCCGCCGGGCCGCTGTTCCAGGTGGCCTTCAGCCACCAGTACGCCGCCGGCTTCCAGCCAAAGCCGGTCGCCCGTCGGCGCCGCCCACTGCAGGCGGCCGCTGCGGCGCGCCCTGGCGACGGCTGCGGCACTCAGTTGACTGTTCGCCAGCACCACGTTCACCGCCAACGCCAGATCGGCCACCTGCACCGTGGCCGACTTAGCCGCGTTATCTTTTGTCATCCTGTCCTCCTCACGCCGGGAGCCGCTATTGGCCGCTCCCGGCGCATGAGACAAGCATAAACCCGCTTACGGGCTGCGGTCTTGCACTATCCTGCGTATTTAAAAACCTAAAAGCGACACTATCCTGCGTTTTGGCGCCAGGCGCGCGGCGTGCAGCCCATCAGGCGCAGGAAGTAGCGGTTGAAGAAGGAAAGGTTATTGTAACCGACGGCGCTGGCGATCTCGATGATGGAAAGCTGCGACGACTTGAGCAGCAGGCAGGCTCGCCGCACCCGCTGGCGGTTGAGGTACTCGAACAGCGGGTAGCCGGCCAGAGCCTTGAAGCGGCGCGAGAAGTCGCCTGAGTTGATGGCGCACTTGTCCACGAAAAATTCGATGCTGAAGGCCTGATCAAAGTGGCGGTCGAGGTAGTGGCGGGCGTCGGCGATGCTCCAGACCCCGGCCGGCTCTTGCCAGGTGACGGCTGTGGCGGCCGTGGATGTAGCCTGGCTACCGGCCGCTGTGTCGCCCGGCGCCAGCCGCTCCAGCAGGCTAACTAGGATTTCGCGTTCCGCCGCCGGCTGGCCACCCGGCCCCAGCGGCCCCCGCGCCGCCTGGCGCAGGCGCTCGCCCAAGGCGGCCAGGCGCTCCGCCTCGCTGCCGGCCAGGTTCAAGTACCAGCTGGCTGCGGCATCGTCAAGGGTAAGCTGGTAGCGTCTGCCACCGTAATCGAGACTGAAACTGTGGGCCATGCGCGCTCCTGAGTACCTGATACAAGCCTGTTAGCAGTGTAGCCGCGCCGACCGGCTTGTCAAGCGTCGCCTCGCTGCTCAAGCGCCAGTCAGCCGCTTGCAGAGTGGCCGCCCCTGAATCATACTGTCTTCATGGCGCGGCGCCCAGCTGGCCGCCCAGCGAAAGGATGACATCATGGTAATCGCGGTCTTGTTATTCCTGGGCGGACTGGCCCTGCTGCTGGCCGGCAGCGAACTAGTTACCCGCCAGATCGGCCCCATCGCCCACCGCCTGCGCATCAACGAACTAGTGGTAACCGTACTGGGCGTCAGCGTCCTATCTAGCCTGCCGGAGTTGATGATCTCCAGCGTCGCCGCCCTCCAAGGCCAAAGCGACGTCAGCCTGGGCAACATCGTCGGCTCCAACTTCGTCACCCTGACCTTCGTGACGGCCGTCTGCGCCCTCATCCGCCCTATCGAGACCACGCTGCAAATCAAGGATCGCGAGTCCAGCTGGATGATCCTGTCCACCACCCTGGTGCTGGTGCTCGGCCACGACGGCCGCCTCGGACGGGTGGACGGCATCCTGCTTATCCTGTGCTACCTGCCGTACATCGTGTCCGTCATCCGCGGCGCCCTCAAAGACCAGGCCGCCACCCAAACCACCCAAACCCTGCATCAAGCCGCCCCCGCCGGCAGGACCATCCCCTTCGCGCTACGCATCCTGCTAATGCTGGCCGGCCTAGCCGCTATCGTCTTCGGCGCCGACTGGGCCGTCTCCGGCGGCCAAACCATGGGCCAAGCCGCCGGCATCCCGCCGCTGGCCCTCGGCGTGGTGCTATTCGCCCTGGGCACCAGCCTGCCGGAACTGTCCATCGCCGTCAACGCCACCCTCAAAGGCAAAAGCGAAGTCAGCATCGGCGAAGTCTACGCCTCCAATACCTTTACCATGATGGTGGTGCTCGGCATCTGCGCCATCCTACGACCCCTGGAAGTCAGCCAGTCCATCACCCATTTCGCGCTACCCTTCCTGGTGTTGGCCAGCGTCATCATCCAAGGCCTCATCACCACCGGCATGAGGCTCAGCCGCCGCGAAGCCCTGGTCTTGCTGGTCCTCTACGGCTTCTTCGTCTACGCCAACTTCAACGACGTCCTAAGCTGGACCTTCAAGCTGCCCTGAGGTTCACGGTAGCCGGTTTTGGGCGTGCCGGCGCGGCGTACGCGCCGCGCCGTCGGGTCGGCCGCTGCAAATCCTCGCCAGTAAAGCTGGCTGCGGGTTTTCCGCTCTGCCCCTCACGCCAGTCGACGGTCAACAAAAAGTAACACCCCGCGGCCTCAAGCAAGCGGCGGGGTGTTGGTAGGACGGTGGGGCCGTTATCGGCTAGTCCACCAGGCTCAGCCAGCCGAAAGTGGTCTGGCCGCCGTCTTCCTGTCGGCTGCCGCCGCGCACCAGGCTGCCGTCCGGCCGAACCGCCGCCACGGCGCAGCTGGCGCCGATATCGGCCACGGTCGCGTCGCCCAGGCTCAGGACGCCGCCGGAAGCAAAGCTGACGTCCAGGCTTAAGTCCGGCCCCAGCGCCAAGAGGCGCGGCCCGGCCGTCTTCGAGGTGTCTTGGTAGGCGATGAACAGGCGGCCATCCGGGTGCAGGCTGGCCTGGAGGACTGGCGCGTCATTGTAACCGGCTAAGGTAGCCGTGCTCAGGCTGCCCACCAGATCGGCCAGTTGGCCACCGGCCAGGAAAAGCGGATTGGCGGCAGTGCCGCGGCCAGCCACCAGGCGCCAGCGCCCGTCGGCGTTGACGGTCAGACGGCTAGCCTGGTAGTCGGCCCGCGGCGCCAGCGTTACGGCCGCCGCCTCCGTCAGCGCCCAGGTACCGGCTAACTCGCTGATGGTCATGCGCGCCAGTCCCAGGTTGACGTCGTCGATATAAGCCCAGAGAACCGAGCCATCCGAGGCGGCCACCAAGCCGTAGGCCGGCTTCGCGCTGGCATCGGCGCCACGCTCTTCCCAATCCGCAACAGCGCCGGTCGGATTAATCAAGTACAGGCCGCCAGATTGCGTTCCACCTTCAACGAGACCGGCAGCCAGCACGATATCCTGCTCGCCCCAGGCCAGGCACTGTAAGGCCATGACCCGCCGAGGTGCGGCAGGCGGTAACGACCAATTGGCCACAGTCCAATTAACCATGTCGCTGCCGGTGGCATCCACCCGGATGACGAGCGGCGACGGGTCAACGCTAATCATCGTCCAGCCGCCCAGCAAGAGGTCGCCGTTGGGCGCCTCGGCAGCCGTCTGGAACCACCGCGTATCGCCACCAGTGCTGAGCTGATACAGGCCGGGTTGGGAGGTGTTGCCAAAGCCCGCCACCGGCGCGCCGGCAGCGTCCAGCTTAAAGGCAACGGCATCGCTGCCCATGGCGCCAACCGCCAACAGGGACCCGTCACGCAAGGCTAGCACATCAGTTATGTAGACCGCCTCCTGACCCAGGCTGACTGGATCGCCCAGCCGGCCGGCGTAGGTGGTACCCAGCGTCGGGTCGATGGTCACCAGCCGCAGATCGGCCAGCGTGCCAGCGCCCTGGGTGCCGGTCAGGTGCAGGCCGGTGGCGGAAAGCGTCAGAGCTTTAACTTGCTGGATGTCCGGGATCAAACGGTACTGGCTGAGGCCGCCATCTTTGTTGAAGCCGACGTCGGCTATAGCCAGGCCGCTAGTTAGATCATCATTGATCTTGGAGCACCAGCCTTGGCTGAGGCCTCCGTCGGTGCCGGCCAGGTAGACCACGCCCGAACCCACCACCAAACCGCTGGCCGGGCCGGTGCCGGCAGTCAGCGGCAGATAATTGGTACCTGAGGCCGTCTGACCACTCAAAGTGTATTTGTTCAGGTTCTGGTTGGTATTTTCTTGGTAGCAAGCATAGATGGCGTCGGCGCTGACGGCGATGGGGCCGGGGCTGGCCAGAGGGTCATAGCAAACCTGCAAACTGTTGCTGAAGGTGCCTGCATACCAAGTGATAGAACCGAAGTTTGTGCTCATCAGCAGACCATCGGCGCCAAAGCGGCTGATGCGCATGGTGCCCATGCTGCCTTCCCAGGAGGCTAAAAACAACGTGTCACTCGGCCCCAGCGCCACTCCGGTGGCTACCGTGCTCGTACTCGGCGTGGCCCGCAAGCGGCCGCTGCGCTCACCAAGCTGGAATCCAGAACTCCCGTCGCCGTCAGCCGCGCCGCGCAGACCATTGGAAGGGTATTATTTTCGGTATACGCCACCAGGATGCGCCCAACGCTATCCACCTGGCAGAAAACCGGGGCATCCACCTGGGCTATGGTATCGCGCCAGAAATCGTTGGCACCAAAAGCCGTGTCTAGCCGGCCGTCTAGCTGTAGTCTGGCTACCTGGCTGTGGTAGGCCGTGCCATCGTACGATAGGCCGGCCACGATTAAGTAGTTGCTGCCGGCCGTGGCCTGCAACGCGCAGCTGTTCAGGCTGTACGTTTCGCCTGCCGCCTGCGGCAGGAACAGCCAGCCTTTGCCGGCAAAACTGGTGTCCAGGCGGCCGTTAGCCAGGTTGAAACAGGCCACAAAGGGATACGGCGTGCCGCCAATCAGGCTGTTGCCTACGGCATAAAGCCGGTCGCCTAGGACCACGCTGGCCGTCAGGCTGTCCTGGCTGTCGCTGCACGGCAAGCCGTTTAGACGGGTCAGGCCGCCGTCGCCAAAACTGGCGCGCGGCACGCCAACCGAGCTACGCGCCAGGCGCGGCCGAATGTTGGCCGAACCCGGGATGGCCAGGAAACCGCCCTGGCCGGCTTCGACGTCAAAGCTGGCCAAAGGCGCGCCGGAATGACCGACTAGCAGGGTGTTGAAAAACGCGGATGCGGCTTTTCAACACTTCAAAAGCCGGTACAATTACGCAGCATAGCGCAAGCTATGCGAGGAATTGTTAAGGTTGTTGAGAAAGCAACCGGCTTTTTCAACAACCTGCTAGGGGAGAGCCGTTTGGATCCCAGGCCAGAGCGCTCAAGTTAGTGCCCTCGGCCACTAGTGTGTAGCGGCCAGCGGCCGAAGCTTGGAATCCAAGTATGGCTGGCCGATCGCTGCCAACCGTAAGTACAGCGCCATATCCAGGGGTCAGTTGGATGGCGCCGGTGGGCAACAGGCTCAGGCTGAGTGGGTTGTCGCCAGCGGTCAGGGTCAGGCTGCGGCTGGCGCTGGCGTAATCGCCTAGCAGGGTGTTGAAAAACGCGAATGCGGCTTTTCAACACTTCAAATGCCGGTACAATTACGCAGCATAGCGCAAGCTATGCGAGGAATTGTTAAGGTCATCGCTGGCGGTAACCGTGACGATGTACTGGCCGACAGTCAGGTCGGCCAAGGTGCAACTGAATCTGGTGGCGCTCACCGGCACCGCCTGGGCAGTCTGCAGGACCGCGCCGTTGGCGCCCAGGCTGACCGTCACGGCCGTGGTGTCCGGCAATAGCAGGCGGGCGCCGGCCACGGCCAGATCGTCAAGCCGGGTTGGCCAGACCGGCAGTTCAATCTCCAGGCGCAGCGCGGCTGGCGCGACGTTTTGCGGCCAGGCACAGGCCCCGAGCCAACCGGCCAACGCCGCAATAGCCACCAGAACCAAATAACGTCGGCCTGACTTTCGACCAGATAGCGCACTTTGCAACATAAACTGCCTCCCCTTAAAACCAAATACAACGGGTATACCAATGGCCAACCCAATATCTACAATATAACACGGTTCAGCCCTGCCGTCAGGCAGGGAAGAAGCGCCCCCCTTGGGGAATGTCGGCCAAATCGGCTATGCTGGCCGCCATGAACCAGCCAAACCAATCAAACCAGCCAGCCGCGGCCGTCCTAATCAGCCGCGCCTTCAACCACACCCGCCGCGGTCTACTCCTCTTCCTACTGTTAACCCTCGGCGCCACCGCCTGCGCCACGCCCACCCCGACCAGCCCCCTGCCGGCCGTCGCCGACAGCCTAACCGCCGCCACCCTGGAGCACATCCTGGCGCTGGAAACCATCGGCCCGCGGGTGGCCGGCAGCGCGGCCGAGCGCCAGGCCGCCGATTACATCGCCGCCACTTTCGCTCAAGCCGGTTACGAAGCCACCCGCCAGGATTTCAGTTTCAGCAACCACGGCCAGTCCGGCAGCTCAGCCAACATCAGCGCCGTCAGGGCAGGTACCACCGGTAAACAAATCATCATCGGCGCCCACTACGACTCGGTCAACGTCGGCCGCGGCGTCGACGACAACGCCTCCGGCGTCGGCCTGATGCTGGCTCTGGCCGCCCAGCTGCGTGAGCTGCCTACCAAGCACACGCTTGTCTTCATCGCCTTCGGCGCCGAGGAAGTCGGCCTGCGCGGTTCCAGCGCCTATGCCCTGGCGATGAGCGAAGCCGCGGTGGCCGCTACCCTGGTCATGATAAACCTGGACAGCCTGGCGGTCGGCGACTATGCCTACCTCTACGGCGACGCCGGCCCGGACGGCCGGCTGCGCGACTGGCTGCTGGCCCGCGCCGCTACCGAAAACCTGGACCTGCGTACCCAGGACGGCTCCGGCGACTATCCAGTTGGCACCACCATCCCCGGCTGCTCCGACTTTGCCCCCTTTGCCCGGCGCGGCATCCAGCACGCCTACTTCGAAGCCACCAACTGGACCCTGGGCGAACGTGACGGCTATACCCAGGTGCCCCTCAATTACGGCGTAGCCGGCGAGATATGGCACACCCGCCACGACACCTCAGCCTACATCGAGGCCACCTTCCCCGGCCGCATGACCCAACGGTTGGCGCTCTTCGGCCGGCTATTGCTGCTGGCGGCGACGGAATTTGGCTAACGGGTTTGCCAAGACGGCCGAGCATCAAATCTGCAAAAAACTGGATTCCCGGCCGTAAACTGCTTATACTTGCTTAGGCAGGAAGGCGGATCCGCCCGAGCGGCGTTCCCAGCCCCTGCCGGCAGGAGACCATCATGAAAAAAACAGGCACCGCCAGCCAAGCTTCAGCTGGCAAAGTCCCCGCGGCGGCCGCCGGCCCGCAGGCCAACGTCCTAACCGTCCGCCTGACCAGCCTGCCGGACATCAGCAGCCTGTCCGACGTCGAGGAACATGGCTACCTTTTTTACGGCCGCTTCGCCGTCACCCGCGACGGCAAGTTCTGGTTCGCCGATGCCCTTTCAACCCACCCCGTCAACACCGAAATCGGCTGGTACTGGGCGCTGGCGACCAACGGCGAGCTCCTGGTCTCGGCCCGCGGCGTGGCGCTGGAGGGCGAAAGCCTTTTTCACGGCCATAAAGCCAGCCTGGCCCGGTTGATCCACGAACTGGCGCAACACGATTACATCAAGGAACCGACCGGCATCCGGATGATCACCTGAGACCCGCACCGCAACCAATCGGCTGCCCTGGGCTCAGGCTAACGCCCGGGTACGGTCGAGCCAGCGGAAAACGCGCCGCGCCCGCAGGGTATTCCAGCGGCCGGCCTTCCCGTTCGGCTCCAGCGTGAGGAAAGTTTTGCCTGCTTGGGCGGCGGCCTTCCAGCGGCCATCGGCCGAACGCTTGGCCGCTAGGCAATCCAACGCGTCGTCCATGCGCTGGTCAAACGGCAGCCGGCAAGCCCGGAAAAAATCCAGGCAGCGCAGGATGTCGTATTTCCAGCGTACCGGAAAAGCGAACTTGAAAAACTGGTCGCTGATTATTTCGCCGGAAGTCATCGACTTGAACAATTCGTGGCGCAGGATAAACTCGACGCCGTCGGCCAGGGCCTGGCGCAGTTCGGCCGCCCGGTAGGCGCGCCCCGCCGCCAGGTAGCCGGCCAGGCCCTCGGCCACGCTGATGGTGGTGTGCAGCGAACTGCGCCGGGCCTCGCGGTAGTATTCGCAATTCCAGCCGCCGTCCGCCATCCGCACCTGCAGCAGGTAATCGACCAGGCTGTCCACCCGCCCGTCCTCGACCCCGAAATAGGCCGCCAGGTTCAGGACCACGCCATTGACGCAGACGTCGCTGTAGGCCACCGTGCGGGCGTAGTTGACGCCGCCGTCGACCCCCTGGGGGCTGTTCAGCAGCAGGCCGACCGATGCGCGGCAGGCTGCATTGTCGCCGCTCAGGCCGGTCTGCAGTAGTTCGAACAAAACGTAGTGGGTGCAAGTCCACTTAGGGTTGTAGCAGCCGTTGCCCCAGTGTCCGTCCGGCCGCCGCCGCTCTAGGAGCCGGCCCGCCCAGGGGCCGGCCGGTATACGTTTCCGCAGCGCCTCCAGTCGTTTAGCCGGCAGGTCCAACAAGTCGCGGCTCACCTGATAGACCAGCGCCGGCTCGTCGCCCTCCAGCAGCCAATCTGTTATATTCGTATCACGAATAATCATGGCCGCTCACGGCTGCCAGCGCATGCGCTGCTTGCCGCCGTCTAGCTTGCCGACCGGCAGGAAGCCGGCCTTCAGGAACAGCGACGCGGTGCCGGTCCAGGCGAAAGCCGCCGTCAGCTTCTGGCCAGCCTTGGACTTGACCGGGTAAGCTTCGATAATCGCCGCCCGGTATTGGTCGCGCAGCACTCCCAGCGCAAAAGCCAGCAAGGCCGCGGCCACGCCCTGAGCGCGAAATTTGGGATGTATATAGAAACAAGGCAACGACCAGACCTGATCGGCATCGTCGCAGGCCAGGCTCGGCGCCCGGTCCAGCCGCAAAAAATCGCGCCGTCGGTCAAAAGAGCACCAGCCAACCGGTTGTCCCCCACTGTAGGCCAGAGCGCCGTGCGCCTGGCCAGCCAGCACCAGCGCCTTGAAACGCTGCCGGTTGGTTTCGCCTTTCAGCCGCTCCCAGCGCTCGCCCTTGGCCGTCCGCCACGACATGCACCAGCAGCCACCACAGGCGCCGCGCTCGCCAAACAAGCGCTCCAGATCGTCCCAGCGCTCCGGGACCAGCTCCCGGCAATCCACCTCAGCCATGATGCCTCCCCATTAAACCCTTCAGCGGCGACCAGCCGTGTCCAGCCAGCCAGCCAGCCTTAGCAGCTTTTGAAGTGTTGAAAAGCCGCATCCGCGTTTTTCAACACCCTGTTAGCGCTTAAACTCCAACGCCACGCGGGTACCAACCCCAGGCTCCAGATAAATGTTTCCATTGAGCTGCTCGGCCAGCGCCTTGACCAGCATCAGCCCAAAGCCGGTCGAACGCTGAAAGTCCACCCCGGGCGGCAAGCCTGGCCCGTCGTCGGCCACCGTGACGCGGACCAGGCCACCGTCCAGCCGGGCCGTGACCGCTATCTGCCCGCCGGAGCGCCCGCTAAAGGCGTACTTCATGGCGTTGGTCAGCAACTCGTTGACGATGAGCCCCACCGGCTGCAGGCGTTTGGCATCCAAGCGGATATCGTCGACCGCCTTCTCCACGCTCAAGTTAGCGCTGCGCGGAAAGTTGGCCAGGACATCGTCGACCAGCGCCGGCAAGTAGTCGCGCAATGACAGCTCGGAAAAGTCGGCTGACCGGTAAAGCTTGTCGTACAGCAGCCCCATGCTTTGCAGGCGCTCGCCGGCTTCGGTCAGCGCCGCCACGGCCGTGGCGTCGTCCAGGCTGTCGGCTTGCAGCGACAGCAGGCTGACCATGGTATTCATGTTATTCTTGATGCGGTGATGGACTTCCTTAAGCACCAGCTGCAGCTCGCGGTTGCGGTCCAGGTTCTCGGCGTTGAGCCGCTGGCTAAACATAAGGACAAAGCCGAAGGTCCACAGGAGGCTGGCTATCATCGGTACGATGAAGGAAATCACCCGGACGGGAACCAGCTTGATGTCGGCGTAGGAGATGAGCGGCGGCAGCACAAACGTCGCCGCCGTCAGCGTCGCCTGAAACAGGCTGTAGGCCAGGAATACGGTCGCGGTAAAGATCGCCGAGCCGGCGTACGAGCGCTGCCGACCAGCCAAAATACTCAGGGCTATCAGGCCGGCCACCAAGGCCGTCGCCACTGACACCACCAGGCTGCGCCCCATGAGGCTACTGTCGATAAAAATAAAATAATAATAAACTGCCAGGAAGGCAGCATAACCCAGCGCCACCAGCCGGCCGTGCGCCGGTTTGCCCAGGAACCGGACGGTGCCGCCGTACAGCAGCATCTGGCCGAGTACCACCAGCGGGTTGGCAAACATGGCCAGCCGGCGGATAGGGCCGACCGTGATGGCCAGCATCAGAATAAAACCCACCGCCTGCAGGGCCGTGCCCACCAGCCACCAGCCGGCACCCCGGTAACTGACATTTACCCGGAATTGCGCGAACACGGCTACGGTCAGAGTGGCAAACATCAGACCGGTCATAAACGCAATCGTCGCCGTATCGAGCAGCATCGCCCCCCCTTTGCTAGTCTTGATTCCGCCCGCGCGCCCGGTCACTTGGCCGCCTAGCAGCGCTTGCACTGCTTCCATACTACGCTTGCCATAGCAACTTTGCAAGCGCGCTTTACAAGCGCACTAGCAGGTTGTTGAAAAAGCCGGTTGCTTTCTCAACAACCTTAACAATTCCTCGCATAGCTTGCGCTATGCTGCGTAATTGTACCGGCTTTTGAAGTGTTGAAAAGCCGCATCCGCGTTTTTCAACACCCTGCTAGGCTCGCCCGGGAGCCAGCCACCGTTGCGGAATTCGCCCCCAAATGCTACACTGAAACCACGCTGCCAGCCGCGGCAGTTCATGAACGCCTGCAAGGAGCCAAGACTATGACCACCACCGCGCCCCAAGCCTGCCGCTACGGCAGCCACCGGGTACTGGACGCCAAGCGCATCCTGCCCCAGCCGGCCCAGAAGCTCGACAATACCATGACCATCTACGACAACGAAGTGCTGATCGACGTCAGCACCCTCAATATCGACTCGGCCAGCTACACCCAGATCAAGAAAGCCTGCGACGGCGACGCCGAGAAGATGAAGGCCATGATCCTGGGCATCGTGGCCGAGCGCGGCAAAATGCAGAACCCGGTCACCGGCTCCGGCGGCATGCTCATCGGCACGGTGCGGGCCATCGGCAAGCACTACCCCAACCAGAAACTCAAAGTCGGCGACCGCATCGCCACCCTGGTGTCGCTGTCGCTTACCCCGCTCAAGATCGAGCGCATCGTCAAGCTGGACCCGGCCTCCGACCAAGTGGACGTGGTGGCCCAGGCCATCCTGTTCGAGAGCGGCATCTTCGCCATCGTCCCCACCGACTTACCTGAGAAACTGGCCCTGGCCGTCCTGGACGTAGCCGGCGCCCCGGCCCAGGTGGACCGCCTGGTGCGCGAAGGCGACACCGTCTGCATCATCGGCGGCGGCGGCAAGTCCGGCATCCTGTGCTGCTACCAGGCCATGAAAAACGTCGGCCCCTACGGCAAGGTCATCGTCGTCGAGTACTCCCAGGAAAACGCCCAGCGCATCGTCGACATGAAGCTGGCCACCGACGTCATCGTGGCCGACGCCACCGACGCCATCGACGTCTACCACAAAGTCATCGCCATCACCGGCGAGCGCGGCTGTGACGTCACCATCAACAACGTCAACGTGCCCAACACCGAAATGACCAGCATCCTGATCACCAAGGGACAAGGGCTGATCTACTTCTTCTCGATGGCCACCTCGTTTACCAAGGCCGCCCTGGGCGCCGAAGGCGTCGGCAAGGACATCGAGCTGATCGTCGGCAACGGCTACGCCAAGGGCCACTCCGACCTGTCGCTGAATATCCTGCGCGAAAGCCCGGCCATCCGCGCCCTGTTCGAAAAGCTGTACGTTTAGGAAGCAAGGGGGCGCCAGGCCACCGCCGTTCAAGCGGCGGCTGCCAGACGCGCCCCCTGGCGCGCACAAGGTTGCGCGCCTCCCCGAGGAAGAAGCAGCCAGCTGGGCGGCTGGCCTGGCAGCTGTGGCCAGTCAAGACAACCTGCTCACTAGTTCAGGCGGGATTTTATATACCAGGGGCGGCTGGCGCAGTATTTTAATAAATACTTAACTGTATTGAACTTGCTCAATGGCGTCGCGCTATTGCTGTTCATTAAAGCTCTTGCTAAAACATCAGAATGGTATATTATAGAAGAAATAGCTAATTTCAGTGAAAAGTGTTAGGCTGAACGGTAGAAATGAGTGTTAGGTTGGTGCCTTCGGCGCGAAAAAAAAATTACCAGTATTCAATGCAAACTGACCGTTATGTATCCAGGCTTCAGTTTTTCACTAAATTCCTATAGGATGTGTGCATGACCAGCGAAAGCCAGATAGAACAAGCCTTTCTCAACAAACTTCAAGAGCTCAAATACACCTATCGCCAAGATATTCGTGACCTTGCGGCGCTGAAGCTAAACTTTCGGGAAAAGTTTGAGGCTCTTAACCATGTCAAACTGCTCGATTCCGAGTTTGCCAGGCTGATGGATGAGATTATTAGCGCTGACGTTTTTGCCGCCGCCAGGATTTTGCGCGAACGGAACACCTTCGAGCGGGAAGATGGTACGCCACTCCATTATACTCTGGTGAACATCAAGGACTGGTGCAAGAACTCCTTCGAGGTGGTGAATCAACTCCGGATCAACACAGAAAACAGCCACCAGCGCTACGACGTCATGCTTTTGATCAATGGTGTGCCTATAGCGCAGATTGAACTGAAAACTTTGGCCATCAGTCCCCGTCGGGCTATGCAACAAATCGTGGACTACAAGAATGAACCGGGAAACGGTTATGCGCGGACACTGTTGTGTTTTGTGCAATTGTTCATTATCAGCAACCGGAGCGATACCTGGTATTTTGCCAATAACAACGCCAGCCACTTCAGTTTTGACGCCGACGAACGGTTCTTGCCTTTGTATCAGTTTGCCGACGAAGCCAATAAAAAAATCACTCACCTGGACGACTTCGCCGAACAGTTTTTGGCCAAATGTACGCTGGGCGCCATGGTCAGCCGGTACATGGTGCTGGTGGCCAGCGAGCAAAAGCTCCTGATGATGCGTCCTTACCAGATTTATGCGGTGCGGGCCATTGTGGACTGCATCCACCAGAACCGGGGAAACGGCTACATTTGGCACACCACGGGCAGCGGCAAAACCTTAACATCTTTCAAAGCCTCGACCCTGCTCAAGGACAATCCCGACGTGGAAAAATGCCTCTTTGTGGTGGACCGTAAGGACTTGGACCGCCAAACCCGCGAGGAGTTCAACAAGTTCCAAGAAGGCTGTGTGGAAGAGAATACCAACACTGAAGCCATGGTCCGTAGGCTTTTGTCCGACGACTACGCCGACAAGGTCATTGTCACGACCATTCAGAAGCTTGGCTTGGCCTTGGATGGCAGCAACAAGCGCAATTATAAGGAACGCCTGGAACCCCTGCGCAACAAGCGCATGGTGTTCATTTTTGACGAATGCCATCGGTCGCAGTTTGGCGAAAATCATCAGGCTATCAAAGAATTTTTCCCCAATTCCCAATTGTTTGGTTTTACCGGTACGCCCATTTTTGAGAAAAACGCCACGTATCAGCAAATCGAAGGTCAAGAAGCCACACTGATAACCACCGACGATGTATTCCAGAAACAGCTGCATGCCTACACCATTACTCACGCCATCGAAGACCGCAATGTACTCCGCTTTCATATTGATTACTTCAAGGCCGAAGGCAAAGCCACGCCAAAACCAGGGGAGAGTCTGACCCAGGAAGCCATAGTCAAAGCCATTTTGGACAAGCACGATGCCGCTACCGCGGGCAGGCGATTCAACGCTGTCTTGGCCACGGCCTCTATTAACCACGCCATCGAATACCACCGACTATTCCAGAAAATCCAAGCCCAACGGCTGGCCGAAGACAGTTCGTTCCGGCCCTTGAATATCGCCTGTGTCTTTTCACCCCCGGCGGAGGGCAACAAGGATGTCCAGCAAATTCAGGAAGACCTTCCCCAGGAACGGGCGGACAATCAGCATGCACCGGACGAGAAGAAGGCCGCCCTCAAGGCCATCATAACCGACTACAATACCAGCTACAAAACCAACCACGATATCAACAACTTCGATTTGTACTATCAGGACATCCAGAAGCGCATCAAAGACCAGCAGTACCCGAACCAGGACTATGGGCATGGCCAGAAGATCGACCTCGTGATTGTAGTGGATATGCTCCTGACCGGTTTTGACTCCAAGTACCTCAATACGCTGTATGTGGATAAAAATCTAAAGTACCACGGTCTGATTCAGGCCTTTTCCCGCACCAATCGCATTCTGAACGACACCAAACCCTACGGCACTATTCTGGATTTTCGCCAGCAACAGGAAGCGGTCAACGAGGCGATTGCCCTTTTTTCCGGTGAAAAGACCGACCGGGCCAAGGAAATCTGGCTGGTCGATCCCGCGCCGGTGGTGATTGGCAAACTGGAAGGGGCGGTGGCGGCTTTGGACAAGTTCATGACTTCCCAGGGTCTGGCTTGTGCACCCGAAGAAGTGGCCAACTTAAAAGGCGATGATGCTAGAGGCCAGTTCATCAACCTCTTCAAAGAAGTTCAGCGGCTTAAAACCCAGTTGGACCAATACACCGACATCGGTCCCGAAGACAGTCAGAAGATTGAAGCGGTATTGCCCGCCGACCAGCTCTGGGGTTTCCGTGGTGTGTACTTGGAAACCGCTCAAAGGCTCAAAGCCAAGCAGAGCAAATGGGGAGATGACAACGACCAAACCCAGCAACTGGATTTTGAGTTTGTGCTCTTCGCTTCGGCCATGATCGACTACGACTACATTATGGGTTTGATCTCCTCCTACACCCAAGCTACGCCGGGCAAGCAAACGATGACCCGAGACGAACTGATTGGCCTGATCGCCGCCGATGCCAAGTTTGTGGATGAGCGCGAGGACATTGCCGCCTATATCAGTACGCTTAAATCTGGCCAAGGTTTGAACGAAAAAGAGATCAAGCAGGGCTACCAGGACTTCAAGTCCGAAAAAAATGCCCAGCGCATCACCGAACTGTCGGCCAAGCACGGACTTGAACCTGCGTCCCTGCAAGGGTTTATTGATGGAATCATCCAGCGGATGATCTTCGATGGCGAAACCCTGAGCGACCTGCTCGCTCCCCTGGAAATGGGTTGGAAGGCTCGGACCCAAAAGGAGCTGGACTTGATGGAAGACCTGACACCGCTCTTGCACAAACTGGCCCAAGGCAAAGAAATCTCAGGATTGGCGGCGTATGAGCGGTAAATCATGGAATATAATGTCAATATGCGTGACATTTATGCAAATACAAGCTATATTACCTGTATTAGAGGGTAAATAGATGCTTGTTGAGTTCAATTTTGATAACTATCGTTCTATCAAGGATCCGCTCCAATTCAGCATGGTTTCCGGCACAGGCAATAGTTTGAACTGTTTTACCGCTAAGGGCCTGTCTCTTTTGACCAGTGCTGTTATCTATGGGGCCAATGCCAGCGGTAAAAGCAATTTTCTTAGGGCTTTCGACTACATGAAGGCCCTGGTGCTCAATCAGCCAAAAATCATCCAATCCACCGACATCATCCCCTATGATCCCTACCGTTTATCCACGGAAACAATGGATGCATCCAGCTCTTTCGAAATGGTCTTCATCGTTGGCGATGTAAAATACCGTTACGGCTTTGAGATTGACGCTTCCACGGTGTATGCCGAATGGCTTTTTGCCGACGAGAAGGGCAAAGAAGCTAAATTGTTCTTCCGGGACTTAGGCGAGGCCGAGTTATACGTCAATCCGGACAGATTCAAGGAAGGAAAAGGCGTTAAGGTCCTGACCAACAGCCTCTTCTTATGGCGCTGTGATCAAGAAGGCGGTCCCGTTTCCCGAAAAATCCTGGCTTGGTTTCAAAACCTCAATCTATTAAACGGAATGCATGCCTCAGCCTATTTGGGCTACTCCATTCAACAACTGAAACAGCAAAGTTTCCGCGACCAGATCATGAAGTTGATACAGGCAGCCGACTTAGGCATTAGCAATCTGCAGGTGGAAGAGAAAGACTTGCAGAGCGCCGATATCGATTCCATGCCCTTACCGGTAGAAGTGCGGGAACAATTACGCCAGGCAGAGTCTCCCTTAAAAAAGATTGGCTTGCGGTCCAGCCATCAACGTCTTGGTTCTGACAATAAGGTTACCGGAGAAACAGAATTTGATTTTGCCAGAGATGAGTCTGAAGGCACAAAGAAGTATTTCTGCCTGTCGGCTCCGATTATTGATACACTGCTCCATGGCAAGGTTTTGGTGATTGATGAGCTGGATGCCAGCCTGCATCCTATGCTGACTCGGGCCTTGGTGCATCTTTTCAATGATCCGGTACAAAACCCAAGGCATGCGCAATTGATTTTCGCTACCCACGACACCAATCTGCTTGATCAAAACCTGTTTCATAAATCCCAGATCTGGTTTGTTGAAAAGGAAACGGCAGGCGCTACTCATGTGACGTCCTTGACAGAATATAAAAACGTTCGCTCCACTGATAATATCGAGAAGCACTACATCCAGGGGAGATACGGGGCCATCCCCTTTTTAGGCAATTTTGCTTTGGAGAAGCATTAATGGCCCGGCGCTTAAAAGATGATCGAGAGGATCGTAGTCGCCTCCAGAGCCACAAGGCGCGAAAAGAAAGGCTGCGCAACCAACGCTCACTCCTCATCATTGCCTGTGAGGGAGAGAATACTGAACGGTTGTATTTTGAGTCATGGTTTGCCCGACTAAAGGAATCTCAACAGCTCTCCTCCCGTTCCTGCGTTATCGCATCTCATAGCCATACAAACCCAAGCGGTGTCTTAGCAGACCTTCTAGCCTTCCAAGATGGTGGATTGACTTTTAAGGATTTCGAACAGCGTTGGATTATCATTGACCGGGACGCTGAACGAACAAACGGCGGTGGCCATACGCTAGCAGACTTCAATACTGCCTTGCAGCAAGCCGAGCACAAAAAACCCAAGGTCTTGGTAGCATGGTCGAATCCCTGTTTCGAACTCTGGTACCTTTTACATTTCCGCTACCAGAACACCGGGACTGACCGCGACCTGATTAAAGGCCAACTTACAAGCGCCCTTGGCATTAAGTACAATAAAAGTGATCCGAACCTGTTCACTCTAACCATCGCCAAACTTCCAGACGCCCTGAGAAACGCCAAGCGCTTACATAATGATTTTCTGGAGCAAGGCTTATCAGCTGATAAATCCAATCCTTGCACCACGGTCTACCAGTTAGTGGAATTGCTGGAAGGTATGACACACACCGGCGCGGAAACAAAGGAACAAATATGAGTGTTCCAAAATTACGCTTTCCGGAATTCCGGGATGCGGGGGAGTGGGAGGAGAGTACTGTTGGGGACAAATCCATAAAAGTCGGCAGCGGCGTAACACCGAATGGTGGTGACAAAAACTATAGGGTTGAAGGGCGTCCATTCGTTCGAAGTCAAAATGTGGGCTGGGGTATCTTACTTTTAGAGGACATTGCGTACATTGATGAAGAAACACACTCAACCTTTTCCGGTACAGAGATAATGAAAAATGATGTGCTCCTAAACATTACCGGTGCTTCAATTGGCCGTAGTGCCATTGCGAATCACGCAATAGAAGGTGGGAATGTTAATCAGCACGTTTGCATTATTCGTACAAGAGATTCTGAATTAGATCCTAAATTCTTGAACCAATACTTGCTGTCAGAGTATGGACAAAAACAAATTGATAGTTTTCAAGCCGGTGGGAATAGACAGGGATTGAATTTTACACAAATTCGGTCCTTTAGGTTCTGGCTCCCCTCCCTCCCCGAACAACAAAAAATCGCTGATTGTCTGTCTTCACTCGACGAGCTGATTGCTGCCCACAAACAAAAGTTAACCGCCCTAGGGCTCCACAAAAAAGGCCTGATGCAACAGCTTTTTCCAGCTGAAGGCGAAACCGTGCCGTGCTTGCGCTTTCCGGAGTTCCGGGATGCGGGGGAGTGGGAGGAGAAGCGATTTGGTGATATTTGTAAGTTTGTCCGCGGTCCTTTTGGAGGCGCATTAACAAAAAACATTTTTGTTAAAAACGGGTATGCGGTTTATGAACAGTCGCACGCAATATATGCGGATTTCAGTTCTTTCCGGTACTTCATAACGGCTGAAAAATTCAAGGAACTGAGAAGGTTCTCTGTTGAACAGAATGACATAATAATGAGTTGTTCAGGGACTATGGGGCGGTTTGCAGTAATTCCTGAGAAATGCAAAGAAGGCTTAATAAATCAGGCACTCTTAAAACTGACGGTCAAATCAAATGTCATTGTTTCTTTTGTCAAGTATATTCTTGAATTGCCTTTGAATCAGGAAAAGCTACTTTCACAATCTGCCGGTGGTGCAATAAAGAACGTTGTTGGTGTTGATATTATGAAAGAAATCCCATTCCAAATACCCTCCCTCCCCGAACAACAAAAAATCGCTGATTGCCTGTCTTCCCTTGACGAGCTGATTGCCGCACAGGTTCAGAAAATCGAGACACTCAAGATGCATAAAAAGGGGCTGATGCAGCAGTTGTTCCCGGCCGCCACCGAGGGTGGAAAATGAAAATAGACGAAATTGCCAAACAGCTAAAGGACCTAAGTCAAAACATTGTTCTCATTTATGCATTTAACGGCACAGGTAAGACGAGATTATCAGTAGCCTATAAGGACATAACCAAAGACCCTGAAAGCGGGCATCATGCAGGCGTTTATTACAACGCTTATAGTGAAGACCTATTTGTTTGGGATAATGATGAAGATCATGATGGTGCGAATATTGAGTTACAAATCGTGAGCAGCAGTCTAAACAAGTTTCATAGTTTCTTGTACGAAAATATTGAAATCATTATGGACAAGCTGGCAATGTATGCACCTACTTACACCTTCAAGTTTAATCCCCACGAAAATCCCGAGGACGGTATTAAATCCATTTCTTTTTTCCTGAATAATGATGATGAAGAGCCTATTAAAATTTCCAGAGGTGAAGAACGCATCTTTGTCTGGTGCTTTTTTTTAGCGCTTCTAGAGGTTGATGGATGGTCGAATGAGCAAGATGCCCATGTTTTTATCGACGACCCTGTATCCAGCCTGGATGAGCACAATATCTATATTACTGCTGATTCAATTTTTCAGCAAATTGAGCAGCACTATCTCAAGAAACGATTGATAATTACCACGCATCACGTAGGATTGTTTTCGATTCTGGCGGACCGGTTAATGAAAGGTAGTAAAAGTTCTCGGTATAAGAATCTGACCAAACTCTTCACTCTTGACAAGAATGCAGACGACCATTTACTCAGGGATCTTGGTGACAGTGTTTTCCTATTTCACCTCCACCTATTACAGGTGCTGGATGAGGCAATCCGTTCGGGTCTATATGCACATCATGTAGTAATGCTTAGACAGATACTTGAAAACATTTCCTCCTTTCTAGGGAAAGGAAATATTAACTATGTGCTCAGCCAAATTGGTGTTAATGACCCAGAAAATGTAGCGAATACTATTAACTCGCTTTCTCATAAGGATGCATACTACTATCAAAGCAACTTGATGGCACCTGCTGTGGAAACTGTTCTAAAAGATGTGTTCGGAAAACTACTCGAAAAGTACAAATTTTCTTTCAACAGAGGATAACTATGACTGACAGAGGCCAGAAAGAACTAGGCAATACTCTTTGGCAAATTGCCGACGACCTGCGCGGCTCGATGAATGCTGACGATTTTCGCGATTACATGCTCTCGTTCTTGTTCTTACGCTATCTTTCGGACAACTACGAAACTGCGGTTAAAAAAGAGCTGGGCAAGGACTATCCAGTAGTAGCCGTGGGCGGTAGCCTTTCGCCTCTGTCCTTGTGGTACAAGAACAACGCCGACGACATTGCCCAATTTGAATTGCAGATGCGGCGCAAGGTCCATTATGTCGTCAAACCAGATTTTCTATGGAGCAGTATTTCGGAGTTGGCTCGTACCCAGCACAACGATTTACTTCATCGCTTGGAAGATGGCTTTCGGTACATCGAAAACGAATCCTTTGAAAGCACCTTTGGAGGCTTGTTCTCAGAAATCAATCTGTCATCGGAGAAACTCGGCAAGAACTACACCGAACGCAATACTAAGCTCTGTACCATCATCACCAAAATCGCCGAAGGAATTGCCAAGTTTTCTACATCCAGCGATATCTTGGGCGATGCCTACGAATACTTGATTGGGCAGTTTGCCGCCGGATCGGGCAAGAAGGCCGGTGAATTTTATACTCCCCAGCAGATTTCCACCATCCTGTCTGAGATTGTTACTCTGGATAGCCAAGATCCCAGCACTGGCAAGAAGAAGCATTTTTCCAAAATCCTTGACTTTGCTTGTGGTTCTGGCTCCCTCCTCCTCAACGTCCGTGGCCAGATTGGCGCACATGGTATCGGCAAAATTTATGGGCAGGAAAAGAACATCACTACCTACAACTTGGCGCGGATGAACATGCTTCTACATGGCGTAAAAGATTCGGAATTCGAGATTCACCATGGCGATTCTCTCTTAAACGATTGGGGTATCCTAAACGAGCAAAACCCCGCCAAAAAGCAAAAGTTCGACGCCGTAGTAGCCAATCCGCCTTTTAGTTACCGATGGGAACCCACCGGCGCCTTGGGCGAAGACTTCCGCTTCAAGAACTATGGCTTGGCTCCCAAGTCGGCCGCCGACTTTGCCTTTCTCTTGCACGGATTTCACTTTCTATCCGATGAAGGGACAATGGCGATTATTTTACCCCACGGCGTCCTCTTCCGTGGAGGTGCCGAAGAACGTATTCGCCGGAAATTGCTGGAGGACGGCAATATCGACACCGTGATCGGACTTCCGGCAAACCTCTTCTTCTCGACCGGGATTCCTGTGTGCATTCTGGTGCTCAAGAAATGCAAAAAGCCCGACGATGTGTTTTTCATCAATGCCAGCGAGCACTTTGAAAAGGGTAAGCGGCAGAATCAGTTAACACCGGAGCACATCGAAAAGATCGTCTCTACCTACCAATTCCGAAGGGAGGAAGAGCGGTACTCACGCCGAGTTTCAATGGGCGAGATCAAGACCAACGACTTTAACCTCAACATTACCCGCTACATCAGCACGGCGATCCAGGAAGAAGAGATTGATCTTGCGGCAGTGAACAACAATTTGTTGGAGATTGAAAAAAGCATTCTTGAGGCGTCGAAAAAACACAATAAGTTTCTGAAGGAACTGGGAAAACCGGGTCTTCCTTATGGTGGCAAATAAGAATAATTGACTAAGGAAGAGACATCCAACAAACAGTTCAACCTGACAATTCCTTTAGTCATGAAAATTGCAGTCGCTTCGCTCGGCACAAACCACGCCAATCCCTTCGGGCCGGAATTGCAGGTTAACTGAATGTTAGGCGAACCCTTCGGGCTCAATAGTTTTTTTACAACTTGAGGTCAAGCATCGGATGCCATGCCAAGTCATGCTGCGCTCACTCCGTGGCGATGGCCCTGCTACACTGCGGCATTCAGTCAATTCTGCCCAAGTTGGGGCACGGGAGACGACATGGAGTCTTTTAGAGCTCTCCAATAAACCATGCCTAACACCGACCAGGAAATAAGCAATTCGCTCCAGCATTACCGGACACTCGGGTTGTCCCCGCAAGCCTCCGCGGAACAGATCAAGTCCCGGTACCGCGAGTTGGCGTTGCGCCACCATCCCGACATGAACGCTGGCTCTCCCGAATCACAAGCCATCTTTATCACCATCAAGAACGCCTGGGAAATTCTCGGAAACCGGGAAAAGAAGAAAAAGTATGACGCCTATCTTGCCGCCCGCGCCGCGCCGCCAGCCAGTACCGCCGCCGGCTCCAAGGAATCCAATGCCGCCCCCAAGCGCACCCAGCCCACTCAAGCCTCCGCTGGTCCCCGGAAACAAGCCCAGCCCTTACCGGGGGACATGGCCCGCCGGGCCCGCCAAACCATGGGAACGCTGCTGTGGGACATCGACGATTTGGCCCGGCAACGTTCTTACGGCTACCTGAACCACACTGACTATTGCAAGCTCATGTTTCAAATTCTGTGCTGTCTCTACCGGTGGATTCTGCGGCCAGCCGGCTTCACTGAAACAGTCCTGGAAAGACTCGGCTTGGAACGGCTTGGCGCCGCCGCCCTGGCGGACATGATCTACCGCTACGATGCCAGCCGCTTGCAGTTCCCGCTGCGCAGCATTTCCGATTTCTGGTACCTGCTCAGGAAACCATTGGAACGCTATCTCCAACGCCTAGATACTCTCCCGTGGGGGGCAACAATTCCTGGAGCTACCCTGAGCTTCATCGACGCCTGGATCGAAGCCCAAAATTGCATAACCCATTATCTTGGCTACATCCGTCGGCTGGAAAACGTCTACCAAACCGTACTGGAACCCTATGTTTCCGCTTTACCCGGTTTCGAATTATAAATTAATCAAGCCTTGCCGGACAAGCGATTTGGACTGCCCCGCCACCGCTACGGGCAGGGATTCGCCAGAAGTCTGGCGCCTTTTCAACCCGGTAAAGACGACACCGCCCGCCTGACCATCGGCAACGGCTACGCCAAAGGCCACTCCGACCTGTCGCTCAACATCCTGCGCGAAAGCCCGGCCATCCGCGCCTTGTTCGAGAAGCTGTACGTTTAATTAACAAGGGGGCGCCAGGCCACCGCCAACAGCGGCGGCTGGCCAGACGCGCCCCCTGGCGCGCACATGGTTGCGCGCCTCCCCGGGGAAGGGGATACTGTCCAGGGATACTGGTCAGCAAGCCGCCCGGGCCAGATACTTGCCCAGGTGCGGGTCGCTTTTAGTGGTGTGGTTGAGCAGCCAGTCCACCACCAGAATGCGTACCCGGAAGGCGATGTAGGCGCCGTGAGTGCCGGGGTCGGCCAACTCCTCAACCAGGCAGGAAAAAACGGCCGTGAAGCGCTCGTGCTGCGCCTTGTGGTCACGGTAGAATGGATAGTCGCAGGCCTCCATCAGCCGTTCCTCGGTCTTGAAATGGACATCGACGTACTTGGCCAGGAAGTCGATGACGGAATCCAGCTTGCCGTAATCGTCAGCGTCGATCATGCGCATCAGCAGCGCCACCGACTCGAAAAGCTTCCTGTGGTGGGCGTCGATAACGGCGTGGCCGACGGAAAACTCCGGCCCCCATTGCGGGTAGGCCATCATCTCCACGGCGCGCTCCAGAACGCCGGTGCTGCGGTAAGCCTGGCAGCGGCGCAGGTACTCGCCCACCACGGCGTCGCCGGGGCAGGCCGCCGCGCAACGTTCGAAAGCCGCCTGGGCATCGGTTATCTTTCCATAATGATAGTAAGCCACCGCCCGGTCGAAATCGGCCTGCGCCGCGGCCTTCTGTTTGCCCAGCGGCTCGGAGTCGCCGCCGAAATACTCATAGACCGACAGCGGAATCTGCTTGCCGCGCACCAGGATACGGTCAATGAAGCGTAGCCGAAAATCGTCCGGCCGGGTCAGGCGGTTGTAGCTATGTTCGCTTAGCAGCACGTCCGCCCCGTAGGCCTTGGTAGTCGCTTCTATCCGCGAGGCGATGTTTACCGCGTCGCCGACCACGGTCAGCTCCAAGCGCTCCGGACTGCCGATGGCGGCCAGGGCGGCGATGCCAGTATTGATGCCAATGCCGGCCCGCAGCGGCGCTTGGCCAGCCGCCACACGCTGGCGGTTAAGGTCAGCCATGGCCGTCAACAGTTGGCCGGCACAATGCAACGCCGCGTCGGGCCCGCCGGGGAAGACGGCCATGACCGCGTCGCCGATATACTTGTCCACGAAGCCGCCCTGGGCCGCTATCAGTGGCTCCAGGCAGCCGAACCACTGGTTGAGCACCCGGACAATGCCGTCCAACTCCATCGCCTCGGCCAGCGTGGTGAAGCGCCGCAGGTCGACGAACATGACGGTGACCACCGCCTCGACGCTGTCGCCGGCCGCGACCTCCTCGCAATCGGCCTTGCCGAGCAGAGCCAACGCCGCGGCCGGGACGAAGCGCGCGCAGCGGCCGCCGGCTTTCAGGCCGCTCACGAGGTAGCCTGGGCGGCACTAGTACTAGCTTCGATGCGCGACAGGCAGCCGACAATCCGTTCCGAGAGTACCTCCAGCTCGCCGAGGGCCGCGCCATCGGACTGGCCAACGTTGGCTATCAGCTTGGCGGCCGTCAGGTGCAAGGCGTCGTGGTCGTGTTCCAGGGCGTCCGTATCGACCAGGCCGCGGACCTGCTCCAGGCCGCCATCGCGATACAGCCAGGTGCCCAACAGGCAGCGGTGGGAATCGGATACCACGGCGGCGTCCAGCTTAAGCGCGCCCTGGCGGTGCAACAAGACCTTGGCCACCCATTCCTTATGGTGCAGCTTGGCCGCCGCCACGTCCAGCAGGCCGTAGCGGTAAGCCGTAGCGCCGGCGCCGGCGCCGGCGGAGAGCGGCGCCAGGCAGCCAATGATGGCGTCGCAGCGCTTGAAGCTGCCGGAATTAAGCGACGAGGCCTTCAACAGGCCGACGTTGAGGGCCACCACATTGGCGTCCAAATCGGCCAGAGAGCGTCCGCTGGCCGCGGCGTTAGCCTCGGAGCCGTGGATGCCGGACTGGAGGCTGGAGGTGGCGGCGGCGATATCGCTTGAACTCTGCTTGATTTCAATCGTCACCGCGCGCGTCTGCTCGATGGCCGAGACGATCTCCGAGGCGCTGCCCGACAGTTCGGCAATACCCTCGGCCATGCCGGCGAAGGAGCTGACCGATTCTTCCACGATGGCGGCGATGTCGCCCAGGGAGCGGGCATTGCGCGTTCCGGCTTGTTGGGCGGCCGTAATCGAGTCCTGGATCGAGCTCAAGATGCGCTCGATTTCGGCCGCCTTCTCGGAGGTGGTGGCCGCCAATTTGCGGATCTCGCTGGCCACCACCGAGAAGCCCCGGCCGTACTGGCCGGCGTGGGCCGCCTCGATAGCGGCGTTCATGGCCAGCAAGTTGGTACTAGTGGCAATGTCGTTGATGGCGTGCACCATATCGGTCACCATTATAGAGCGTTGGGCGAATTCCTCAATGACACTGGCCACCTGGCGGGCGGTCTCGACGCCTTCGCGGGCTCTGGCCGAAAGCCGCTGGTTGGCCGCAGTTCGGCCCTCCACGGCGCCGGCGATGGCGGCGGCCGAAGCGGACATCTGCTCGATGGCCGCCGCCGCCTGGGAGACCACGGCCGATTGCCGAACGGCCAGGTCGGCCAGGCTACTGGCGCTAGCCGTCAGCTGCTCCACGGCGCTGGCCGCCGAGGCCAGCTCGCCAGCTAAATTGACGCCGGCGCCGGACAGGCGACTTGATTCTTTACGAATGCTCATAACCGAGCCCAGGACGTTGACCAGCTCGCCGGAAAGGGCCTGCGAGTCGCCGCGCACCTCGTTAGCCAGGCGGCGGGATTCCTGGACGGCCGAGGCGGCGACCGACGAGGCCGCGATATTCCCGCCAGCAATGGCCGCCGTCTGCGCGGCCAGCCGGTGGCGTAGGCGCCGTAGCCGAAACTCCGAAACCGCCAGCGAGGCCAGCAGTGCGCCGCCCAAGCCGAAATATGCCAGAATCATGAATGCCCCTCACGCCGGATTTGAAATTCAAATATAGCGGCAATGAATCCGAAAAACAACTGAAAACTACCGCTATTTTGGAGATACCGCCTTTGGGGGTATGGCACAGCCCTCCTGCCAGCGCCGCGGCGGACTGTCAGCGCAGCGGCGAACTGTCAGCGCGGCACCGTCTTGTCGGTCAAGACAAGAACCAACGAAACGGCGTAAGCGCCAAGCGCCAGGCAGAAGGTTGCCAGCATGCTGTACTGGATGGTGGGGTTCATCGAACCTTGCGGATAGATAAGCTGCATCGCCACCCGGCAAGCCCACAGCAGACAAGTGGCAGCTAAAACCACCGCCATCGAAAAGCGCGCCGGCGGACCAAAGGCCAAGAACAGGTTCATCAAGCCGAACAGCACCAAGGAAAGCGAGAAGAAGACATTGATGGCCCGGACGGCGATGATCAGCTCGGTCGCGGTCGGGTCCATGAACGAATACCACTTCCAGATGGCCGGCACCCAGAAATGCCAGATACCAAAGCCAATCGAGGCTAGGCTACCAAAGCTCACCAAGATCCGCACCGCCACATTCCGCATCGACGCCTCCCGGCCTGGCCGCACCTAGGAGCCTGTCGGACTTAGGAGCGCCAAAAAAATTTTCTAGGTAAAATTAGCATGCCATTCTAGTGAACCCAGAATTTCGACCTGCTTTTCACGCTTTTTGGCCGATCTCAGCGCCCCGCGGCGTAAAATCGGCTCGTCAATCGGGCCATACAGAAAGTATGGCCCTCAATCCTCACCAATTTTCCACTCGCGGCTCGCTTTCGCTGGGCCAAAATCCTAAGTCCGACAGGCTCCTTGCCAGGAAAATCTATTGCCGGCTCACCGGCCAGCCAGGCATAATACAACCGTCTGGCCGGGCTGGCAAGCCAAATCGAGGTGATCCGGCCCATTATCAGAACGCCACCGCCAGTGAAATCCCGATTTCTGGCACGAAGAAGTCGAACCAGCTAGTCGGTCCGGTACTGAGCCGGCCGCCGTACTCGCTGGCTTCATCCCCCGTAAACCACAGAGCCTCCAGGCCGAACGTGAATGATTGCACGGGCGACCAGCTGGCCTGTCCCAGCCAGGCAGTGGAAAAGTCGACTAGGTTGACCAGAACGCCGACGCTGGCTTTGAAACGGTCATCGACGGCTTTTTCCAGCATACCGAAGGCATAAGCCCGCGCCAGCGTCATACAGTCGCCAGTAACTGGCAGTAACCTATTGTAGACAGCGCTTTCCGATGCGCCGCCGCCCAAATAGGCCGCCTCGACCCGGAGTTCCAACTCTACCACCGGGATAGTCACAGCCAAGCCAGCGCAGGCGTCGATGTCCAGTTCCGGCTCTATGGCCGTATAGACTCCGGCCGCTTGGTTAAAGATCCGCCAGGCCGTTTCGCCGTACAGGGTAAAGGGCCCCAGGAAGCCGGTCGCGTCTAAACCTAGCCGCCATTCGGCGCCGGCTGCCGCATGCAGCAGTGAGCGACTCAGTGATAAAGAAATATCAACCGCATCGAGCCGGGCAACCGCGCGCAACCCGAGCGGAAAGTCGGCTGGATCGAGCTCCGCCAATAGCGGCACGGCGCCACGTAGTCGGGGCTCAGCCAACGCGTAGGCTTCCACGGCTATACCCGGCAGCACCGCTGCGGCCAGGGACAGGCCGACTCGCCCTTCAGCTTCGGCCTCGTCAATCCCAGGAAAGACCGGAGCCAGGGCGCGAGCCGTCGGATTAAAGACGTAGCCGGCTCCCCACGGCAAATGGATGATGCCGAAGCGGCCGTCGAAGGCTCCGAGGGAAAAAGCGACATAGGCCTGGTGGAGCGCGATAGCGCGGTGCAGATCGATTCCCAGGGGCAGGAGTGGCAGGGGTGACGGCAAGGCCAGCCCGGCGGCCAGGGCGCGGGCGGCCAGCGACGACGCGCCGAATTCAAAGCGTAATGAGGCTTCGGCCCGGAAGCTCGTTGCGCCGGTCGAATCATACTCGATTCCCAGCCTGGTAACCGACACGCTACCCGGCTGGGGCGTGTCTTCCAGGGTTACGGAAGCTTCCAGCCGGGATACGCCGAAAACGTCCCAGCCATTAGCCTGGGCGGTTGCCGTTGTCGTCGTCGCCAGCGCCAGTGCCAAGGTGATAATCGCCGTATAGATGGTGTGTGATGATTTCATGCCATGCTCCTATTTGTCAAAACGCGCTGGATCGAAGAGCCGGTCTTCCAGCGTAACGCCATACTGAGCCTCAAGCAGCCGCACCACGGTGCGTGAGCCGGTGTTCAGATTGCGCATTTCCAGGCGCGCGGCACGCGACTCGCCATTAAAGTCGCGGTATTCGAAAAAGGACAGTTCCTTGTACCAGCCACCTTCGCTTGATGAATAAAAGGTAATTCTGATTGGTCGTCCGTCTGCTTTGGCAACGTTTATGCGCACAACCTCGTAGGCGGCGGCGCTGGAACGGGCGCGGCCCTCGATCGTCCAACTGCTGTCATCCTCGGCGATCAGCGTAAATTCATAGCCATCCGCCCAGGCACCGGCGCCGAGGTCTTCATAAGAGAAATCGCCGCCGACGCCTTGGACCGAACCGGAGCGGGAGTCCCCGGCGATCTTGCGAACCCGCCCGGTGGATGGAAAGTAGACCCAGCTATCCGCGCCTTTGGTCAGAATGCGTAAGCCGCGAATGGTTCGGGGTTCCTCAAAACTGGTCAAAGATGCGCCATCCTCCCGCTCCCAGCTCAGGACGACGAAACCGCGCGCGGCGCCGCCGCCGGCGGGATATACGGTCATCTCGAAGCGCGACTGCGCGGCTCCTTGCGGTTCGAGTGCGTCTATCCGGCGGGCGATGGCCATGCCGGCCTCGTCGGCCAGAAGCGGAACGCAGAACGCGGAGAAAGCCATTGCCAGCAGAATGCCTCGTAATGTGGCCTGTTTCATAGTGATGCCTCCTTAGTTGTTTGAGAGTTCGCCTCGGCCGGGACAACCTCGTCAGTTATATTTTTTTCTGCTACCGTGGCCTTCCGGCGGCTAACGCGCGCACTGAGTGATAGCAGCGCGGGCAGTACGGTAAAACTGGGCAGAACGCAGCAGGCGATGCCCAACGCCAGAATGGTTCCCAGATCCATGATCGCCTTAAAACTGGCGACCAGGGCCAGCGAACCGAAACCCAAGAAGGTGGTGAGAGCGGAAAGGCAGACCGCCTTCGTGGAATCCTGGTAGACCAGGCGGAGCCTGGCTTCGGTGGCCAAGCCAACGGTAGCCTGCCAGCGGCTGATGAAATGGACACCGTAGTCGATACCCATGCCTATCACCAAAGGCAGTGCCAGAATGCTGACAATATTGAATTTGCCGATCAACGGGTAGATGCCGAACATCAGGAGCACGCCAATGCCCAGATTGAGCACGGCCACCAGCGTCAGCTGCGGCGAGCGAAAACCAAGCCAGGTCATCAACAGCACGAACAGCGCGACGATGAGGCCCGACTTTTTAGCCTCAGCCAGGGTCACCCTGGACAATTCAATGCCAAGCTGGAGACTGCCCGTCAGGCGCGGGTCGATTTCGCCCAGTTCCTGGACGTACTGGCGGACGGTGGCATCATCGTATAGCCCGTTGGTCGGCGTCACTTTGACCAAATAGCCGGTACCATCATCGCTACGGGTTTCGGTCAGGATGTCGGGTGGCAGATCATCGGCGCCAATGTGTCGGTCGATGGCCGACATGGCGGCAACTCGGGCGCACAGCGCACTGGCGAAGGCGTCGTCCAGGGCTTTGAGGCGAGCCAGTCCGTCGGCGCTGGCGGCGGCTTTTTCCAGCGCCGCGATCAGCGTAGCGAACACTTCTCTACCCGGCTTGCCCCTTTCAGCCCCACGGATTACCCCGATCATGGCGTCGCGTTTCAGTATTGGCAGGCAGTCCTCGCCGAGTGAGGCGGCCGCTAAATCGGCCAGCTCGATGACATTCCACTCCAGACGGCGGAATTCGTTAACCAGGTCGACCGCTCGCGCCGTGTCCCAGTTGTGGCTTTCCGGCCGGCGCTCGGCTTGGCCGATGCGGGCTATCAGTGCCAGGCGAGCGTCCTGTTCGGCCACTTCGGGTATGAAGTCGGCGATCGATTCGGCGCTGCGTACGAAGGCGCTACCATAGGCCTTGTCCGTCAGCCGCCGGGCTTCTTCGATGCTGTCGACCATCGCCAGGCTAGTGAAGGTGGACATGCGGAAACGTTCGTTGATGGCCGCCTCGCTGCGCTGGGTCTCGGTATCGCGCGGGCCGATCGCCCGAAAATCATACTCAAAGCGGTTGCGCGGTATCATGGGAAGAATCAAGGCGCACAGGCAAACGGCGACGGACAGGGTGGCCGCACGGTGCCGGCCAAAAAAAGTCCCCGCCCGGGCGGCGGCGTTGAAGGTCAGGACGGCGCGATTGCGCGTCTGGTCGGAACGGGCTTGGCCCGGAAAGAGGCAAAGCAAGGCGGGCAGCACTGTGAAGGTTGTCAGCAGACAAGTCAGAATACCCGTTCCGGCAATCAAACCGAACTGTTGGAAGGCCGGAGAGCGCGACAGGACAAGAGAATAAAAAGCGCCGGCAGTAGTCAGAGCGCCAATTAATACCGGGACGAAGATTTTGGCAAAGCAGTCAGCCATGGCCTCCGTTTGGCTGCGGCCTTCCATTCTAGCCTCGTCGTAGCGCGTCGCCAGGTGAAGGCCAAAATCGATGCCCAGGCCGACCAGCAGGGCGCCGAAGGAACTGGTAATCATATTGAGCTTGCCGACAGCCAGGGCGGCAAAGCCGATGTCCAGGATTATACCGACCGCCAGGGCCAGCAGCGTGAACAGGATGGCGCGCAGGCGCCGGAACGAAAAGGCTAACAAAATGAAAATCGCGCCAAAAGCCAGCAGGCTGGGAATGAAGGCATCGGCGCCCAGCGCTTGTTCCTCGTCGGCTTCACCGGCCACGTCACCGGTCAGGCTGACGCGCAGCCCCGGATGTCGGCCGGCGACAGCGGCGCTGACCGTTCTTGTCCGTTCGGTCATATCGCTGAGTTTTCGCCTGTCACCCAGATCGAAGGTGGGACTCACTGTCATCAGAAGCGTCGTGCCCTGCGCATCAACCAGGTAACGGTCACCGAACACTAGATCGTCGACCAGCGCGGCCGCTACCGGCGCGGCATCCAGCGCGTTGTCATCCAGAGCCGCGTACAGGTCGCGGGCGAACAGCTCGAAGCCCGTCATCGTTCGAACCAGCTCGTCCTCGCCACTGCCGCGCTCCACTTCTTCCGAACCGTCGGCCAGCTTGTCCTCAAGCGTGTCATTGAGCGAGCGCAGGAATGGCAGCAGGTTGGGCTCAGCCAAGAGGCGAAGCTGGTCTTCCAGCGCTTCCGTATCGGCCAGCAGCAGCCCCCAGCTCTCCAAGAAATCCCTATCCATCGATACGCGGATATTGCGAACCAGCGGGTTCAATCTAGCATCGTCACGCACCAGCTCGGCCAGTTCCTCAGCCGCCGCGATTAAGGTGGATCGATCGGGATGCTCCAGCATGACCACCAGACTCGAGGTGGTGGTAAATTTATCAGTTATTCCCAGGTAATGCTGCCCGGCCAGGTTGTCGGCCGGCAGCATATCGGCGATGGCGGTTTCAAAGCGCAGACTGCGCGCCCCCACCAGGGCAAGCCCGACTAGTAGCAGGCTCGCTACCAGTATGTAGATTGACCGCTTGGCAACCGCACGTCCCAGTGTTCTAGCCACGTGTTCCAGTTTCATGGTGTCCTCCAATTGACTTCGACAAAAAACTAACTAGTTAGTTAAGTTCACCTCGTAAAATAGATTGCGCTGCCTCCTTTATTCGCCATCGTTGCTATTTGCAAAGACTGACGGCTCTTTGACAGCCGCTAACGTATTGGCGCTAGCTGGCACAGGCCACACTCAGTCGCTTAGCTTGGTGCTGGATCGTCTAAAGCCAAGGCTTTTAGGCAATAGATTTGATAGCTGTCACCTTTGTTATTCATGGAAATCAAGTCCCTTTTGCGCCGTACAGACGGAAACTATACGTGACATGCGTACCGATAAACGCATCCATGAACATGTCGCGCAATTCTGGTTCGGTCATGCTGAAGTGCTTCATCCAGTGGTTGTGGTAGACCACGTAATTCAGCAAGGGCATGATGCCGGTAAAGAATTCCATGACTTCCGATTGGGCGGCCTGCTCCATTGAAAGATTGGTTGCCACGCCAGAGGCAAACATCCGCGTCATGGTCTCCTTGATCAGGCCGAATACCAACGACCGATCCGGAGCCGCCTTGAGCGATTCCATAAGCAGCACCCGAATCACTTGTTCGTGTTCTTCAAGTGCATCCAGGTACTGGCCCAGTATGGCTTTCAGTTCCGGTAGATTGGATAAATCGGCCTTGGCGAATTGTTCCGCGGCCATGAACGCGAAGAGATGTTCCAGCGTCTCATGACAGAGTACTTCCAGTATTTCATCCTTACTCTTGAAGTAATAATAGATGAGCGCCTTGTTCACCTGGGCCGCTTTGGCGATTTCGTCCACCCGGGCGCCGTCGAAACCTTTTTCGGCGAAAATACGGGCCGCTGCTTCGAGGATGCGCTGTTTGCTTTCAAGATCACTCATTTCATCTTCCCGTTAACTAACCAGATAGTTAATAACATACGACACGAACCACCGCCTGTCAAGTAAATAAAACAGTAAATCTGTCAAAAAAAGTCGCCCCTAGCCCCCGAAGCGCAATTCATGCGAAAAACAGCCGGCTGGGTTCAGATAGGCATTACACTGCTGTCTGACCAGGCCGGCCCGCCGAATCGCACGGCCGCCAGCAACCCACTGTTCCGTAACCTGTCAGTCCTCCCAGTCACGCAGGCCGGCCAGATCGTAGACCAGGAGTCCGCCGCGTTCGGTTTCCACCAAGCCGGCTGCCTCCAGCCGCTTCAGGCAACGGTTGACCGTCTCGCGGGTCAGACCTAGCGCCTCGGCCAACTCAGCCTGGCTGCGCTCCAGCCGCCGCGTGCCGCCAGCGGCCGCCTCCAGGCCAGCGGCCGGCGCCACCCCAGCCATACCGCAACAGGCGGCCGCGATGGCCCGGGCGACACGCTCGGCGGCGCTGGCCGTGGCCAGCTGGCTGTACACGTTGTACTGACCCTCGGCCAACAGCCGACAGGCCAGTTCGCGGAACCAGCCTTCGCGGCGCAGGGCCGCCAGGTTGAAGCTGCCCACCCGGCGCAGGCGGCAGGCTTCCACGGCCAGGGCGTCGGTCAGGCAGATCCGGCCCAACCAGGCCTCCGGCAGGCAGAGCCAGCCACCTGGCGTCACATCGTCCAGTGGCTGCGACGACGAGCCGTGCCAGCGCAAGGGTCGAATACGGCCGGCCAGCAGCAACCAGACCGCGTCAGCCGCGTCGCCCTGGTAATAGAGGGCTCGGCCGGCGCGCAGCGTGGCTTCCACCGAATAGCGTTCCAAGCCTTCGAGCTCGCTCCGGCCCAGCGTCGGCAGCAGCTGAGCCAGGCTACCTTGGCTGGCCAGGCTACCTTGGCTGGCCAAGCTCCCTTGGCTAGCCAGGCTCACCTGGCCGCCCCCAACGTCAGCGGCCATGGCGTTCCAATGCTTTCCAAGCCGGGTACAGGCTCTGCGCGGCGTAAACCAGGTTCAGCCGACCACCGGGGCAGGCGCAGCCCACCAGCAACACCATGCCGTGCTCCAGAATGCCGGCCGCTGATCCGACCAGCTGGCCGCCTTCCAGGCACAGCAACGGCGGCGCTGCCTCCAGTTGCGGCTTGGTAAAGTTCATATCACAAACCGTCTTCCAGCCGGAACGCAGCGCCACCGCCAGGTCCGAACCGTAATCGGCCAAGGAACTGGCCGCCCCTGTCATAGACATCAGCAAGAGCCGTCGGTCGGCCAGAGCCGCGCTGACGCGGGCGTACTCGGCCACCCGCCGCGCCGTCTGGCTATCCAGCGGCAGTTGCGGAACAGCCGGCTGGATGAGGGCTACGGCCGCGCCGGCCGCCGCCGGCTCGCGCCGGTACTCGCGCTCCCGTCCGCCCAGACTGCACGACAGCAACCGCGCCTCGGCCGATACCGAATCGAGAAACTCGCGGTAGGTCATCTGGTCCACTTCCACCACTTCCAGGCCGCCGGCCGCCGGCACCAACTGATTAAAGGTATCCATGACCCGGCCATGGATGTCCTGGATGGCCCTGATCTGGCGGCGGGTAAAGCAGTCAGGCCGGCGCCAGTCGTACATTTTCACCAGACGATTCGGCTCCTTGGCCGAGCGCAGCACGGCGCCGCTAGCCCGCCGCTCGCCGTCCCAAGTCCGTGGCGCTGGGCACTCGTCCACCAGCAGACCGAAGCGTTCGCCCACCACCACCGCCGGTCCGCGGGCGGCCACCCGGCCGGCCACGCGCAGGCTGAGGCGAGGCGCGTCGGCCAGAGACTCGCCAGCCGGATACGGCCGGTCCAGCGACACGACGCTGCCGGCGCCGGCCTCGCGCAATTCGGCCAGACTGTAGGCGCAGCCCTCAAAGACGATCTCGAAGGGCAGCAGCTCCAGCAGGGCGCCACCGCGATCCGGCTCGGGGTCCAGCGGCGTTTCACGCTCCAAACCCTCAAGGCGCACGGCGCTGCAAGCCTGACCGGAATCGTTGCCCAGCACCACTAGGCTAGCCCGCCCCAGGAAGCGGCCATCTAGGGTCAGCTCGCCGTCCTGACCGGCGTTCAGGGTGTCACCCACCACCACCCGGCCGGATTCCAGGCCGGCCAGCTCCCAGGCCGACAGCCAACCGCGCGTCACTACCAGATCCAACTGTCCGCGTTGAGAGAAAATGCTTTCCATAATATCCTCCTCGAGGCAGCGTCCGCCGCTCCTCGCCATCGAAGCTACACCCAAACTATAGCGCTGCAAGTGAGCTTGGAGCGTGAGCCATAGTCACAGAAGGCTGGAACCACCACCGTCGGTAGCGGGAACGTCCCTGGCCCCGCTCAATTCAGGCTTTATCCAGCTGGATTATCGCTCCGAAAGGTATTATCCTTGTTCCGATGGCCGACGGCAAGAGCGCTTGGCTGTCGAGTGGAGAAGCTGATGCCCGATTTACAAATTTCCGCCAGTCATCGCGCCTGGCTGCTGGCTATCGTGTTGGCCGTTTTGGCTGGCCGCCCGACGCCCCTGGCGGCGGTGACGCGAAGCGTCCGGGTCGGAGTTTTCCCGGCCGCGCCTTTAGTGCTCAACACCCCGGACCAGCCGACTGGATTCTTCATTGAATTGTTGGAGACTATTGCGCTGAAGGAAGGCTGGACTCTGGAATACGTCCAAGGCACCTGGCAGGAGCATCTCGCAGCCCTCCGCACCGGCACTATCGATCTTCTACCAGCCGTCGGCCATACCCCCGAGCGCCTGGCCTTCTATGAGTTCAATTCCGACCCGGTCTTCATCGACAGCGGCGTGGTATTCAGGCAACCCAGCTTCCCGGTCCACACGGTCTTTGACCTGGCCGGCAAAACCATCGCCGCCGTTCGGGGCAGCATATTCACCGCCGGCTTCGAAGCCTACATCGCGTCCTTCGGCATCCAGTGCGCCATGGTGTATACCGAGGACAACCCGGCCGTCATGCGCCTAATCGAGTCCGGCGCGGCGGAAGCCGGCATCACCATTTACTCATTGGGCAGCCAGCTGGAGCGGGACTACGCTGTCGAGATGACGGCCATCAGCTTCTCGCCGCTAGCCCTACACTACGCCATCGGCCAGGTTCGGAACCGCGATCTGTTGGTAGCCATCAACGCCGCCCTGACTGAAATGCTCCCCGACAACGGCTCCGTTTATGCCCGACTATATGAAAAATGGATACTACCGCAACCCTCCCAGGAAATCCCGGCCTGGCTGTACGCCGCCTTGGCCGTCGCCGGCCTGCTGGTGGCTAGCTTCATCGGCCTCAGCCTACTGCTGCGCCGGCAAGTAGAGCTCCAGACCAAACATCTGACGACCGAGATAGCGGCTCACAAGGAAACTAACCAAAAGATCGCACTGGCCCTGGAGGAGCGCGGACTCTTGATGCGCGAACTTTACCACCGCACCAAAAACAATCTGCAGCTCATCCACAGCCTGTTTCTGCTCCAAGCCAACGAGTACCCGGATAATGCGACGGTTAACGACATGGTCGCCAAGATCGACTCGCGCATCCAGGCCATCTCCTTGGCGCAGCAACTACTGTTCGAATTCCAGAATCTGTCGCAAATCTCGATCAAATCCTACATCGCCAACCTGTCCGGCAGCATTTTGGAAGGCTTTGGCAGCGACGGTACAGTCCAACGAAACCTGGAGGTGGCGGACCTGCTCCTGCCTATCGAGCGGATCGGCACCATCGGGCTGATTCTCAACGAACTGATGACCAACTCGCTCAAGCACGCCTTCCCGGACCGCCGGGGCGGCAGTTTCACCATCCGCTTTACCGCAACGGCTCCGGACAGCTACCGGCTGGAGTATCTGGATGACGGCATCGGCTTCCAGCCAGGCAACTGCACCCCACCGAGTAAGACGCTCGGCCTGTTGCTGGTGGACAACCTGATTGACCAACTCGGCGGAACCGTGCGCTGCGACTCGACCGGCGGCGTCCATTACAGGATTGACTTCCCGGTCAGAAGCGGCGCCGACGGAAACAGAGCGGACGGTTCAGGCGGCGTAGCCATCGCCAGGCCGTAAGGCCGACGACGCCAGCGCGGCCGCCTCACCGTTCAGCGCAGACGGCCAAAGAAATACTTCCAGGAAATGAAACTCAACGACCATAAGGTTTGGCCGCTGGTCAGGTCAAAGTACAGGGTTACCGGTAAAAAGCTTAAATACAAGGTGCCCGGGAATTCGGAGTCCGTCCAGGCAGCCACCGGCACCAACGTCAGCCCCAGGAACTGGGCGCCGGACAGATACGGGAAATCAGTCAGCCAGGACAGGCCGAAGGCCAAGAAGGAAGCGTCGTCGTCGATCCACGGGTTGACCAGCAGGCTGGCCGCCAGCAGCTGGTCCTGGAAGGCGTTGGTCAGGATATTGGTGGCCACGGCGGCGGTCAGGAGGAGGCGCGGGCTGACGAACAAGTCCAGCGAAACCCGCAGATAAGTGCCGCCGGTGACGCTCTGCGCGCTGGAATAGCCGATATCCCACAGCGAGAAGCCACCAGTCAGGCTGGGCCAATACCAAGCCGGGCGCGGCGGTGGCTGTTGCTGTTGCTGATCATTTTGATTGCCTTGATTGGACGCCGTCTGATCAATTTCCTGCCCAGGAACCACTTGCGCTGCCAGCGGCAGGAGGCTGGTTATCAAGACAAATGTCACTAAAATATTACGCATCGCAGCCTCCTTGGCATAAAACCCTTGTCGCCCAGAACTTGCTCGATTTCAGTACAGGCTCGGGCGCAATAGCCGTCGATCTCGGAACGGTTGAGGTAGACGTATTCCCGCCCAGCCAAATCCTTAGATTGCGTATAAAAGTCGCTGATATACTTTATTTGCCGCGTAAAGGCGCCGGCCGGGTAGTAGTCGAGCAGATCGTTGCCGAACTCGCCAACCTGTTGGAAGATCCGGAAAGGCCGGAAATTCCGCTGGCCTTGCAGGAAAGCGAAATCGAGGTCGTACCAGTCCTTCTTCATCACCCAGATGAAACGCGGGTCGCTTGCCATCTCGGCCTGGAAAAGCCTGGTTTTGGGCTGGTGCACTAGGGCACCCCACCAGACGTCGGACAACAAGTGAATATAATATCCCAGATAGAATGACCAGGCGCGCTGACTGACCGAAGGTGCGGCTTCCGCCGCATCGCCCACCGACGCGGCTCCCGTCAGCCAGGCGACACGAAAGCCCTCGTGGTCGATGTCGTTGCCGAGGGCCGGGTTACGCCAATGGGTAACGTCGCCAGAGGGCGTAAAGACCGACCAGTCGGCGTTGGGCACGCCGCAATCCGGGCCGATGTTGCCCACCACGAAGGCCGGCGCGTCCAGCCCTGGCAGGCGATCCAGAAAGTAATCGGCGATGCGGAAATGACTCATCCAAGTTGCCATCTACGATGCTCCTTTGGTGCAGCCGACAGGTGGGCGCCGACGCTCAGTCAGCTAAATGTCTTTTCAAAGCCGCCACCATCCAGGACCAGCCGATGCGCTCCTGCTCCAGCCGGATGGCCCGGCCAGGTTGCAGGCTGGCTAGATCGGCCCGCACGGCAGCCTCGTCCGGCGTCAGGTGCGTCAGGCTGGCGGCGGCGGGGCTGGGTTCAGCCGTCCAGAGGGCGCGGTGGGCCAGGAGGGTGGCCCGGTCCATCAATAGCGAGCGGGCGGCAGGAAAGAGGCCCCGGAATTGGTTCAGGATGGCCAGGCCGTGGCTGTCCAGGTCGCCCCAGTACCAGAGCTGGAGCCGCTCCAGCCAGCGGGCGGTCGCCAGGTGGGCAAAGCCGTAGCCGCTGCCCAGGATGGCCAGGGTGCCGGCCAGCGGCGGCAGGGCCAGCCAGGTTATCTCGTTTTCCAGCACCAGCACCTGGCGCAGCCCCTGCGGCAGCAACAGCCCGCCCAGCTGGTCGGCAAATTCCTCGGATCGCAGGCTCAGCTCGGAGGGCGCCCAGGCGCCGCCCAGGTCTGGCGCCAGGGCCGGGTCCAGGAAACGCAGCCGCACCAGGGCTGGCTTGTCCAGCAGGCCAAAGCGCCGGTTGAAAGCTTCGGCCCCACCTGGCGCGGCTTCAACCACCGTAGCCGGCACCGCCAGAACCAACAGGCTGGCCAGGAGGCCGCGCTGCCGTTCCACGAACTTGCCATGGACGCCTGGCGCGTCGATCTGACGCGCATAGCAGCCCGGCCGCGGATGGGCGGCGAACCAGTCCAGGCAGGCCAGGATAGTCGGCCACTCCTCAGCCCACTCCAGCAGCTGGTGCGGGTGACCGACGCACCAAGCATCCAGCGTCGGCCAACGCTCGACCAAGGCGGCACGCAGCGCGAGCAGCCGACGGCCCTGGGCCGCCTTGCCAAGCAGCTCCAAGGCCGCCGCCGCGTCCGGCAAAACGGCTGCCACCGGCAGGCGGTTGCGGCCCAGTTCGCGGTGCGCCACCTCGCGCCACTCCAGGTCCCAACCGGACGCTGCCGCCTGCAAGTCGGCCACCCAGGCCTGAATCTCCAAGAGGTGGCGCGCCCAGTCCCTGCTGGCCGGCCCCTTGAGGGCGATGCGCAGCGGAAACAGTTCTGGCTCGCCGCCCAGGGCGGCCGACCCCAAACGGCCCGTCTCCCAGAGCCGGCGCGCCTTGGCCTTGATGGCGGACGGACCCGTCCAGGCGTCTGGGTAGCGATTCACGCCTGCGCCTGGCGAAAGGCCTCGCGCTCGGCCTGGTATTGGGCGATGCTCAGGTTGCGCAGGCAGGAGGCTGACCCGTCCGGGTTGTAGACGAAGCCCACCGAGCGCACGTAGGGCTCGATGACGTGAATTTTCTGTAGCGGCGTGATGACCAACAACTGCAACCGCAGCTGCCGGAACAGTTCGAGGCCAAAGCGGGTCGACTCGTCGGAGCCGCGGCCGAAGGCCTCGTCGATCATCACGAAGCGGAAAGAGCGCGAGCGGGCGCTGCCCCACTCCAGGCCGAACTGGTAGGCCAGGCTGGCGGCCAGCACGGTGTAGGCCAGTTTCTCTTTCTGGCCTCCGGACTTGCCGGCGGCATCGGTGTAGTGTTCGTGCTCGCTACCGCCTTCCCTCCAGCGCTCCGAGGCCGAGAAGACAAAGTACTGGCGGACGTCGCTGATCTTGCGCGTCCAGCGGCGGTCCAGCTCGGCAAAGCCCTCGCGGCCGCGGAAACGCTCGATCAGGGCCCTGACCTGCAGGAATTTGGCCTCGGCGTACTGCTCGTCGGCCTGACCGGTGAAGCTGCCTTCGGTGCAGCTACGCAGGTCGGCCTGGAAATCGCGCAGCTCGCCGTCGTTGTTCGGCTCGGCCTCCAGCACGATGTAACGGCCGGGGTTGTAGTCGATGCGCACCAGCGACTGATTGATGCGTTCGATGCGTTCGCGGATGTCCTCGCGCTCGCGGTTGAGTTGTGAATGAAAGTTTGCAACCTCGCGGATGGCGTTCTCGTTGAGCGCCGTCTTGAAGCTGGCCTCGAAACGCGGCAAGTCGTCGGCCACCAGACGTTGCAGCCAGAGCGCCCAGTGGGACATTGCCTCGACGCTGGCGTCCAGCTCGCGCGTTTCCAGGCGCCAGGTGTTGCGCACGTCCTCCATCACCTTGACGATGCGGTCGCGCAGCCGGCCCAGCTTCCTGTCCTCGGCGTCAATGGCAGCCTGCAGGAAAAGCCGTAGCTCATGCTCGCGGTTCTCGGCGCTTTCCAGGCTCAGGCCGCGCTCCAGCTGGCGCTCAGCGGCCAGGGCGTCCAGCGCCGGGAAGGCCGCCTGATGCACGGCCGCTTCAGGGCCAGCCAGGCGGCTGTCCAGGCTGTCGGCCAGGCTCTGGATCTCGCCGCGCTTGTGGCCATTCACGGCCAGGGCCTGACCCAGTTCGGCCAGTGTCGTCTCGCTGGCTTGCAGGCGGCCTTCCACCTCGCCCAGGCGGGCTTGTAGGGTTTTTAGGATATTAGCGCCAGAGGCCAGCTTGCGCTGCTCGGCCTCCAGGTCGGCGATACGCAAACTGACGCCCTGCCAGTCCAGCTCACTCCAGTCGATCCAACCTAAGAGGGCGCCGCAGTGCCCGCGCCGGGCTTGTAGTCCCTTCTGGATATCCTGGCAGCGGCTAATGCGCGCGCCGGCCTCACCCAGCTGTTTCTCCAATGCCTTGGCCTGGCGTTCCAGGGCTTTGATCTTGCCCAGGTTGCTCCAACCCAACACATAGCGGCTGGTATCGTCAATGCGGTGGCGGTCGTCCTTCTCGTGGCGCTCGCCGGAACCCTTTATCTGGCCAGAGGGGCGCAGCGCCTGGCGCTCGCGGTGAAACTGCTCCAGGCTGTCGGTGCAGGCGTAGTCAAAGCGGCGAGTCAGCTCCTGTTCCAGCCAACCCGTCCAGGGCGTGTCGGTCTTAATGTCCAGCTTGCGCACCAACGACTCGTCGCGCAAACGGCCGTCGCCGCTTTCGCCCGCGCTCAGGGCGCCGCTTCCGACGCTACTGCTTCCGGCGCCACCGATCACGGTGCCACCGGAAGCAGTGCGCACTCGGAAGTAAACCAGGCGACCGGCCAAGTCGTGTCCGTCTACCCAGGCGCAGACCGCCTGGTAATGGCGGTCGTCCACTAAGAGCGACAAGGCAAAGTTGTGCAGCACCCGCTCGATGGCGCCTTCCCAGGCGGCGGCGGCCTGGCCGACGCGCAACAGCTCGCCGGCGAAGGGCAGCTGATCGCTGGACAAGCCCAGATCATGGCACAGCCGTTCGCGGATATCCACCTGGCGGGCCGGGATGTTACTCTGGCGCGAGCGCAGGCTGGCCAGTTCGGCTTGCAGCTCACCATGCTTGTCGCGCAGGCCGCGGAAGGCCACGTCGGCCTCGGTGCGCTCGTTCTGGGCCGCCGCATCGGCCGCATCCACTTCAAGCAGCAGGGCGGCCGCCCACTCGCGATTGGCGGCAAAGCCTTCCAGCTGCTCCGGCTGGGGCAGTTCCAGGGCGGCGGCTTCCTGCCTATAGCGCTCGCGCCGCTCTTGGCGCCTGGCCTTCTCGCGCCTGGCCTGGTCCAGTTCCTGGGCCAGCCGCTCCAAGCGCTCGCCGCCATTGGTGGCGATGGCGGTTTTAAGCTCGTCCCGGTCGGCCTTCAGGGTCAGCCGCGACTCACGCTCGCCGGACTGCTTGGCCTCCAGGCGGGCGGACTCCTGGGCCAGCCGCTCCAGGCGCGCTCCGGCCAACGACAGCTTGCGGACGGCGAACCAGCTGCCCAAAGCCTCGCGCCGGTCGCGCAGGCCGTCGCGCAAGCGGCTGGACTCGTCCCAGGCGACGCCGTCGGCCACCAGCGGCGTCAGGGCGGCGATTTGGGCCTTGGCCTTGAGCACCGTCTCGTGCGCCCGGTTCAGGTCGTCGAAATGTTCTATTAACGCCTTGATGCGGCTCTCGGCATCGAAGGGCTCGATCATGTGCTCCCGCACGAAGTCCGTCAAATTCCCGACCGACTTCAGCGATACCGTTTGATTAAAGAGGTCCAGGGCCTGCTCGTTCTCGATGCCGAAAACCCGTCGGAAGGTAGCGCCGTAGCCGGGGAAGCTGTCGAACAATTCTACCCCGTCAACCTGGCGCAGCCGCTTGCGCAAGTTGGCCATATCGTCGCCGAAGCCTGTAAAATCGGCCGCAATGCTCAAGGGTCGACCAGAGATGACGTAGAAGCGGGCCGGCTGGCCGCTGGCTTCCTTGTTCCAGAATACCTGGGCCAGGCTCAGGTTGACGTCGTAGCCGGCGTTGCGGAAACTGCCCAGGATGACTGAGTAGTGGGTCTGGTCGCGCAGGGCCACCGCCTTGCTGGCCAGGCCGGCCTCGCCGCGCTCGCTCTTGAAATGGCCGAGCACGTAGGAACGCAGGCTACGCTCCCGGTTGTCGGCGCCGGCCGCCTTGTTGTAGGCCAGCTTCTGCGGCGGCACCAGCAAGGTGGTGAGGGCATCCACCAAGGTGGACTTGCCGGAGCCAATATCGCCAGTCAACAGGGTGTTCTCGCCGCCCAGCTCCAGGTTCCAGACCTGGCGGTCGAAGGTGCCCCAGTTATATAGTTCCAGCCGCTGCAGGCGGAAGCCGGCCGGCTGGTCGTCGCTAATGAAGTCCAGCAACTGATCGCTCATGCTTCGTCCTTCCGGACGCTGTCTTCCCGGGCGCCGGCTTCCCGGCCAGCGCCATCCCGACCATCGCCCAGGCGGTAGGCCTCCAGCCGCTGGTTAAATTCGCTTAACCACTGGGCGTCCACAAAAGTCCGGACGATGCGCCGGATCTCCCAGCGCTGATCGTCGCTTTTCAGGCGGCGCACGAAACCTGACTCCTCGAGGCGGCCCAGCGACTGGCCCACCTGGTCGCTCAAGCGCGCCTCGTTGGCACTCTGTGGCCGGAAGACGCGCACCAGCTCCACGATCTCGTCCCGGGACAGCACCAGCTTGCCAGCATCGCCGCCGGAGTCGGACTCCACCAGCTTACGGCAGAGCAAGGCCAATAGCAGGCTACTTAAATAAGGCAACTGGCGGCGGGCCATCAAACGCGGGAGAGGCGCTTCGCCCTCGGCCGCTTCAACGCTGCGCAGCCAGGCATAGCCCTCGGCTTCGTCCAGGATCAGCTCCAGGCCGAGCACCGCCACGTAGTCCTGGATGGCGGCCTGCAGGTTCAGCACCGTCTGCCAAACAGCCTCGTCCTGCTCGCGGTAGACGACGCCCTTGAGCAGATTAATGACCGGCACCGACAGCTCGGCAACCTCAGCGCGACTCATGCTGCACCTCCCGGGAAAAAATAACTTGCGGAATCCGCGCCTGGCGGCGAACGCCGTCCCTGGCGGCCCAGTCCACTACCACCGTGGCCGACTCGTCAATCAAGGCCGCCCGGTCGCTACTAGCCAGCTGCAGGTAGCCCAGCAGTTCGGCCAGTCCGTGCTCCAGCGGATAGGCCGCCAGCACCGCCGCCAGTTCAATCTGGTCGCGGTCGCGCAGGCAGGCGCGCACCCGCTGGCGCAGCAGTAGCGGGTCAACCAGCACCAAATCGTAGAGGGCCGAGCTGTCGATGGCCAGTTCCTCGGCCACAGCCGGCGAATCGGCCAGGGCGTAGCGCTCCGGCGGGCTGTACAGCGGCCGTTCCAGGGGCAGGTTGACGCTGGCCGCCGGCAGATCCATCGTCATCGTTAGCCCGTCCGGCGGACCATCGGCGCGCAGGGCCAGGGCGTTGGCCTCGATGCGGCCGATCAGCTCGATGATGCGGCGGTTCTCCAGCCAGGCCCGGTCGTCCAGAAAGCGGCGCAGCTCGCGCGACAACAAGGCCACGCTGCGCTGGGCGTGCTCGCCGGCCTCCAGCCAGTCGTGGTGGACGCGCCGGATGGACCGGTCCGGCCGGATAGCGGCAATGGCCGGCACTTCAAGGCTGCGCCGCAAGAGCGACTCCAGCTCGGTCTGCCGGCCCGCTGACATTAGAAAATCCCAGAAGGCGCGGAAACTGCGCCCCTGGTCGGACTCGTTGATACTGTCGCGCTCCTCGAAAATGGCGCTCAAGAGGCCGGAGCGCGAACCATCCCAGGCGGCGATGCGCTCGCGGGTACTACGGTCCAAGGCGCGGAAGTTTTGTTCCACCTCGCGGAAATCGGCCAGAAGCTCGCGGGCCGTGCCCACCATGTGCTCGAAGCGCTCGCGCAGTGCCGTGTCGTCCAAAAGATCGAGCTCGCCGCGCTTTACCCGGCGGATGCGTTCCTCCAGGGCAGCCTTCTGGCGCTGCAGCTCCTTCAAGTGCTCGGCCGGATCCTCCTGGCTGCCATCGACGATCTCCTTGAGCAGATCGAACACCAGACGCAGCCGCGACTCGGTACCGACGAAAGCCCGCTCGCCCAAACCCTGAATCCAGCCCACCACCTTCTCCACCGCCGGCGCTAGGTCGTAGCTAGCCTCGTCGGCATCGCGGGCGTAGAATTTGCGCAGCCAACCCTTGCGGTCATCGGCCCATTCGTCCAAGTAATCCTGGGCCTCGCGCGGAAAAGACTCCGCCCCACGCGCTTGGCGCAGGGCGTACAATTCGTCGTCCAAGCCGGCCGCCAATTGGGAAGCCGTGACGCTGCGCCGGTTGGTGGTGATAAAGGCTCGGTGTAAAAAGGCGATAATCAGCGCCGCGTGGTCGGCCAGCATCAAGCGCCAGGCCGGATGATTCTTGCGCAGGGCTTCCAGAGTCTCGTACGTCATTTCCATGCTGGCCTATTGTAGGGCCAAAGCGGCCGGCGCTCAAGAGGCAAACGGCGATCTATCGCCAGCCGGGTAAAAAAATGGGCCGCTTCCCCGAGAGACGGCCCTATTCAAGTACATGGGGCGTTAGTGCACGCCATCGTCGCAGGCTTCGTCGGCGTATTCTTGCCGGTAGGACTCGGCGACATGCGGACCGTCGCAGGGCGGCAGCTGACGCATGGTCGAACCGCAGCATTCCGGCGGCAGTAGCCCCGCGTCCTGCGAAACTTCGTAGTCGCAGTCCAGGCAACTCCAGTTTATCAGTGCCATACCATCCTCCCTTAACAGGGTGTTGAGAAAGCAACCAGCTTTTCAACAATCTGTTAATCTCTACTTATATAGTAATGATTAAAGGAGGACGGGGCAAACCGGGCGCGAATTGACAAGTCAGAATGGCTCGACTACTATCAACGCGATTCGGCGACACAGCCGGACCGGGAGTCATCATGTCCGATACACCAAACAAACCCAAAACCAGCGCACGCAGCGTATTACGCTTCCTGTTCGGCAGCTATACGGCTCCCGGCTTTGTCCTGGTCATCATCGCCTACTTTGGGCCAGGAGCTGGCGGCCAAGCTATACGCGGTGCCGCCCGTGCCGTGGCCGGCCTCTGCAAGCGCCGGCCCTGGGTGCCGATCTTGTCGGCGCTGTCGCTGATCCTGGTTCTAGCGACGATTGGTGGTTATCGTTTTTGGCTATCCCGGCAACCCCAACCGATCGAAGTTAGCTATGAGGTAGCACAGCCGTCAAACGATTGGCTGACCCGAACCGCCCGACCCTTAAACATAGACTTCCGAGGCTCGGTCGCGCCGCTGGAAATGGTCGGCAAGTCCCCGACCATCGGCATCACGATTACACCACCCATCGCCGGCCAGTGGTTATGGGAAAGCGAGGATCGCCTCCAGTTCAAGGCGGACGGTCTTTGGCCAATCGGCATCGAATTCAATGTCACCATGGACGCGGCGCTTTTCCCCGACCATATCAAGGTAGAGCGGCGCTTCAACTTCAGCACTCCGGACTTCGCGCTGAACCTGGGCTCACCGGAATTTTATATCGACCCGGAAGACAGTACTATCAAGCGCGTCACCATGCGCGTTACGGCCAATTGCCCGATCGACCTCGACAGCCTGCGCGCGCGCGTCAAATTGCTGCCCAACCTGACCGCGCGCTCCGGCAGCCTAGAAAACCGGCAATACAGCGTCACCGTCTCCGGCAGCGACGAATCGCCGCTACGGGCCGACCTGGTCTCGGAACCGCTGGGCGTGCCGGCGGTTGACGTCGGGCTGGTCTTCACCATCCAGCGCGGCGTGGTATCGACGGCCGGCGGCAACCCAACCACCAGCAACCAAACGACAGAAATAACGGTGCCGGGACTCAATAGCTTTGTCCGGGTATCCAGCCTGCGCCACCAGCTGGTACGCCGGCCGGACCAGGAATTCGACCAAGTACTCATCCTGCAGACCCGCGGCGAGGTCGAGGGCGAGGAGTTGCTAAAGAACCTGGAGGTTTGGGAATTGCCGGTTGACCGGCCGGCCCTGCCTGGACTGCAAGCCCAAGCCAACCACCGCTGGCAGACCGACGAAATGCTGCCCGAGGTGCTGGCCCTGAGCCGCCGCGTCGAAATGGAACTCATCCCCGGCGAAAAGCGCTACAACGCGCAGACCACCTTTCGCTTCCAGGCCAGGGAAGGCGCGCAGCTCTGCTTCCGCCTGGCCGAAGGCGCAAAATTTTACGGTGGCTATTACCTAGCCGAGCCTTATGTGGATATTATCCGGGTCGATACCTTCCCGCGCGAAGTGCGCATCATGTCCGAAGGCTCACTGCTCTCGCTCTCAGGCGACCGCCAGCTTTCGCTGTTCAGCCGCGGCGTCGGCAATGTTGACATGGTCATCAGCCGCATCCGGCCCGACGATATCAATCACTTGGTATCGCAATCCAACGGCGACCTGGCCAACTTCAACTTCAGCAACTATGCCTTCTCGGCTAACAATCTGGCGGTGCGCTACGACGAGCGCATCCTGCTGCAGATCGACGACCCGCGCGCCATCAAGCTGTTCTCCTTCGATTTTGACCGTTACCTGGAGACCATTCCCGACCAGAACCTGCGCCACGGCCTGTTCATTTTTTCCATTGTCGGCGACTCGAATACCCAGACTGACCGGCGCTTCATCATGATCAGCGACCTGGGTTTCCTGGTCAAGACCAACCTGGACGGCACCCGGGCGGTGTTCGTGCAGTCACTGGCCGACGGCCAGCCAGTACCGGGGGCCACGGTTTCGGTGATCGGCCTGAACGGCAACGTCCTGGTCAGCGGCCAAACCGGCGCCGACGGCCTGGTGAATCTGCCCAGCCTGGCCGACTTTGACCGAGACCAGAAGCCGACGGCCTACATTGTCCGCCGCGGCGAGGATCTGTCCTTCATGCCCTTCGAGTCCAATGGCCGCCTGCTGGACTATTCGTCGTTCGATACCGGCGGAGTCCACGGCGCCACCGACCCGCGCCGCGTCACGGCCTTCATCTTCTCCGACCGCGGCCTGTACCGGCCGGGCGACAGCGCCCATTTTGGCTTGGCGCTCAAAGCCGGCGACTGGACCATCGACCTCGACGGCACGCCGCTGGAGTGCGTCGTAACCGACCCACGCGGCGCCGAGGTTTTTACCAAGCGTTTCCGCATGGCCCCAGGCAGTTTTGACGAAATCGAGTTTACCACCCAGGCCTGGTCGCCGACTGGCACCTATACCTTCAACCTTTATCTGATCCGCGAACGCGAATACGAGCAGCGCGTCCACCTTGGCACCCAAACCATCAAGGTGGAAGAATTCCTGCCGGACACGCTGGCCGTCGAGTCGGCCTTTGAGCCGATACCGGCCGAAGGCTGGATCTCGCCGCAACGACTTTCGGCCTTGGTGCGGGTGCGCAACCTGTTCGGCACGCCGGCCGTGGGCAACGAAGTGAAGGCCCAGGTCAGCCTGGCGCCCGGCTACCAGCGCTTCCGCACCTACCGCGATTACAGCTTCCTGGACCCCTACGTCAAAGACGGCAGTTTCGAGGAATTCCTGGGCACAGCAACCACCGACGACCAAGGTAGCTGCCGCTTCGACATCGACCTGGTTAAATTTGAAGGCGCCACCTACCAGCTGCGTTTCTATGCCGAAGCCTTTGAAAAGGGCAGCGGCCGCAACGTGTCTACCGAAAGGACGGTTTTCGTCAGCCCCTTGGCCTGGCTGGTCGGCCACAAGGCGGATGGACCGCTCGGCTATATCGAGCGCGGCGCGCATCGCCAGCTTACCTTTATCGCCATCGATCCGAGCCTGCAGCGCACCGAGGTCGGCGACCTAACCTTCAGCCTGACGGAACGGCGTTACGTTTCGGTCCTTGTGCGCCAGTCGAACGGCTTGTACAAATATCAGTCGGTACTGCGCGACTACCCGCTGTCCAGCGAACAGCGCAGCATCGATGCCGGCGGACTGGAATACGCCCTGCCCACCGACCGGGCTGGCGAGTTCGAGCTGGTGGTCAGCGGACCCGACGGCCTGGTCTACAACCGGGTGACCTTCTCGGTGGCCGGCGACACCAACATCGAGCGCAGCCTAAACCAGGCGGCTGAGCTGCAGCTGACGGCCGACCGGACCGACGTCCAGCCGGGCGGCACCATCCGCCTGATGATCAAGGCGCCGTACGCCGGCGCCGGACTTATCACCGTGGAGCGCGACAAGGTCTACTCCCACCAATGGTTCAGGAGCGACGGACAGACCAGCGTCCAAACCGTCGCCATTCCGGCCGACCTGGAAGCCAATGGTTACATAACGGTAACATTCATCCGCGACCGCGCCTCCGCCGAGATATTCATGCCACCGATGTGCTACGGTACCATCGGCTTCTCGGTCAGCAAGGACAGCCGGACCAACGCCGTGACGCTGGTGGTGCCGGCCGAGGCCAAACCGGGCACCGACCTGCCTATTAGCTATTCCAGCCGGCTGCCGGGCCGGATCGTGGTGTACGCCGTGGACGAAGGCATCCTGCAATTGGCCGGCTACCGGACGCCCGATCCCATCGCCTGGTTCTTCCGCAAACGCGCCTTGGAAGTGCGCACCGCCCAGATCCTCGACCTGGTGCTGCCCGAATTCTCGGTGGCCAGCTCCCTAGCCGCCACCGGCGGCGGCGGCGACTACGACGAGCTGCTAGCCAATAACCTGAATCCCTTCAAGAGGCGCCAGCACCAGCCAGTGGTATTCTGGTCGGGTATCCTGGAAACCGGACCGGACCAGCGCACCGTCACCTACCGCGTACCCGACCACTTCAACGGCAGCCTGCGCGTCATGGCCGTCTGCGTCTCGGACCGGACCGTCGGCGCCACCGAGGAACGCCTGCTGATACGCAATAATTTCATAATCTCACCCAACCTGCCCATGGCGGCCACCCCGGGTGACGAATTCGACGTCAGCGTGACGATCACCAACAATCTGCACGGCTCTGGGCCGGATGCCTCCATCCGCCTGGACATCGCGCCTAGCCCGCACTTGGCCGTGGTGGGCGAAAACTTCCGCGACCTGCGCATCCCCGAAGGCCGCGACCAGACAGCCACCATCCGCGTCAAGGCGACCGGGCCGGTCGGAGCGGCCGAGCTGCGCTTCGCGGTCACCGCCAGCGGCGAGCGGGTGGAGCTGGCCGCCTACCTGAGCGTGCGGCCGGCCGTGCCATACCGCGTGTCCATCGCCGGCGGGGTGGTGCGCAACACCACTCGGGAAACGGCCGTGCCGCGACGGCTCTATGAAGAGTTCGCCGTCCGCGACGTATCTTACGCCTGGCTACCCATCGGCCTGGCCAAGGGGCTACGCTTTTATCTAGAATCCTTCCCCTACGGCTGCTCCGAGCAATTGGTCAGCGCCACCTGGCCCTTCCTGTACCCGTCCTTCCAGGCCGATTTCCACTTCACTGAAGACGAAGCCGCCGCCGCCGTGGCCCGGATCGTCGGCATCCTGCAGGCGCGGCTGCGGCCGGATGGCCAGATCGGCATCTGGACGGCCTTGTCGGAACCCAACCCCTACATCACGGTCTACTGCGCCCATTTCCTAACCGACGCCGCCGCCAAGGGCCACTTTGTACCCAGCCAATTGCGGGACCGGCTCAAGCAGGCGCTCTACGAAATAGCCCGCGAAGGCGGCAACAATCCCTGGAACCTGGAGGTGCGCGCCTACGCCACCTACGTGCTGACCCTCAACGCCGAGATCACCACCAGCCTGGTGGAAGCGCTCAAACGGGATATCAGGCAGCACCGCGTGGAGGCGGAAACCTCGCTGGCCGGCCTGTATCTGGCCGGCACCCACGCCCTGCTGCGCCAGAATATCGAGGCGTCCACCCTTTTCAGCCGCATCCGGCGGGTCATGAACCGTGAAGACCACTGGTATTACATCGATTCCCTGGCCTACCAGTCGATCTACCTCAACATGGTGGCCCGCCACTTCCCGCAGCGCCTGCGCGACATCCAGGACGAATTGCTACTGGCCATGGCCGGCCAACTGGAAGCGCAGGCCTACACCACGCATTCCGCCAATCTGGCCCTCCTGGCTATCGACGCCTACCTCGGCACCATCGCCGACGGCGAACGCGGCACCGTCAGCGTGACCGAGATTCTGGCCGACAACACCCGGCGGCCGCTGACCGCCAGCGAAGGCCGTCTGTCCAGCGCCACTTACTCCGCCCAGGCCGTCCGCCTGGCCATTGAGAACCGTAACAACCTGAACTTGTTCTACCAAGTAACGCAGGCCGGCTTCGACCAGGCCCCGCCGACGGCCGAAATTAAGAATGGCATCGAGGTCTACCGCGAGTTCCTCGGCGAAAACGGCCAGCCGATCAGTTCAGCGCGCCTGGGCGATACCGTACTGATTAAACTGGCGTTTCGTAGCCTGGACAACCGGACCTTCCGCGACGTGGCGCTGGTGGACCTCTTGCCAGCCGGCCTGGAAGCCGACATCGCCTCCATCCGGGCCAGCGGCAACGATTCGGCCTGGCGGCCGGATTACATCGATATCCGCGAAGACCGCCTGGTCATCTTCGGTACCGTGACCAACACCCTAGGCAGCTTCACGTACCGGACGCGAGCCATCAATACCGGCCGCTTCGTGGTGCCGCCGCTCTTCGCCGAGGCGATGTACGACAAGTCGGCTTGGGCGCTCCGGCCGCAGGCCAACTTTGAAATAAGCCCGCCGTGACCAAACGCCGACGCTGGCTGCTGGCGGGAGGGCTGCTCCTGCCGCCGCTGGCTTTGATCGCGGCTCTCGCCTGGCAGGTCCTTTCCCAGCCGCTGGTGGAGCCGGCGGCCAGCTCGGTGGCCTGGCTGGATCGCTCCGGCCGGCTGATGCACATCTTCCAGAACGTCGAGCAGCGCTACCGCTTGGTCCTGCCCCTGGCCGACTTCCCGCCCCGCCTGGTGGAGGCGGTACTGCTACAGGAAGATCGCTTCTTTTACGGCCACGGCGGCGTAAACCTGGCGGCGCTATGGCGGGCCTTCGACGAAACTTTCATCAAGCGCCACCGGCGCGTCGGCGCGTCGACCATCACCATGCAGGTGGCCCGCTTGAGTTACCGGCTGCGCACCCGGACCATTCCCGGCAAGCTCTGGCAGATCGGCCTGGCCATCGCCATGGAAGCGTTCTATACCAAGCAGGAAATTCTGGAAGCCTACCTCAACCTGGCGCCGCTCGGCGGCAACATCGAAGGCTACGGCACCGCCGCCTGGTATTACTTCGGCCGGCCGGCGCGCGACCTGACGCTAAGCGAGCTGTTGCTGCTGGCGGTGGTGCCGCAAAATCCGGTGGCCCGTGCCCCGCTGGACCGGTCAGTCCCCTCGGATAGCCTGGCCGCCCGCCAAGCACTGTACACAGCCTGGTTGGAACAGCATCCCGAAGACGCCCCCTACGCCAGCGCCATGGAACTGGCCCCCGCCATCCTGGGCCGCTTCCCCTATCGGGCGCTGCACTTCAACGAGTACTTGCGGCTCAACCCCGAGCAGGCGCCGCGTCGGGCCGGCGCGCCGGAAGGCGGCGCCCGCACCAGTCTGGACCTCGGCCTGCAGACCCTTTGCGAAGAGCGACTGGCCGCCTACATCACCAGCAACCGCGGCTGGGGCCTCAACAATGCCGCCGTGCTGCTGGTCGACCATACCAGCCTGGAAGTACTGGCGACCATCGGCTCGGCCGATTACTACGACAGCGCCATCCAGGGCATGGTCAACGGCGCGGCCGCCCGCCGCTCGCCGGGGTCGACCCTCAAGCCCTTCATCTACGCCTTGGCCATCGACCAAGGACTGATCCATCCCGAGACTATGCTGCGCGACAGCCCCCTGACCTTCAGCGAATACACGCCGGACAACTACCATGGCGAATTCAAGGGTCCCGTCAAGGCCTGGCGGGCGTTAACGGACAGCCGCAACATTCCGGCCATCTACCTGGCCGAACGACTGAACGAACCCGACCTATACGGCTTGCTGGAAGGCGCCGGTGTTCCCAAGCTCAAAGGACGCGACCACTACGGCCTATCTTTGGTTCTGGGCAGTGCTGAATTGTCCATGATGAAACTGGCCGAGCTGTACGCCGGCCTGGCCAATCAGGGAACGCTGCGGCCGCTGCGCTTCGTCCCGGCCGACACGGAAACCGGCCCGGCGCCAGCTCCGGTCAGCCGGCCCCAACTGTGCTCGCCGGCCGCCGCCTGGGTTACCCTGCGCATGTTGGAGCGCAATCCCGCGCCCGATGCCACGCGTCCCTCGGAAAGTCGCGCCGTGCCAGTCGCCTACAAAACCGGCACCTCCATCGGCTTCAAGGACGGCTGGGCCGTCTCGGTTTTCGACCGCTATGTACTATGCGTCTGGGTGGGTAATTTCTCGGGAGAAGGCAACAGCGCTTTCGTCGGGCGGCTGATGGCCGCGCCCTTGATGTTCGGCATCATCGACGCCCTGCTGCAGCGCCTGCCAGCGGGACAAGCGCTGCCGACGCCCAGGCCGCCGGAAGGAGTCAGCCGGGTAGCTGTCTGCGCCGTCAGCGGCAGCCTACCAGGCCCCCACTGCCAACGCCTGATCGAAACCTGGTTCCTGCCGGGCGTATCGCCGATCGCCACCTGCGTCATCCACCGCCAGGTCCATATCGACACCCGCACCGGCTATCGCAGCGCCAGCGCCAGCGGCCCGCATATCCGCAGCGAAGTCCGCGAATTCTGGCCCAGCGACTTGCTCAGCCTCTTCGAGCGCGCCGGCCTGCCGCGCCTGCCGCCGCCGCCCTGGCCGCCGGACGAGGACGGCCAAACCGGCCAACCCGACGGCTTTCCGCCGACTATCCTGTCACCGTTGGCCAATACCACCTACATCATCCCGCCGACGACAGCGCGTTACCGGCAACTGGTGCTAGTAGCCTCGGCCGATGCCGACGCCGGCGAGCTGTTCTGGTTTGCCAATAGCGAGTTCCTGGGGCGGGCGGCGCCTTCGGCCAGCCTCCTGTGGGAACCCGAGCCGGGCGCGTACGATCTGACCGTGGCGGATGCCCGCGGCCGCTCGGCCAGTTGTCGCCTCAGCGTCAGCGCCACGCCGCCGCCGGCCGAGCCGTAAACGACTAGGTGACCAAACCCACCCGCCTCCCCCGCTTTGACAATTGTGGTAAATTTGGAAGTGTTGAAAAGCCGCATTCGCGTTTTTCAACACCCTATTAACAGCCACCCCCCATTCCGGGTAGGATTCGCCACTCGATTCCTGCGCTCCCGGAGGCCTAGATGATTACCCTGTCCAAGGTGAAGCTGGGCTACGGCGGCCGCGTCCTGTTCCAGGATGGCGACCTGCTGGTCCGGCCCGGTGACCGCATCGGTCTGGTCGGTCCCAATGGCGCCGGCAAGACCAGCGTTTTTCGGCTGATGGCCAGCCTAGAGCAAGCCGACTCCGGCGAGGTCATCGTTACCCCCGGCACGGTCATCGGCTACTTCTCTCAGGACGTCGGCGAAATGTCCGGCCGCAGCGTCATGGACGAAGCGCTGGCCGGCGCCGGCCTGGTCCACGAGCTGAGCAAGGAACTGGCCGCTATCGAGCAGCGCATGGCCGACCAGTCGCTACCGCCACTCTCCGGGCCAGAACTGGACCGCTATGGCCACCTCCAGACCGAGTTCCTGCACCTGGACGGCTATGGCCTGGAGACGCGAGCCGAGGCCATCCTGACCGGCCTGGGCTTCGCCGAGCGGCGCTGGCGGGAGCCGGTCGAGAACTTTTCCGGCGGCTGGAAGATGCGCATCGCCCTGGCCCGCATCCTGTTGCTCTCTCCGCACGTCCTCTTGATCGACGAGCCAACCAACCACCTCGACCTGGAGACCATCGTCTGGCTGGAGTCCTGGTTGTACGCTTTTGATGGCGCCATCGTCATGACCAGCCACGACCGCGAGTTCATGACCCGGCTGTGCTCGCGCACCGTCGAGGTGGCCCAAGGTGCGATTACCAGCTATGCCGGCGACTACGACTTCTACCTGCGCGAGCGCGAACTGCGCCGCGAGCAGCTGATCGCCGCCCACAAGCGCCAACAAGCCTCGCTGGCCAAGGATGAAGAATTTATCGCCCGCTTCGCCGCCCGCGCCTCGCACGCCGCCCAGGTGCAGTCGCGCATCAAGTCCATCGGCAAGATCGACCGCATCGAGCTGCCGCGCGAGGCCAAGACCGTCAAGTTCGAATTCCCCCCGGCCAGGCGCTCCGGCGACGTGGCCATCGAGCTCAAGGACCTAGCTAAGTCCTGGCCGCAGGACGATGGCAGCCTGCTGCCGGTCTTTTCCGGCGTCAGCGCCATCGTGGCCCGTGGCGACAAAATCGCCGTGGCCGGCGTCAACGGCGCCGGCAAGTCCAGCTTGCTTAAAGTGCTGGCCGGCCAGACCGCCGCCAGTAGCGGTAGCTGCCAACTGGGCGCCGGCGTCCAGGTCGGCTACTTCAGTCAGTACTCAGGCGACAGCCTGAAGCGCGAGCTGACCATCTTCCAGGAACTGCAGTCGCGCCTACCCGGCGAGTCGGTCGGCTCCATCAAGAACCTCTTAGGCGCCTTCCTATTTTCCGGCGACGACAGCGACAAGCGCATCGCCGTGCTGTCCGGCGGCGAGCGCACGCGCGTCATGCTGGCTTGCCTGCTGGCCTCGCAGGCCAACCTGCTGATCCTGGACGAGCCTACCAACCACCTGGACATCGCCAGTCGCGAAGTGCTGCTGGAAGCCTTGCAGGCCTTCGACGGCACCGTCTTGATCGTCAGCCACGACCGCTACTTTCTCAAGCACCTGGTCAAGCGCGTTTTCGCCGTCGACGGTGGCGCGCTGAAAGTCTTCGAGGGTGACTACGAGTACTACCTGGAAAAAAGCGGCCGCTGACCAGATTGGCGGGCGGGCCGCATGACCGTCGGTAGCCGCCGCGTCGCCCTACTCAGCCCGATCCAAGGCCAGGCGGAACACCGACTGCAGCTGCCCGTAGCGCTCCAGCCGATCTATTTCCGCCATTCCCAGGCGTTCCAGCATGCGCACCGAGCGGGTGTTGCGCGACTGTGTCTCGGCATACAATTCCGTCAAACCGAGGCCGTCGCGCGCCAATGCGACCATAGCCAGGGCGGCGGCGGCGGCGATACCACGGCCCCACCAAGCCGGCAGCAACTGGTAGGACAACTCCTTCTGACCGGCGGCCTGGTAGTCATCGATGGAAATCAGGCCAAGCGCCTGGCTTGCGCCAGCCGCATCGGCCAGGCTGATGACACGGTACAAGGTGCCGGGAGCCGGTTGTAACATGGCCGCGAAGGCACAGCGGACGCGGGCCTCCGTCGCCGGCCCGCCCAGGCAAGCCCGCACAGCCGGATCCTGCCAGAGGCTTTGCACCAGCTGATAGTCGGCCGCTTGTACCGGGCGCAAGCTGACATGCGGCAGGCTAGCAGGATAAGTGGCCATGACTACTTGGCCGTGGCGGGCGGCAGCGGAGCTACTGGCGCGTTGCCGCCTGGCGCCGCCTTCCGTCGCGCCGCCACCAGTCCGGTGCCGGACAGCACCAGCGCCGCGCCGACTAGCGCCGCCCACGACAGCTTGGCGTCGAAGAACAGGAATTCCCACAGAAAGGCAAAAGCCGGAATCAGCAGCGTCACCGACAGGGCGGCCGTGACGCCGGCGCTGGCTATAAGCCGGAAGTAGATCAGGTAGGCCAAGGCGCTGCACAGCAAGGCAAAGCCGACAGCCAGTAGCCAGGCCTGGGCCGGCACCGGCCCGGGCGGGGGCAACAGCAGGGCGAAGGGCAGCAGGCTTAGGCCGGCGAAGAGCAAGCTGACCGCGGTCATGGCACGCGGCGCCACGCCGGAGGCCCAGCGTTTGATGTAGGAACCCGAGAAGCCGTAACAAGCCGTGGCCAGAATGCAAGCGCCCACCGCCAGCGGGTCGGGCACGGCCGAGAGGCCAGCGCCGCGCAAGGCGATCAGCGCCACCCCGGCGATGCCCAAGGACAGGCCCAACGCCTTGCGCAGCGTGAAGCGGTCAGCCAGCAGCAGGGCGGCGAATACCGCGCCCCATAGCGGCGTCAGCGCGTTGACGATGGCCGGCACGGCGGCCGGCAGGCGCAGCGCCGCGAAAGAATAGAGAGCAAAGGGAATAGCCGAGTTGACCACGCCGACAATCAGGTAGTGGCGCCAGTTCCGACGCCAGTCCAGCCTGGTCCGCAGCAGCCAAAAAACCGCCACCAAGAATACGCCGGCCACCAGAGTCCGCGTCGTGGCGGTGACCACCGGCCCCAGAATGGGCGCTAGCGCGCGCATGAAGATAAACGAAGCGCCCCAGATGGCCGCCAGCAGTACCAGCAGAACAGCGTCCTTGAATGACATGGTAACCTCCACCGCCCTACTATAACCCAGATCGGCCAATTCGGGCCACCGAAATCCGGACAAGCAATCAGGGCAGGCTGGCGTTGGCGCGCAGCAGCCGCTCGAAGGCCTCCGGCGCCAACGGTCGACTATAATGGAAGCCCTGTATCCGGCTTACACCCAGCTCGCGCAAGATGCGCACCTGGCCAGGCGTCTCGACGCCCTCCACCACCACCGTCTTGCCGTAACTCTGGATCATGGCAATCATGCCGGCCAAGAACAGCCGGTCGCAGACCTCGTCCTCGACGTGGTCCACGAACACCTTGTCGATCTTGACGATGCGGGCCGGCAACCGCTTGAGGTAAGCCAGCGACGAGAAGCCAGCGCCGAAATCATCGATTAGCACCTCCACCCCCAGCTCGGCCAGGCGGCGGATCTTGGCGACGGCCTCCTCCATATCCTCCATGGTGCGGGTCTCGGTAATCTCCAGCTTGACCCGCTGTGGCGCCACCGCATGTGAGGCCAACACCGAGGCGATGAACTCCACCAGGCCGGGGTCGGAGAATTCGCGGCTGGAAAAATTGATGGAAATATAACGGTCGCCCAGGAAGCCGTCCCAGGCGCGCAGGTAGCGGCAGACCCGGAACAGGTTCCAGCGGCCGATCATGCCGGTGTCGCCCGATTCCTCGGCCAGCGGGATGAATTCGGTCGGCGACACCAGGCCCAGCTCGCGGTGCTGCCAGCGGATGAGGGCCTCGGCGCCGACAATGCCGCCTGTGGCCACGTCGATGATCGGCTGGAAGACTTGGGAGAACTGCTCTTCGACCAGGGCGCGCCGGACATCGGCCTTGAGCTTGTTCTTGCGCACCGCCCGGTGGTAGAGGTCCCGGTTGAACACCACAATGGGCAGGTCGCGCTCACTGGCCTCGGTAGCGGCCGACATCGCGCTGGTCACTAGCTCCTCGGCCGTCTGGCCATCGAAGGGAAAGACCGCCGCGCCGACGTTGCAGCCGATGTAGATGGCCTCGTCCTTAAAGTTGTAGGGGAAGGTGGTCTTCTCGCGGATGTTCTCGGCCACCAAAGTGATGTCGGTCTCGCGCTTCATGGTGGTCAGCAGTACCACCAGCTGCTTGCCCTCGAAACGGAAAACGTAGTCGGACATGCGTAAAGCTTCCTTCACCTTGATGGCGGTGGACTCCAGCAAGAGGTCGCCGACATGGGCGCCGAAGCGGGTATTAATCTGACCCATATTGCGCAGATTGATAAACAGCAGCGCCCGCACCTTGTCGGACTCGGAGCGGCGAGCCTTCTCCAGCTCCAGTTCCAGCACCATGTTGAACGACTTGCGATTAAAAAGCCCAGTGGTGCGATCCTTGAACTCGTAGTCAAGAATTTTTGACTCCAGTTCCTTGATGGCGGTAATGTCGTGCGAGTAGACCATGGCATGGGTGATGGCGTCGCCCGTCTTATAGGGGTAGTAGGAAACGTGAATGTAGCGGAATTCGCTGCCGAACTCGAAGCGGTCGATATCGTGCGACTCCTGGCCGGCGAAGCATTCGTCCAGGTGGGCCTTGATGCGGCCCTGAAATTTTTCTTCGCCCCACAGCTCGGACACCGTCTTGCCGAGAATTTCCTGGCGGCGACTGCCCATCTCGCGGCAGTAGGGCTCGTTGACGTAACTATAGATGTAGTCGCGATCCACCAAGGTTATGAAATCGTGGCTGGCGTCCAGGATCATCTCGTAGCGGGTTCTCACCATGAACCTCCGCCCGAAACAATAGTACGAGCCTCTGGCGGCGTCAAGAGCCGGCCAGGACCTTCGGCAGCTCATCCGGCCCGCGCCGCCGGTACAACCGGCCCCGGACGGTTAGAAAGCTGGCCACCAGCGCCAGCGCCACCCCATACAGGATGACATAATGGATATTCATCGGCGGGAAGTTGGCGATCGTGGCCGAGGTGACGTCGGATTGCAGGGTCACCGCCAGAAAATTCATCATCAGGTGGAAGAAAATGCCGCTCAGGAACAGACTACCCCGGTTCTTGAGATAAAACCAGGTCATGATGATCGAAGCGGCGATTTCTTCGGCGATAAACAGCGGAAACCAGGCCAGGCCAATAGCGTACTGCGACGAGCCGACGCGCAGGAACTCGACCAGATGCCAGCCGCCGAAAAACGCGCCAATCAGCAGCGAGCAGACCAACGGCGAAAAGCGGCGCAGCAGGCGCGGCAAGGCAAAGCCGCGCAGGCCGAAAAATTCCTCGGCGATGGGTCCGCCCATCAGGATGAGCGCCAGGAAAACCGGCAGGAGCTGCGGCTCGGTCCGGATCAAGGCCAGCGACGGCAGGTCGCCGAACAGCAGCCAGGCCGAACCGAGCGCGAACAGGTTGCAGCCGGCCAGGATGCCGATCACCAACAAGTACTGCGTCGGCGGCTGCCGGACGTGTATCGCCGACTTGAGCTGGGCAAGCACCCCGTCTCGCCCGTCGGCGATATAAGTCAGTGCGAAGCCGGACAGCATCATGCCCCAGATGAACCAGGTTGGCGAGCCGGTCATAGCCCAACGACCGTAACCCAGCAATAGGCTCAGCCCAAAAAATAAAACGACGGCGTGCTTGGCAATGAAAGCTTTAATCACGTGTTGCCTCTTTTGTCCGTTCCCGACCAGAGCCGGAGTCAGCGCCAGACCCAGGCCAACTCCGGCGTTCGCGCCAGACCCGTCTTGGCCTCCAACGCCGTGATGAAATCCTCCGCCCCGGCCATCGACTTGGGCAAGATCAGCGAAACATCCTGCTTCAGCTTGATAAAATAGTGGCCCGGTAGTTCGTTGATGGCAGCGATGGCCTCCAGCTTGACCGCCGACTGGCCGGACACGTCGTCAAAATGCAGGCTGTCGTCCGTCAGTTTAAGGTGGCCGGCCACGCCAACCCGGTTCTGGTAATTCTCGGCAATGTGTTTCTGATAGTGCTTACGGTACTTGCGCCGCGAATAAGCCGGGTAGAACAAGAACCATAGCCCGCCGGCAGCTACCACCGCGCCACCAAGCGCATAATTCCGGCCCAACAGAAAGACCACGGCGATAAGCAGGTACAGTACCGGGATGACCAGACGCGACTTGAAACGCGCTTGGCGTACCGTCGGGCTCTTGGACGCCGTGTACAGTTGAAAAACCAGAAAGTCGTCGTTGCCCAGAGTAAGGTCAACCGTGGTAACGTCCATACTCAGCTCCTGCAGAAAGGGGAATTAGCGACTGTGCCGCGACCAATAGGGTCAGCCGCAGTGCCTGAGTATAAACCGGGCGGCGGCTTTCGGCAAGCAAAGTCGACCGCGCACCGGGTCGCCCTGAGCTTAAAAAAAAGGGGAACGACGCCCGGTCGTTCCCCATAAATGCTCATTCCGTGCCCACTCACGCCATCCGGCGGAGGACACCCGAATCAAACCAGGCGGCGGAAGCAGAAAAAAGCAAACTTCCGCATCAGCACTCGAGAAGCCGCCGCGTTCACCAGCCAGCTGCTAACCTTCCTTCAGCGATCGAAAAAAGCCGCAACGCAGGCGCCGGTAACGGACGGCGCGAATATGATCGGATCAATCATCGCGTTATCCTCCTCGCGCTTTTAATAATACGACAGTCCGGAAGGGAAAGCAAGAGGGAACAATAAGAAATCGGGACACCGAATAAGTGATAACGACGAGCCCCGCCCTCCTCCCCAACTCTACAGATATGCCCCCAGCAGCCGCTGCAATTGGCCAGCCAGGCAAAAAGGCAGATTCAGCAGGCGATAACCTTTACCTGCTGGCGTTTTGCCGGCCTCAAGAGACCGCTTGCCGCCATAAAACCGGACAGCCAAATCCTCCCTGAATTCTTGCAGGAACTGATGCAAGGATTTCAAACTGCCGGCAGTACCGGCTTTGACTTCAATCGGAATAATCCACCCTTCATATTGGAAAACCATGTCAACTTCGGCGTGACTGGACTTGGATTTTTGGGTCCATATAGGTACCGCCTGGTTATGTCCATTGTCTGGGGCTATCAGTTCCTGCTGACAATATGTTCAGCCACAAAGCCCTTGCAAATGGCGGTCAAATTGTCGTATTTGAAAAACTCAGGTTGGATTTTTACACTGTAATTAATGATGCCCGTATCAAGAAACTGGAGTCTTGGAGAGCGCTTCAAGTCGACCAGCAAAGGAACGGTGGTCGTGGTTACCGGATAGACCAAATACACCAGTATGGCCTTTTCGATCGTGCATAAAGTTTCGCCCACCTCGCGCGATTTGTAGTTGGAATTGCCGAAACCTTGAAACTTGATACGTTTACCAGTCTCAAAGAGAATGGTATTCAGGCAGTGCCTGATAACTTGACGCATAGTATGATTGCGGGCGTACTTGTCAGCATCATTAGTATAAAAATAAGCGTCGTCCCCATGGTGAAGGAATGGTTTTTATTAAGCGCCAGCGCTTGAACGGTTTCGCTGAGGCTGCACTCTTCCTTGAAAATGCTTTTATCTTCAAACAGTTCAAGATTGAGATAGACATAATGATCAAATTCCCGGGCAAACATATTGACCAGGATCGTTTTTCCAACCTGTCGAGCGCCGCGCAGTATAAGGGGTTTCCGGTTGGCTTTAGCTTTCCAGGCGAGCAAGGCTATATGAATCGACCGCCAGTACAATGGTACCTCCTGAGCACCATAGCAATATGACTCTCATTTGTAACAAAGTAAAAGCTGTTTGTGACAATAAACCCGTTGAGAGCACTCAGTGGACGAATCAAGGTGCGCTGGCGCATACCTTCGCAGTCATCACCTCTTTTTTATTTCCTGGTGTCGTCCGGATTGTAGGCCTTTTCTTACATTCCAGCCGCTACGATCCAGCAATAAAATCAGAACCCTTCCGACTGCTCAGCGTTCTCGAGCGGATTAATATTGCATCCGTGTTCCAGATGGTTTGAATCAGCGCCAGAGGCTGAAGGGGAAGCTATGCATGAAGATGAAAGCCGAATACTCACAACCGATGCCGGAGCACCGGTAGCGGACAACCAGAACATTATCACCGCCGGCAAGCGAAGTCCGGCCCTCCTACAAGACGTCTGGCTCTTGAAAAAACTGGCTCACTTCCACCGCGAGGTTATCCCAGAGCGGCGCATGCACGCCAAAGGATCCGGCGCCTACGGTCGCTTTACCGTAACCCATAATATTACAGAATTCAGCAAGGCCGATATCTTCTCCAAGCTCGGCAAGCAGACAGAAGTCTTCGCGCGCTTCTCCATCGTCGCCGGAGAGCGCGGAGCGGCCGATGCCGAGCGCGACAGCCGCGGTATCGCGCTGAAATTCTACACCGGCCAGGGCAATTGGGATCTGGTAGGTAACAATACGCCGGTATTTTTTATTCGCGATCCCTTGAAATTCCCTGACTTGAACCACGCCATCAGGCGGGATTCCCGCAGCAACCTGCGCAGCCGCTCCTGCACGACGACGAAGTGCATCAGTCGGTCAAGGTGGGGTTCAAGAACCTGGCGCTGTCTAGGCTCAACATCAGCCGCGCTCATCATCAGCCCGGCGGACTTGGGGAGGCAGACGAGGCTAGCAGGTTGTTGAAAAAGCCGGTTGCTTTCTCAACAACCTTAACAATTCCTCGCATAGCTTGCGCTATGCTGCGTAATTGTACCGGCTTTTGAAGTGTTGAAAAGCCGCATCCGCGTTTTTCAACACCCTGCTAGAGTACATCTGCCCGGCCGGTCCCCTCCCCGCCACTCAGGGCCGTAGCAGATTGCGCAACGCCAGCAGCTGGAAGGCGCCACCCCGGCCGTTGATGACAATGTCGGCGTCGCCGTCGCCGTCCAGGTCGCCCACGAACAGGTCGCCCTCGGTGGTGGCGTCGGACGAGCCGGTGCCGCGCACCGTGTTGCTGCCCAGGCCATGGCGGGCCTTGTCCAGTTCCACGAAGCTATAGCGACCAGCGGTGTTCAGGTAGACGTAGAGCGCCCGGTCATTGGCATTGCCGATCATGACCAGATCCAGGTCGCCGTCGCCGTCCAGGTCACCGACGCCGATGTCGCCGCTCATCATGGGCACGAGGCGGTCGACGCTGTTGGGCACGTTGTCGTACACCTGGCCGGCATCCTCGCGGAAGCGGCCGTCGCCCTGCCCCAGGTAGATGCGGGTCAGGCGGCCGCCGGCCGGGTCGCCGGTACGGCCGGTATTGCCCATCACCACCAGGTCAAGTTTGCCATCGCGGTTCAGGTCGACGCAGCGGGCCGCGCCGTCGATCAGCGGCGGCAGCCCGGCATCGGCCAGCGGCCGGAAGCTGCCGTCGCCATTGCCCAGGCAGACCTCGGCCACGGGCAGGCCGTTACGCTGCGTCTCGGGGATGCCGGCGTTGGCTTGTGCGCCAGCGTTGGCCTGGCCGAAGACAGCCAGGTCCATCCAACCGTCGCCGTTGAAGTCGCCCGAGGCCGCGAAGCCGCGGCTGAGCTTAGGTAGACCCGGCCAACTGCGCTCCGGAGATGTGGCCGGATTGGCCGGCACGCCCGCCGCCGGGTAGCCACTTCCAGGCCTGGCGCTAAAGCGGCCGCTGCCCTGGTTGAGGAACACTCCAGAGGTTTCCCAGTCGCGCTGGATCATCTGGCCGGCGGCGTCGGTGCCGGACTCCATGCCCTTGGTGCCGGCGAAGACGATGTCCGGCCGGCTGTCGCCATTCAGGTCCACCAGCTCCAGGATGCCGGCCGACCAGCCCTGGGCGTTGTACAGGCCTAATACTTCAGCGTCGCTCTGGACATCGGCGCCGCTGCCGGAACGCCCCCAGGCGCCGACCGGGTCGGCCGAGTCCTCGGACAAAAGCTGGCGGCCCAGGTCTTCGGACAGGCTGAAGACGCCCACCCCGTTGTTGAGGAAAACCTGGAACAGCGCGGTCTGCATGGCCACGCCGGTGCGGCCGTAGACCACCAGGTCTATATCGCGGTCGCCATCCAGGTCGGCGGCGCGCAGCACGGCCCCGCGGTCCAGGCTGGGCAAGCCATGGCCGCTGCGCACGGCGGCGCCAAACCCGCCCGAAGCCGTCTGGAAATGGATCAAGCTGACGAAGCCAGTATTCTGCAACCCGCTGACGATGATATCCAGCCGGCCGTCACCATTGAAATCGGCCACCGCCAGGTCGCCGCCGGCCGTACCGGAGTGGCCCGGGTACGGTGTATCCAGCACACGCCGGAAGGAGACAGCTGCCGTCTGCGCAAAGCCCAGGCCGGCCGCCAGGAACAAGGCCAGCAGGGGGAAATAGGTTCGGTTCATCGGATACCTCCATCAGCCGTTCAAGCGGCTTCAGGTTTCAGTATCAGGCATCGTTAGCGGCTTGTCAAAAGAGGGCAGTTTACCTCAAGTCGCCGCCAGTCCGCCAAACGGGAAACCTTGCTGACCACTAGCAGGTTGTTGAAAAAGCCGGTTGCTTTCTCAACAACCTTAACAAATCCTCGCATAGCTTGCGCTATGCTGCGTAATTGTACCGGCATTTGAAGTGTTGAAAAGCCGCATTCGCGTTTTTCAACACCCTGCTAGCAGCCCGGACACCGATATACGTCCAACCAAGCCCTTGCTATACTGCTACGCGTATCCAGCCCAGTACCAGGAAGCCACGACAAACAGAAGGAAATGAGCGATGAATACCATAAAGCGGATTTTCTTTGATTCAGGCATGGTCCTGGTGTATCCCAGCTCGGGCCATTGGTTCGTGTCCGAACAGCTGCGCCGTTTCTGCGCCGAAAACGCCATCGACCTGCAACTATATCGGGCCGAATACGAACAGGCCCACGACTACCTCAACGCCAACCACCAGATTACCAGCGTCGATGAGGAGTATCGGCAGTTCCTGGAATTCTACCGGCTCTTCCTGGGCAAGATCGACCATGACGGCATTGCCGACCTGATCCAGCGCTGCGCACACGAAAAAGTTTATAGTACCGACGCAACCAGCCTGTATGGCGATACGGCAGCAGCGCTGCAACAGCTGATCGAAAATTATCAACTTGGCATTATATCCGATGCTTGGCCGTCAATCATCCCAACATATGAACAAAAAAACCTGCGCCACTATTTCCAGCCTTTCATCGTCTCCTCGATATACGGCTGCACCAAGGGCCAGGGACGCCTGTTCCAAATCGCGCTCGATCAGATCGACGAACAGCCTGAGGAATGCCTCTTCGTCGACGATTCACTCGGCAACTGCCAGGTAGCCAAACAGTATGGCCTGAATCCCATTATCCTGAACCGCGGCTATCAGAACCCCAAAAATCGCCAGCTCTTCCCGATGTTCGAAAACCTGACGGAACTGATTGAGGCTTTGCCCGTCATACAAGGCGCCGCCAGGCGGTGATGGCTCCCTGGTGGCGGAGTGGTCTGGTCAGAATCTTATCTATTAAAATCCTGTCTGGAGGGCTGAAGTTGGCCAGAGCCGTGTCGATCTCGCCAAGCTTCCACTGAGCCAAGTGCCATAAAAAAGCCACAAGGGCGAAACTGTTTTGTTTCAGGGAACTCCGCGCGACCTTCTGACCGCGGAGGATTCCCAACCGCCCGGTATCTATCGTAGTCTTGACGGGACCGATCAGAACACAATTTTTGACCTGAATTCGGAGGGAGTCATACCTGTGACTTTCTTGAACACGACGTTGAAAGTGGGTTTGGAAGCGAACCCGGCGTCAAGCGCGAGGCTCAGGATTTTCTGCCCGATTTGGCCGGGATCGGCCATCTTTGCCTGGACTTCACGTATCCGGCATTCCCCGATCAAGTCGTAAAAATTCCTCCCCGGGACTCGGTTGATGACCCAGGAGAGGGTGTTTCTTGGAACGTCAATATGGTTCGCCAAATCCGAAAGACTCAATTCGGGGTCAAGGTAGAGTTTTTCCTCCGAAAGAGCCCTGTCCAGAAGCATTCGAATCCGTTCCGCTTCCCTTTCGGTGACCACTGGCCTTTCTTTTGTCAGGGATGGATTGACGATAGCCTCAGGCGGCGTCTTTTGGAGAAGTCCACGAAAACTCAGAGCGATTACGAATATGGTCAGCGCCGGAACAATGAGATTTCTCACCGGGGAAAAGGGCGTCATGTGAAGTTTCAGGGCAAGGACAATGCCGAAAAATAAATACAGGCAAAGAAAGGCGACCAGGAGCCATCTAAGCCAATTGGGATCGACTCCGTCGAGATTGGAAACCTCCTCCCTTAGTTTTCGGGCATACCGGTGGATCTTTCTTGAGACCGGAACCAGATAGATCATCATTTGGACCAGGAGGGTGCCCCATGATAGTACGGCCATTTCCGGCATAAGGGAGAGTGTCGCCAGGACGATGAAAGGAATTCCATGGATGAAAGCCTCCCGCTTTGTCGGGAATGTGCCGCAAAGCATCGTCCTGATATAGGCCGCGAACAAAGGGGCCATCAGGAATTCGAGGGGTTCTACCAAGTCATCCGACTGAATTATCAGGGGATGGCTCAGATTGAGGAGACAACAAACCAGAAACAGGGAGAGTGTCAGATTCCGCTCCCGGTTCTTTCCCGTGCGGGTCAATAGCAGGCCAACCGCGAAAGCCACGACGCCGAAACCTGTGCCTGCGCACCAGAACAGCCATTGTCGTTCCATGCGTTACTTTCCCTTTCCCGGCTTAAGGATGCCGTCAAGCAGCCAGGTCATCGTTTTTTGAAGTTGCGTCTCGAAATCAAGCCGAAAAATACCGAGCCCGGGAGTTTCAAGCGCCACCTCGATCGATGGTGAGCGCTCGGTGAGGTGGCCAACGCCAATGGCCATGCCGTAAAACGCCAGTATGGTTTCCTTCCCTTTTCCGGCTAGCGGTGCCCATGAAGATTCCAGAAGCTCAGAACCCGATTCAAGGGCCGCCAGTGATTTTCGTTTGAAGGCGATAAGCCTTTCGAGACTCAGGTTTTTCTCGAGCAGGATGTGGACGATGGAAAATAGACGAACCAACAAGGATCTTTGCGCGAGACTCCTGGCAAGGACGGCGGAAAGTCCCGTTGTGCTTTCCACGGGATTGTTTCTCAGTTCGGTTCTGAGATAAACAATCCATAATTCAAGCTCCCGCTCGAGTACCTCGAGAACGAGCGCCTCCTTGGTCGGGAAATACTTGTACAGGGTTCCCTTGACGAGACCAAGGGCGGAAGCGACATCGGTCAATGTCACGTCGTCAAAATCCCTTTCTGAGAGGAGTCCCGCAGCGCTCTCGATAATGTCGAGGCGACGTTTGGTTTTCTGATCATCGCCGATGGCCCGTTTCATGGATTAACGATAGCATAATTGACCATGGGTCATCAAGCTTGACAGAGTTTTAAAACAAGAGTATCCTTTTATAAATGACCTAGAGTCAATTAGGAGGAGATTACTCATGAACAACTCGCTTTATTCGGGACGCACCGCGCTTGTCACAGGAGCTTCGAGCGGTTTGGGATCGGACTTTGCGCGCCAGCTTGCCAGGCAAGGAGCAAATCTAATCATCACCGCCCGCAGGGCAGCCGCGCTTGAGGCGCTCGCAAGGGAAATCATCGCCGAAACCCCGGGAATAAATGTCGATGTCATAGTGTTGGATTTGGGGCAAAGTGATTCTGTGGAGAGGCTCGCTGCCGAAATCGCCACAAGGGGGCTCGTCGTGGACATCCTGATCAACAACGCGGGATACGGGTCTTATGGACCCTTCGACCAAATTCCCTGGGAGAAGGAAAACACCATGCTCCAGCTTGATATCGTGACCTTGGTAAGAACCACGAAAGTTTTTGCGGAAGGGATGAAAAAAAGGGGGTGGGGCCGCATTCTCCAGGTGGCGAGCATAGCGGCCTTTCAGGCCACTCCGCTGTATGCGTCGTATGGCGCCGGGAAGGCTTTCGTGCTTAATTACGGGATAGCCGTGAACCGCGAGTTGCGTGGAACGGGCGTGACCTGCACAGTACTGTCCCCCGGCGTCACCGCCACCGAATTCCTCAAGGTGGCGGACCAGAGACCGACCTCCTTCCAAAGGTCAACCATGATGACGAGCCCAGCGGTCGCGAAAATCGGACTTGCGGCCCTTGCCAAGGGCCGCAAGTCCGTCGTCCCCGGATTCGGGAACACGGTAGCCGCCGTCATGACCCGGTTTATCGGGAGGGGTGTGGCGGCCGCTGTGGCCGAGGCTGCTATGCGTTAGTCGACTTTATTCATAGGCCAAGGCTTCTCGGGTGGACAGGCCAATGGCGCCGCCCGCGGGAATCCTGCTCGCGAGAAACCCGAATACCGCCGTGGCGGCGATTGTGATCCAGAATCCCGCGGGACTAAACGCATAACGCAAGACCACGCCTTCCCCGAACATGATCGCCCCGAACAGAACCGACGCGGCCAGGCTTAACGGCCAGGACAGGATCAATCCAAGGATGAGTCCCGCTCCGCTCGTGGCCATCCCCTCCATCAGGAAAATCTTGATGATTTTCCGAGGAGTCGCCCCAATCGCCCTGAGGACGCCAATTTCCCGGGTCCTCTCCATGACCGTAATCGAGGTCGCGGAGGCCATTCCCAGGGCGCTAACGCTGAGAACAAGAAAGGCCAAAAGCAGCAGGGCGATCAGGATAATATTGAGGTGATCGGCGATTATCTTGACCCGCTCCGCCTGGGACATGACATCGAGGACGCTCAGGCTCGATGCCTTGACCGCCCGTTCAATCTCCTTTTTGAGGGCCATTACCCCCTGGTATTCGCCGTCCCGCGCGGTTATCATCAGGGTATTGACAAGGTGGGCGGGATTTGCCCATCGGTCGTAGAATGCGTCGTTTATATAAATTTTGGGGCGATCGATTTCTTCCGCAATACCCACCAGCTTCATTTGGCGGCTAACGCCCGCTATCCCGACGGACAGCGTCTGGCCTATTATGGGTTGGTGGAATAATTCGACCGCGGCCTGGTTCAAGACGACCTCGGGGTCGCTGGCGGATTCAAACCAATGGCCCTGGGCCATCTTCATCGCCATGACCCTTGAATCAAGCGGAAGCGCCACAATTCCGATTCCGTCGTCGGTACCCGCCAGGCTTGTCTGGAGTTCGCCCCGTCCACCCGTCCAGGCTTCGATACGTTCGATGCCGGAAATGCTCTCGAAAGGTTCAAGGAATTCGCTTTCTGGAACGGGTTTCGTCAAAACCACCTGGATGTCGTAACGCATGGAATCACCGGTCGACGTGAGGAAATTCGAGAGGCTCTGGCGAAGGTTGAAGCCTGAGCTGAAAATCGCGACGCCAAGGGCGGTAGCGAGCGCAGTGACGACGACCCTTCCCGTAACCCTCGTCCTGTGCCGAAATGGGGTTTCACCGAGCGCCTCGCGGACGCTGACGCGTCCTGCCTTGATCAAAGTCGGGAAGGCGAAAAGGAAGGGCAAAACCAGCGCCGATACGATAAGAAGCGCAAAGACTTCTGCCGGGAGGCTCGTGGTAAGGATATTGAAATTGAGGATTCCCGCGCAAAAATAGGAGAAAGCATAACCGGTGGAGATCGCCAATGGTATTGCTATTAGACCCGAGATCAGGGCATAAAACAGAAGGTATACCGAAAAAATTCCGGCGATTCGGGCTCGCGTCCCCCCTATGGCCTTGAGGATTCCGATTTGCCTGATTTGTTTGGCCACCAATGCGGCCACTACCTGACCGACAAGGATCGAACTCAAAAGAAAAGCCAGTAGTCCGATTATCCCTATTATGGCGAGTAACATGTCGAGTTGCCACTGGTGGGGATGTTCCAGAAACGGACGCACCTCGACCGTGGAATTCGCGATCCCCCCGGAACCTGAATCAGCCATTAGTTTGGCGACCGCCGCTTCAACCTCCGACCTGGAATTGACGTCCCGAAAGCGCACGATCAGGCGTTTTCCCGATTCAGCGCCGCTCAGTGTCGAAAATGTCTCCATGTCTGTATAGGCGTAAATAAAATGATCTTGTGTCGCCGGGGGCAAGGCCGGATCGAAAACGATCCCCTCTACCGGGACCTCGATATTCCGAGCGCCATTTCGGACTGAGGCGACTGAGGAAATTGTGAGCGCAGAAATGAGAAGCCCATCGCGTTCAATGAGAATCGACCCCCGGGAGGGTTTGTGCGCGCCGGATTCGGAAACGATTTTGGCCAGAGCCATGTTTTCAAAATCGCCTACTCCGAAGAGCCAGAGGGGAATCCAGCTGTCGGGATACACCTCGACCCTGAGCATCTTGAGATCGCGGAATTCAGCGGATTCGATTTCCCCGCGCGCCTTCAGAGTGTCAAGGATGGAATCATCCTTTTCCTTCAGTGTAAAGATCGCGTGGACGGGTGAAGTTCCAAGGAAATTCCCCTTGAGGTCCCGGCTCAGCACGCTCCATGAAACGGCAACGGAACCGAGACCCCAAAGGCCAAGCGCCAGGGCGAATATAACAAGTAGCGATTTCCCCTTTCCCTCCGTTACGTCCTTCCATGCCTTGAGAATTTGGTATTTCATGGGCGGCTCCATTCGTCGCCGACGATCATGCCATCCTTGAGGCTTACCACCCGACTGTATTCCTTGCCCAAATTACGTTCATGTGTCACGACGACTACGGTCTTCCCGGCATCGACGAGACCTCGAAAGATACCGAGGACGATTTCCGCGTTTGCGCTGTCAAGATTTCCCGTGGGTTCGTCGGCCACGATCAGTGGCGGGTCGTTCGCCAATGCCCGGGCGATCGCCGCCCTCTGTTGTTCCCCTCCGGAAAGTTCGGACGGGAGCTTTCGGGCGTGATCGAAGATTCCTGTCTGTTCAAGCAGGGATAGTGCCCTTTCGCGGCGTTCTTTTTTAGGTATGACTCCAACGAATTCCATGGGAAGCAAGATGTTCTGGAGAATCGTTATCGTTGGGATAAGCTGGAAAAACTGGAAGACGATTCCGGCCATCCTGCCTCTCCAAAGCGCGAGCGGGCCTTCCTTCATGGTATGAACTGTTGTGCCGTCGACGATGACCTCTCCTTCGCTCGGGTGGTCGATCCCCGTGATCATGTTGAGCAGCGACGATTTTCCGCTGCCTGATTTTCCGACGATCGCAAGATGTTCTCCCGATCCGATACTCAGATTGATTTTCCTGAGTGCTTCGCACCGTGTTCCGTTGCTTCCGTAAGTCAATGAGACTTCGTTCAGCCTGACAAGTTCCGCTTGCTTCATTCTGGTTCGCTCCTTTGATTCGCGTTCTTTGCCAAATGTAGGATTATTCGCGAAAGGAGTCGTCTGATTGGGACGGTCGAGACCCGAATGTCGCTGGATTGTCGGTGGTGAGGGAATCCACCGGCGATTCAAGAATCTGAGCCTCGCTGAACGACAGGCCATGAGGGAGGGGAGGAGCCGCGTTCAACCAGGAATAGGTCACAGGAACCTTTCGACTCCGCCTTACCCTTATAAAAAAAAGAATGAGGGCGTCCGAAGACGACCTCATTCTTTTTTCGGGCAAGGCGGAGTCGAACCGCCGACCCCTAGTCCCCCAGACTAGTACGCTAACCATCTGCGCTATTGCCCGATTGGGGCTTGGCTGTACTGCCAGGCGCCGGGGGTGACGATAGCACGGGTGAGTGGAGAGTGTCAAGAAAAGCTGGCGCACCGACGCGGTGAGGCAAAACTTTACGGGATGACGTAGCCGAGCTGGTTCATGGTAGTACGGCGGCTCAGGACTTCGCGGCGGTTGGGGGCGATGGCGAAGGCTTGGCGCAGGTAGAAGGCAGCGCGCTGATAGTCGCGGGTGTCGGCATAGTAGTCGTACATACCCACCAAGGCGTCGACGTTCATGCTGTCCTCCACCAGGGCGGTGCGCAGGGAGTTAAGGATAGCTTCGGGGTTGGTCTGCAGACGTGAGTTGAGCCAGTGTAATGAGGCGTTGTAGGCGGCGCTGCCGCGGGTGGTCAAGAGGGGGGTCAGAATGGTGGCGGCCAAGGCTTTTTGGCCGGAATCAACCAGCATGGTCAAGTAGGCGATGCGGGCCGGCTCGGCGTTGGGGCTGGCCTCGCGCCATTCAGCCGCGATGACCAGAGCCAGCTCGAAGTGTTCGGCATTGCGGTAGGCCCGGTAAACCAGTTCGTACTCGTTGGGACGCAGCCCCATCAGGCGCAGGCTGTCGGCCCGACCGGCGGCGGTGACGAAATCGCCGTTGCGCAGGTCGGCGGCCAGGAGTATCAGCAGAGCTTCGCGCGAAGCCGGTTCCAACTGCAGCACGGCGGCGGCCAGGAGCTGGGCCTCAGCCTGTTCCTGCGAGTTGCTGCCGGTGTTGAGCAGGTTGGCGGTGTAGATCATCAGCGACACATCGCTGGGATAGCGTTCTAGGGCTCGACGCAGGTATACTAGGGCATTGCGGCGGTCGCGGTTGTGCTCCAGGGCCACCCGGGCGCGCAATAGCAGGTAGAGGCGATCCAGGGCGTTGACGCTAGCGTAGGCGTCGAGCAGGGGCAGGGCCTGGCGATATTCCTTGCCCTCGACGAGCAGGTGGGCGCGCATCAGCACGAAAGCCGAGTTGGTCGGCTCCTCCAGCAGGACGCTGGTAATCACCGGCAGAGCCTCGCTGTAACGAGCCGCGGCGTACAGAGCACCAGCGTAGGCCCGGCGGTACAGGATGGTGCGCTTGACCAGTTGGTCGACGGTTTCCAGCAGCTGGATGGCCTCGGGCGCCTGGCTGGCCTTGACCAAGAGGGCGGCCAGGGCCAGTTGCGACTGATAATTGTCCGGCGCCAGGGTTAGCGACTGCCGGTAGGCGACCATGGCGCTAGCGTTTTCGCCGGTTCGCTCCAGGGCCAGGCCGCGCACCAAGCTGGCTAAGGAGGAGGCGACGCCGAAACGGGCGAAGCGCTCCAGAGCCGCCATGGCCTGATCGGCGGCTTCCGAGGTGCGGAAACGAAACATCAACAGGGCCGGCAACAATTCCTCGAGCGCCGAGGCATTGGCCGGCAGGATCACCGGCCGGCCGTTGCGGGCTTCGATAAAAAGCTTGACCAGCGGGTCGGTTTGAGGCACATCGCGGATCGGTTCAAACGAGCCCATCAATTCCGGGTAGGCCAGCCGGGCCATCTCGTAGGCCAGCCAACGGTAAACCAAAACGCGGTCGGCCGGCAGGGCGCTGGCCGTTCCAAGCAGTTCCACGGCGGCCACCAGGCTGAGCGGACCGCCCATCACCAGTTGGGTTTCAACGGCCTCGCGCTCGGCGACGGCCGGATCCACCACCGGGGTGCCGGACAGGCTGGTGCCACTGGCGGCCGGGTCGGTGGTAACGCAGGCGGCCAGGCTCCAGACAAGGCAAAGCAGGCAGCCGAGCCGCCTGGTCGCCCCGAGAATTTCGTGCCTGGAAGAAACGCCGCGCCTGTCCACCGTACCACCCGCCCGTCTGACCTGATCAATCCGCCGCCGGCTAATCAATCCTCGATACTCATCTCATCATGATCCAATTCGTTCTGATGCTTGTGTTTAAAATGCGACTTATTCACAATATATATCATATAGAGGAATATTCCAGCCGCCATGATGAACGCCGGCCACCAGACGGCCAGAAACGAGCGGAAAGAGACTGAATTCTGCCCAAACGAGAAAATGGAAAACAAGGTGCCCAGGATCAGGAAGGCCGTTCCCGGCACGAAGTACACCGGATGGAGCCGTTTGTAACGTAAATAACCAGCCGGAAGGACGGATAGACCCGAAGCCAACACGAATAGCGGCCAGACCTTGCGCACGGGCAGCGGCACCAGGATGATGAGCTGCAGGATAATGGCGCAGAGCAGGATGAGCAACGAAACGAACAGGAATTTCTTGCGCAGGTTTTTGAGGATGATCAGATACAGGCTGCAGACCGCCAGAAAAGCCGGAATCAGCGGCCAAAGGTTGCGCAGGCGCGGCGCCAGGCCGGTAGTCATGAAGAGAAAGGCAATGCCAATGACCACGCAAGCCGAGGCAAGCATGAAAATAAATTCGGTAAGTACTTTTGAATGTTTTGTCGTCATAATCTAATAGTACGCATTTAAGCCCGATTTGCCAAGACTTGCAAGGGCTTAAAACCACATGGTATAGTGGCACTCATGAATTCGAGACCGTTTGGACCCTTGTTGGCGCTGGCACTGCTGACTCTACTCACCGGGTCGCTGCTGGCCTGCGGCCAACAGAGCGATTACTACCTGCACGACGGCCTGGAAAACAAGGATACCGTAGCCGAACTGCTCGCCCTGTATGACGACGCCAGCGACGCAGAGCGTTTCGCCATTATTCGTGAGGTGGCTGACGTCTACCTGGCCGACCAGGACTACGACCGGGCCATCTGCTTCCTTACCGACATGATCGAGCGCGACGACGACTTCGTGTACAACACCTACTTCATGCTGCAGATTGCCTGGATCTACAGTCAGAAGGAAGATTTTCCCATCGCCAGCCTCTATCTGGACCGCATTCTCAAAAACCATGCCGACCTGCAGGTTAACGGCCAGTCGATCCACTACTCCAGCTTGCGTCAATTAATCCAGTTGGTTACCCAACCGGCCCGCCGCATCGAGTACCGGCAGGAACTCATCGAGCGCTTCCCGGAACTGATAAACTTGGGCACGGAGCAATTCCTGCTAGGCAAGGACTATGAGAGCATCGGCGAGTGGGACGCGGCCATGGACTGTTACCGCCAGTTCAGCTTCAACTTCTCGGAGGACGTCCCGGGCTACCCGGTGGCCATCCAGTATGCCCGCAACCTGATTGCCCTAAGTACCACCCGCAAAGACTGGACCTATGAAACCCTCGAGGAGCTGCTGGACATCATTCGGCAAGCCTTGGCCACCCGCAACACCTATCTGCTAGGCCAACTGCGATCCAAGGTTGGCTTCTTTGCCATGGACTGGCACCAGGATAAAAACGACGGCAACAGTCAGGTACTATTCGACTTCGCGGCCTTCATCGACGGCGACCGCGTATACTATGAAAGTACACTCGACCCAGCCTCCAGCGCCCAGGAAGCCTTCTTGCGCACCTGGGGCTGGACCGAGCGCATCGCCGTCTGGTACCTCTACTTCCGTAAGATCGACTTTCCAGCCGACCCGGAATTCCACGGACGCTGGGAATGGGCCGGCATTTACTTCGGCGAGAAGCTGCAATGACCACCCGGCCACGCCGGATGGCAGTCACCCTGCAACCCCGCCTGAGGCTGCCTTTGAGGCTGGCCCTGACCTTCCTGGCGGCCGGCGCCTGGCCGCTGAGCGCGCAAACTGCGCCAGGAATACCGGCGAGCCCGGAAATAACAGCGGCACCGGCCCCCACGGCGGTGGATCCGGCGGCAGCGGCCAGTCAAGCGCTGGTTGAGGCCGCAGCACCGCTGATAGCCTCAACTAGCCTGACTGCGGCCCACGAGACGCCACCGCCGGAACCGCTGGCGCTACCGCTCCGGCCGCTGCGTCACTCGTTCCCCGACCAGGCCAACACCACGCCGCCCAGCCAGACGCTGCCCGGCACGCCTGATTTCCGGCATCACGCCTGGCCGGAACGGCTCAGCCTGCCGCCGCCGCTGGCCGACGCCCATTACGACCGCTTCGTGACCCTGTACTGCACCGACGGCGGGCGCGCCTGGCTGGAGTCGGTGCTGCTCCGTTCGCGGCCCTACAGCGCCTACATCCTGGACCGTATCCGCTATTACGGTCTGCCAGAGGAACTGTTCTTCATTCCCTTTATTGAGTCGGAGTTTCAGCCCCGGGCCGTCTCGCGCTCCGGCGCCATGGGCCTGTGGCAATTCATGCGCAACAGCATCAGCGGCTTTGGCATGCGCATCGACGAATGGCGTGACGACCGGCGCGACTTCATGAAGTCGACCGACGGCGCCTTGCGCAAGCTGCGCGGCAACTACCGCCATTTCGGCGACTGGCTGTTGGCCATCGCCGCCTACAATTGCGGCGTCGGCGCCCTGGAGCGGGCTATTGTCCGGGCCGGCGGCGAGCGCGACTTCTGGCGCCTGAAGGCCGCCGGGGTGCTGCCGGCCGAGACGGCCGTCTACATTCCCAAGTTCCTGGCCGTAGCCGGCACCGCCCTGCACGGCGGCCGCCATGGCCTGGAGCCGGACTGGTCGCCCGGCACTGTCTGGACTCAGCTGCCTCTGGACGGCCCAGTGGACCTCGAGCTCTTGGCCGAGGCCATTGGCCTGCCGGCGGAACTGCTCAAAACCGGCAACCCGGAACTGACCTTTGGCGTCACGCCGCCGGAGGGCGACTACGCGCTCAAGCTGCCGCTAGAATACGCCGCCCAGGCCCGCCTGGCTTTGGCCTCGGCTAGTAACCTAGTACGCGTCTACGTTTACTACGTCAAATCGGGCGACACGTTGTCGGCTATCGCCCGCCATTACGGCGTTTCGCTGACCATGATCGGCCGACTCAATCCCGGCCTGCGGCCAGACCTGATCCGCATCGGCCAGCGCCTGGTCATCCCGGCCCTGAACGACCGCACGCCCTACCCCGGCGCGCCGGTGGCTAGCGGCCAGGTCTTCGGCGGCACCTACCTGGTGCAGACCGGCGACAGCCTGTGGAGCATTGCCCAACGCTTTACTATAGCCGTCGAACGCCTGGCCAGCCAAAACCAGCTGACGCTGAACTCAATCTTGCGCGAAGGTATGCAGCTAGACGTGCCGATAATGAACCAATGACCAGATCCGCCCGCGCCATCGCCACCTGCCTTCTCGCCGCCTGCCTGACCGCCTCGCCGGCCATAGCCCAAGATCAACTCTACAGCGCCGATATCCAGATCGACTGGGAAAACGGCAAAATCGTAGCCGCCATCAAGCTGAATATCCAGGCGGCCGGCTTGCGCCTGCCGGCCGGCCGCAGTCAGGCCGAAAACGCCATCGAGGCCAGACGGGTGCAGCTGGTGCGGCCGGCCATCCTGGAAATCGGCTTTGACTCCTGGCGCACCATCGAGGCCTGCATCGTCGATCAGACCATCAGCCCAGAGGACGTCGAACGCTTTCTGCAAGGCGGCCGGAAACGCGCCGCCTGGCTGAGCCCGGATTTCCGCCAGCTGGTCATCACCTACGAATACAACCTCAACGATCTGACCGCCCTGTTCATCCGCCACAGCACGCCGATGGGAATCGACCGGGCCCAGGTGTTCACGCCGACCAGGGACTACAGCGGCCTCCTCATCTATGTGCAAGGCGAGTTCCCGGTGCGCGGCGAGCATGAGACCGGCCGCCTGGTACCCAGCCTCTTTCCGCGTATCTACGACGAAAACATGGTCCTGCTGATGGAGCGCAACTACATCCAGCCGGCCGCCCTGCAGCGCTGGGGCAGCGTCGGCTGGGTCAGCCACCTGGACAGCCCGCTGGTCGAGCAGCGCGTCGGCCAGGATCCGCTGCGCATTATGGCTTACGGTATCTTCGGCACCCGACGCAGCGACATCATCCTGTCGGCGGCCGACGCCCTCAAGATACTGGGCAGCGACCACAACCGCGGCCTGATCCAGGAAGGCCGCATCCTCCTGGTCTACGACCAGCCGGACTGAGGCTACCGCCCGTTGCCGGCAGCACCGACAGAAAAGCCCCCGACGGCCTGATCATCAGGCAGCGGGGGCTTTTCTGTCACGCAGGCTACGCCTGACGAAGCATCAGGCGGGCAAACACCTTGGCGTCACCGATGATGTTGGCGATCTTGGTATACTCGTTGGGGGCGTGCATCGTCTCGTCCTGGGTACTCCAGACCACGCAATCAAAGCCGGCGTTGCGCAGGTAGGCGCCAACCGTGCCGCCGCCAATGCCGATCGGCCGGGCGTCGATGCCGCAGGTCGCCTTGATGGCGGAGCGCAACAGGCCAACCACCGGCGTGTCCAGCGGGGTGGGCGGGCTCTCGTTCTCCATAACCACTTCCAGGTTCACCGTGACGCCGTACTTGGCTTCCACCAGCCGGGCGCGCTTGCCCGCTTCGGCCACCACCAGCTTAACCTTGTACTGCGGCAAGACACGCATGTCAAGGTAGAAGATGTCTTCGGCCGGGACGGTGTTGATGTTCGGGACGTTGGCTTCTTTTTTGGTAGGGGTAATGGTGCTACGGTCTGGCGAAAAGAGCGGCGAGCGATCGGTGAAGACCTCGGTCTCCATGTCGTGCAGGCGTACCGCCAGGTCGCAGTTGGCCAGAAAGGGATTGGCGCCGTCGTCCGGCACCGAAGCATGGCACTGCTTGCCGGTGGTGCGCACCTTCAGCCAACAGATGTTCTTCTCGGCGGTGTTGATCTCGGAGCCGTCTGGCTTGCCGCCGTCCGGGATGATGATCAGGTCATCCTTGGCAAACAACGTGGCGTTGGCCAGCAAGTACTGGATGCCGTAAACCGAGCCGAATTCCTCGTCGGCCACGAACAGCAATTTGACGTCGTGCTCCGGCACCAGTTTGGCATCAAGCAAGGCCAGAGCGGCCATCACGCTGGATACCAGTCCCTGCTGGTTGTCCTCAACGCCGCGGCCGTAGATCTTGCCGCCCTTAATGACGGCCTGGAAGGGATCGGTCTGCCATTGGCCGCGGTCGCCCTCGGGCACCACGTCGGTATGGGCCATGATCCACAGGCGCGCTCCCGGCTCCCGGCCCTTGATGGTGGCCACCAGGTTAGGCCGTTTACCGGCGCTAACCCGGGCGTCAGGCGCGTCAAAATGCTCAATATTGGTCAGGCCTTTGGCACGCAGCCAGCGCTCCAGAACCTCGGCCTTTTTCCATTCGCCGTCGCCGCCCGATTCCGGCGCCAGGGCGGGTATAGCCGTCAGACTGGTTTCCAGGTCGATAATGGCCGACTCGGCGGCATCGAGAAACTTGAAGACTGCATCAGTGGAACTCATCGTGGTACTCCTTATTACTCGTCGTCGGCCAGCCGGACGGACCGGCGACAGGGCGACGGCAGACGAACTCAAGTACGGGCTGGCTTGCCCTGGTAGACCCGCCAGCTGCTCCGCACCAGGCTGTCGAGGTCGGAGTGAACCGGCTGCCAGCCGAGCAACTGTTTGGCCAGGCTTGACCCGGCTACCAGTTTAGCCGGATCGCCGGGGCGGCGGGCCACCACCCGCGCCGGAACGGCTTGCCCGGTCAGGCGGCGGGCCGCGGCCAGGATTTCCTTGACCGACAGGCCGGACTCGGAGCCGAGGTTGAAGGCCTGGCTGGGCAGGCCGCCGGCCAGCTTTTCCAGGGCCAGGACGTGGGCTCGAGCCAGGTCGCTGACGTGGACGTAGTCGCGCAGGCAAGTGCCGTCTGGCGTGTCGTAGTCGTCACCGTAGATCTGCAGCTCGGGCCGCAGACCGGCGGCCACTTCCATGATGATGGGCAGCAGGTTGGCCGGATTGCGCTCCAGGCCGCGCACCCGCCCGGCCGGGTCGTAGCCGGCGGCGTTGAAATAGCGCAAGGCGACGGACCTGAGACCGCGCAGCTGGTCGTACCAGCCCAGGAGGCCCTCGATCTGCAACTTGGTAAAGCCGTAGAAGTTGGTCGGCTGCTTGGGGTGCTGCTCGTCGATAGGCAGGTAGGCCGGCTCGCCGTAGACGGCGGCGCTGCTGGAAAATACTAGGTACTTGAGCCCGGCGGCCGTCATGGCGTTGAGCACATTAATGGTGCCGGCGATGTTGTTGGTGGCGTATTTCTCGGGTACAAGCATCGACTCGCCGGCAGCCTTGAAGGCGGCCAGATGCACTGCGGCGTCAAAGCCGGGCGCCAGGGCGGCGGCCAGGTCGGAGGGGCGCATGATGTCGCCTTCGATGAAATCGGCGCCCGGAAACAGATTGTCGCGGGTGCCGGAAGACAGATTGTCGAAAACGGTAACGCTGTGGCCGGCGGCCATCATCTCCAGGCAGACATGGCTGCCGATGTAGCCGGCGCCGCCCAGTATCAAGACTTTCATGCGCGCTCCTTTGAGTTATGAAAAAGAAACCTGAATAGCCAGGAATTGCTGGATATTGCCGACAAAGAGGGCGACCAGCGCGGGGTCGAACTGGCTGCCGGCATTGTCTTTGATATAGTTCACGGCCTCGGACACGGCCCAGGCGCCGCGGTAAACGCGGTTGCTGGTCAGGGCGTCAAACACGTCGGCGATGGCCGTGATGCGGGCGTATAGGTGGATGGCCTCGCCCTGAAGGCCGGCCGGATAGCCGCCGCCGTCCCAGCGTTCGTGGTGCTGCTTGGCAATGATGGTGGCCGCCTGGAAAAGCTCGCGCCGCGAGAACTGGAGCAGGCCGGCGCCAATGGCGGCATGGGTCTTCATAGCCTGGAACTCCGCTTCGTCCAGGCGGGAAGCCTTGTTGAGGATGACGTCGGGGATGGCCACCTTGCCAATGTCGTGCACGGCGCTGGCCACCTCCACCCGGCGGACTTCGTCGTCCGGCAGGCCGGCCAGGTCAGACAGCAGGCGGACGTACTCCGACACTCGTTTGACGTGGCGGCCGGTCTCCATGGAGCGCTGCTCGACGATGTCGCCCAGCGTGAAGATCATCTCGCGGTGGTTTTCCTCGATCTCGCGATTCAGGTAGATATTGTCGAAGGCCACCGAAACGTTAACGCAGTAGATGTTGATCAGCTCGATGTCGATGGTCGACAGGTCGGGACAATCTTCCAGGTAGATCAGGTTCTGAGCGCCGGTCTTGGTCTCGATGTAGCCGATGTAGGAGTGTTGGTCATGGCTGGAAACTCGGTTGGAATGGGCCAGCTCGACCCGTCGCAGCAGATCTGGCGCCAGGAACTCGTCCAGCCGGCGGTCAATGCCGGTCTCGAAGCGGCCGGTACCGGCTAGGATAACGAAACCGTCGCCGACGCTAGTAGCGGTGAAGCCGCCTATGCCCAGGTACATGGCACCGCGGTCCACGCTCAAGAGCCCCGTCAGCTGTTCAAGCACGCCGGAGGCGAATTTCTTGAGCGATTGCAACTCGAAGATGCGCGCCGACGACTCGATGATCTTGTGCAGGCCATGGCGGCTCTTCTCGATGGTGATGATATCCTTGTACGAGCGGATAGCCGCGATCATGGTGGTATATAGCTTCTGGGCGGTCAGCTCGGTCTTTTCTTTATAATCGTTGATGTCGTACTCGAGGATGACCCGGGTGGCCGGCGCCTGGCCAGGTTGTCCAGTGCGCAGAATGATGCGCACGGCGTGGTTGTCGATTTCCTCGCGGATAAACTGCACGAGGCGCAAACCGGCGTCGTCGGTCTCCATCACCACGTCCAGCAGGATGACGGCGATGTCGTGCGCCCGTTCCAAGCAGTCTTTGGCTTGTTTAGAGGAGTAGGCCGATATGAATTCCAGCTTGCGGCCGGCGAAGGCAAAACCGGCCAGCACCAACTTGGTGATGTGGTGGACTTCCTCTTCATCGTCGACGATCAGGATTTTCCAGACGTCGCCGCCGGCCGGAATTGCCTCGGCCTTTTCTTCCGCGAAAACCAATCGATCGTCGGCAGGAATCATCCATCAACCTCGTTCGTCTCGTCGTTTTGCTGGGGCAGGACCAGCCTGAAATGCACCCCATCGCCCAGTGTACTGTCGCAGGTAATGGTTCCGCCTAATTTTGAAACGATGTTGTAAACGATATACAAACCCAGACCGGTACCGCCTTGCTCGCGCTTGGTGGTAAAGAACGGTTGGAAGATCCTGTTCAGGTTCTCTGTCGGGATGCCGATGCCATCGTCGCGGTACTCTAGCACAATATCCTTGTTTTGTATACGCGCCTTCAGTTCGATGGCACCGGCCCGCTGGTCCGGATAAGCGTGGTTCAGGCTGTTGACCAGCAGGTTGGAGACGATCTGCGACAGCATGCCAGGATAGCCGTACCACGCCAAATCGACCGGAATATCCACCGAAATCAGGTGCGGGCTACTTTTGAGGCGGGGACGCAGGCTGAAGAGCACCTCACCGACATACTCGCACAGCTTGACCAGGCGCCGGTCCTCGTTACTTTGGTCGGCCGTGACCTTCTTGAAGCTGGAGACGAAGTTGCTGGCCCGCTGCAGGTTAAGCAGCAGGATGGCCACCGTCTCATCGGATTCGTTGAAGAAGTTCTCGATGGCCGACCGGGTTAACTGGCCGCTTTCCAGATTCTGCCGCACCTGCTTGAGGAGTTCCTGCAGGTGCGAGGCGGCCGTGACGCCGATGCCGACCGGCGTATTGATCTCGTGGGCCACGCCGGTGGTAAGCCCCCCCAGGAAGGCCAGCTTCTCGGCGTCGATCAGGCGGCTGGTACGGTCGGATACCAGGCTTTCCAGATCGCTGGAGTAGGCCTGGAAGACCGCAGCCATCTCGTTCAGGTTGCGGGCCAACTGCCCGATCTCGTCCTGGCGCTTAATTTCGTTACCCACCCGGACGCCGAAATCCTTGGCGCCGATGCGGTGCACGGCTGTATTGAGGTGGCTGATGGCGTCGATTAGGCTCATTTTGACGTAGAAAACCAGCACCAACAGGCTGACTACCGAAACCAGCAAGCCGCGCAGCGAGAACAGGAACAGGTCGCGATTAATCTTGCGGATTACCGGGTCCAGGAGCAGGCCAATCTCCAGCACGCCCAAGGCGATGTCCTTGTGCTCCAATTGGGCGTAGAGCACCCGATCCGAGGTCTCCGGGCGCACCCAACCATCCGTGACGGCCACCGGGTAACCGGACTCGTCGGCCAAGCGGTCAAAACCGGCAAACAGGCTGCCGTCATGGTTCCAGACCGCGATGTAGGCCACCCGGCTGTCTTGCATGGCTACCGCCAGCATCACCTCCACCTGTGAATTGGAAAAGTTCCAGACAGCCTCCTCCAGCGACAGAACGAGCTGGTCGCGCAGGTTGAGGGCATCGCGCTGGGCCGTGGCCTCGGCCGTCCGCCGGTCCAGCCCGAAAATAATCAAGCCGCTGACCAGCGTCAGGACGCTCAGGATCAGCAGGGCGGCGGTAAAAATGCGGAAACTGAGACTGCCTACCAGGCGCACCGGCGCCTCCTCTGGCAATAATAGTAGGCTCAAGTCGCACGTAATGCAACCGCAAGCTCAGCTAAAAGCAACCTGCCGACCAGGCGGGCTGCCGGTTTGGCCAGCTGGGCGGCCACCGGGAAAATCACCCGGGTATAAAAAAACCGCCCCCGAAAAGGGGCGGCTGACGCCTGCCACCGGTCAGAATTGAACTGACGACACGTGGATTTTCAGTCCACTGCTCTACCAACTGAGCTACAGCGGCTCAACAGGAAACATTTATACCGAAATCCGCCTTTTTGGTCAAGAGCCGATAGTGCGGCCGCTTCACTTTTCTAAAAAATCGCACAGCCCAAGCGGTCGGCGAGAGGTCTGATCACTAGCAGGTTGTTGAAAAAGCCGGTTGCTTTCTCAACAACCTTAACAATTCCTCGCATAGCTTGCGCTATGCTGCGTAATTGTACCGGCTTTTGAAGTGTTGAAAAGCCGCATCCGCGTTTTTCAACACCCTGCTAGGTCGCAGGCTCACCCTGTACAAAACCGGCCGGGCTGGTATACTGCAATCCATGGACACGCTGATCATCCAAGTGCCTTTCACGCAACTGAACACGGCCTACCCGGCCATCTGGTACCTGGACGCCTTCCTGCGCCGCGAAGGCTTACGCTGCCAGGCGCGCGATACCGCCATCGCCTGCTTCCGGGCCATCTTCTCGTCGACCGGCTTACCCCGGATCTTCGAACGCGCCCGCCAGTTCGTTCCCCAGCTCAAAGGCGACCAGGTGACGGCCCGGCGCCTGGCCGCCTACTTCAGCCAAGAGGCCGCTTACTGCCGCCTGATCGACGGCCTGTGCGCCTACCTGGCCGGCGAGGACCCGGCCTTCGCCTACCGCCTGGCGGTAGGCGCCGACCTGCCGCTGGGCATGCGCGCCGAGGCCGTACTGGAGCCGGCTGGCGGCATCAGCGTCGAGGAGGCGCCGGCCCTGGCCACCGCCATCCTCAACGACTTGGCCGACTTCGTGCGCTATACCGTGGACCCGAATTTCGAGACCGTGCGCTACGCCAACAGCCTGCCGGCCAGCGTCCAGCACTTTGCCGACCTGGTGGCCGTGGCCGAAGGCAGCTGGCTCTTGGCCGAATTCTACCGGCCCATCCTGGCGACCATCTTTGACGCCGCCGCGGCCAACGGCGGCGCATCCGCAACCGATGGCGCACCAGTCGACCAGCCGCTGCTGATCGGCTTAAGCGTGCCCTTCCCCGGCTGCCTGGCCGGCGCCGTAGTGGCTGCCCAGGCCGCCCGCGCCCATTTTGGCGACCGGGCTACCATCCTATTGGGCGGCGCCTACGTGTCCACCGAGCTGCGCGAATGCCTAGACCCGGCACTGTTCAACCTATTCGATTATGTCTGCTATGATGCCGGCTACGCCGACCTGGCCATTCTGGCGCGGCAGACCGCCCCGGTGCCCGGCCTGGCCCCGCCCGGGCTGAGCCAGACTCGCTGGCTAGACCGCGCCACCGGCCGCATCGCCGGGGCGGCCGACGCGCCGCCGCCAGCCGCCGTGCTACCGCCGGAGGCCGCGTCACCAGCAGCTTCAAACGCAGCCCGCGCTGGCGCGGCCGACGTCGAGCACGCGGCCATCGCCCTAGTCCACCCCGACTACCACGGCGCCGATTTCCGCCAGTACCTGCGCATCGTCGATTCACCCAACCCGATGCACCGCCTGTGGAACGACACGCCCTGGCTCAAGTACCGCCTGGCGCACGGCTGCTACTGGCAACGCTGCGCCTTCTGCGACACCCAGCTGCATTACATCCGCCATTACCAGCCGGTCAAACTGGACAGCCTGCTGGCGGCCATGGACGAGGCCGCCGCGCGCCATCGCCTGTACGGCATCCATTTCGTCGACGAGGCCATGCCACCGGCCCTAGTACGCGACTTCGCGGCCCGCAACCGTCAGCGAACCCGTCCCTTTACCTTCTGGGGCAATGCCCGCTTCGACAAGAGCTGGACCGAAAGCCTTTGCGCCGAGGCGGCGGCCGGCGGCCTGATCGCCGTTTCCGGCGGCATCGAGATCGCCACCACCGCCGGCCTGGAGGTGATTGACAAGGGCTTCAGCCTAGTTCAGCTAGTGCGCAGCCTGGCAAACTTCAAGGCGGCCGGCATCCTGGTGCACGCCTATCTGATCTATGGCTTCCCCGGGCAGGACCACCAGGATATCGCCGACTCGGCCGAGATGGTGCGCCAGCTGCTGGCCGAAGGCCTGATCGACTCGGCCTTCTGGCACCGCTTCGTGTTGACCAGGCACTCCCGCCTTTACGCCGATTGGCAGCGGGGGCTTGTACCCAGCCTCGAGCCGCTGCCGCCGCCGGGCAGCTTCGCCATCAACGACCTGCGCTTCCAAGGCGAAGCGCAGTACGAAGTCTGGACTCAAGTGCTCGACAGCGCCCTGGCCGCCTGGGCCGACCGCGGCGAAACCACCCTGCCCCTGCCCCAGTTCTACGGCGCCGCGGCCAGCCGTCTGCCTCGTCCCCGGCTGAACGCCCGCCAGCTGCTGCGCCAAGCCGGAGTCAGCCAGGGCTGAACGGCGCTGGAACCAGACGTCGGGAAACGACCAACCGGCGCACGGCCGAGGAACCCGAAGCCCGGCGGAGGCCGCCTACAGGGCTTGGCCCAGGAAATCGTAGCCGATCAGCTTGTGGATCAAGCCGGCCTGCTCCAGCGCAAAGGCCAGCAAGGCTTCCTCGCGGGCTGAGAGCGGGCGTTGGTCCGGCCTGCCCAGGCTGCGCTCCAGGCGCATTGCTAGGACGGCCTCGAAGGCCTCCAGGACACTGCTACCGGTTTCCGGCTTCAAGCGGCCGCTTTCCATCAGTTCGTCGAGGCGCTCAAAGGTGCCGGTGGCACGGCAGCCGGCCTGGAGGGCATACAGCCGGACGCAGCCGCCAAGGATGGCGCCCAGATCCTTGAGACAGGCGCCGTGCGCCGACCGCGGCTGGTTGCTGGGCAGTTTTTTCTGGCGCTCGGCGGCGGCCAAGTGAGTCAGGAAGGCTGGGTTGCGGCCGATAGCGGCTTGGACTACCGCCCGGAGTTCATCCGTTAGCCGGGACGAGCCGGCCGCGCAGCGGAAGTCCAACAGGATGCTGAGGTCCAGCAGCCGCGCTGGCTCGGGTTCGCCGATGCCATGCTCCAGCCGCGCCTGCCACTCGGCGAATGGTCCGTTCCAGAGCGGATTCAGCGCCATTACGCCGCCGGGGCAGCGCGGTTGGCCGACCGCCTCCAAGCCGGCGCACAGCCGCGTCGCCAGGGCCACAAACCAGGACCGCTCCGCCGCCGGGTCGCCGCCGGCCGGCCGCCAGACCAGGGCGTTGTCCTGGTCGGAACCGGGCAGATACTCCTGGCGGCCCAGGCTACCCAGGGCCAGGAAGGCCCATTCGGCCGGGGCCTCGCCCAGGTCCTGGCTAATCAGCCGCGCCAGGCCCTGGATAATGGCGTCTTGAATCTCGGCGTGGAGGCGGAGCACGATGCGCGGTCGCAGGCCTAGCTCGGCCAGCTGTCCCAATCTGTCGGCGGCCCGGCTGGCCAGCTCGGCCAGAGCCGCCGTGGACTGGGCGGTGGCCGCCGCCGCGTGCAACGCCGGAAAGGCGTCGGCTTGGGCCAGAGCCAGGTCGGCGGCGCGGACGAGGCGCTGCGGCGGACAGCCCGGGTTGGCCAGCAGCGCGCGATCCACGCCTCGGCCCCGCATGGCCACCAAGGCCGCAGCCGCACTGACGCCGGCGTCCAGGCAGAGCAACGGCGCGGTCATGATCGCGCCCACCGCGCTTTCCGGATCGCCGCCTACGGCCACCAGCCGGCCGGCGATATCGTCCGCCGTTACCAGGCCCAGGCTCCGGCCGGCCGAGTCGGTAACCAGCAGAGCGCCGGAGCGCCGCCCTTCCATCCGAGCCGCCGCCAGCCGTACCGGGTCGCCTGATAGACAACGCGGCAACTCGACGGCTAGCGGCAACGCCGGCCGGGCCAGCCAAGCCGTTTCGGCCACCAACCGGGCGGCTAAGCGCTGGTATCGCCGCTCCTCGCGATCCGCCCCAGACTCGTCGTCCGGGCTAAAACGGAGTTCCTTGACCGAAAGCACCGCCCCCGGACGGATGCCAATGTTAATCCGGGTGCCGGAAACCGCCACCTCCACCCGCTCGCCGGAACGCTTGGTCAACCAGCATTCGATGCTCAGGCTCGGCTGATCGGGGCCCTCCGACGGCCGGGAGGCTACCAAATCGGTGAAGCGTTCCGCCTGGTCGCGCGGTTCAAGCAGCTCAGTGGCGCGCAGCAACTGCACTTCCTTTTCAGCATAGCCAGTCATGCGCAGGAAGGTCTCGTTGGCGAAGGTACAGGCCCCACCGGAAACAATGACCGTTCCGTCGGTGGCGGCGTCGGCCAAGGCTCGATAACGCTCGCGCGATTCGCGCAGGGTCAGTTCAGCGGCCAACTTGGCCTGCTCCACCTTCATGGTCTGCCTGGCCATCTGCACCACCAGCAGGGTTAACACCGCGCTGATGACCAAAGACAGCAACACCAGGCGCGATGACAGGGCCGCGATCTCGGCTAAAACATCTTCCAGATAGATGCCAGTACCGATCACCCAGTTCCACGGCGCGAAGCGCTTAACGAAGGACAATTTGGGCACAATGCGACTCTGGTCATCCTTCCATTGCCATAGGTACTCGACGTAGCCATCGTCCTTGTCCCGCACGGCGTTGACAAATTCCACGAAAATGGCCAGGCCGGCCTCATCCCGGAAGCCGGTCAGATCCTTGCCCTCCAGGTCAGTCCGATAGGGATGCATAACCATGCGGGGGAGCATATCGGTTATCCAAAAATAATCCTTGTTCTCGCTGCCGTAGCGCAGGTCGCGCAACCGGGCGACGGCCTCGGTCCGAGCCCGCTCCGCCGGCATGACGCCGGCCACCGCCTGCCGCTCGTACTCGACCAGGATGCTGATGGCCGAGTCGGTCAACTCTTTTATGGCTTCCTTTTTCTGACCCAGCATCATCGCCTCGACGCGCGGTATAATTAGGCCAAATAGGGAAACGATGAACAAGACCACTGCCGTAACGGCCGGCACCAGAATGCGGGCGATGTTCCGGCCTGGCAGCGGCAGTGGCCGGTCGGTGGGTCGGTCAGCCGGCGGACTGGAAACTGGGCTAGTGCCTGGCGCTTCCGGTGTAGCCAAGGCATCCGGGGCTTCCAGGGACGCTGAAGCCAGTGGCGTGCCGCGGGAACGCCGGAGTAGGCTATCTCGGAAGGCCACCCAGCGCCTGGCGGGCATGAGCATGACCTCCGCTTGCCCAGGCGCGCCGAAGTGGTGAAAATCACCGCCAGCGCTGACCGCCAAGCCATGCCGGTCGGCCAGCGCCAGCAGCCGTGCCGTCTCTACCTCGCCGTAAGCGCCGTAAAAAGCCTCAATGCCATCCAGCCCGAGCGGCGCTAATTCCGCCAGCAAGCGATCCAGCGGCTCCTCCTCCTGGCCCAGTGTCAGGGGATGGGCTAGAAAGGCAGCCCCGCCAGCCTGATGAATCGCCGCGATGGCCTGTCCGACGGGTGGTATGCCGTTACTGCGTGGACCGCTCCGCCCTTCGCCAGCCGGATCGCGCGTTGGCGCAAGTGGCAGTAAGGCTAGCAACCCGGCGTCGGCCATATCCATGCCGTAGGCCAACAAGTGGGCCGTGCCCAAGCTGGTGGCCGCAGTCAGCTCCAGACCGTCGATGCAGCCGACGCCCAGGCGCTGCAAGGCTTCCCGGAAGGCGGCGCAACCCCGTACGGTATCGTGATCGGTCAGGGCTGCGTAGGCCACGCCGCTCTCGGCCAGGCGGCGGGCAAGAATCTCGGGCGGAAGCTCGCCATCGCTCAGGGTGGAATGTACATGGAAATTAACCCTTATTGTTTGCTCGCCCATATTTCCGCCCATCCCGGCCAATGCCATGGCCGGCATTCTCAGTGTAGCAGGCCGCCGGCCAAAAGACAACCGAAACAACGCGGTCGACAGCGGCGCCGTTCACCACGGCGCCGCCGGCTGACGCGCGCCAAAAAAAAGGCGCCCCGCAGGGGGCGCCACTACCGATACCGCGAGTTGCGGCGTCGGGCGAGAAAACGGGTCTCAGGCCTTCTGTAGCAAGGCAGCCTTCTCTCCGGGCTCCGGCAGCTGATCGGCCTTGGTCAGCAGCGACACCACCACTATTGTGATGAAGCTAAGCGGGATGGAGACGATGCCGGGATTCTTGAGCGGGAACGGCGCGCTGGCCGGATCCAGGCCAAACAGCTCGAACATGGTGGGCGAAAGCAGGATCAGGCCGATCGAACTCAGGATGCCCACCAGGATAGAGGCAGATATGCCTTTTGAGGTGGTGCGTTTCCAGAATAGCATCATGACGATGGACGGTAGATTGGCGGAGGCCGCCACCGCGAAGGCTAAGCCGACCAGGAAGGACACGTTCTGGCCCTTGAACAGGATGCCCAGCACGATGGCCAAGGCGCCTACCACGAAGGCCGCCACCTTGCCGGCCCGCACCTTGTGCTTATCGTCCTTGATGATCCCGCCGAAACGGTCCATCAGGTCGTGGGCCACGGCGCCGGAGGCGGCGATAATCAGTCCGGAAACCGTACCCAGTACCGTCGCGAAGGCGATAGCCGAGATCATCGAGAACAGGAAGGTGCCGAAGGAACGCGCCAACAGCGGCGCGGACATGTTGTTGTCCGCCAGGTTAACCACGCCGTTGGTCATGGCGCCCAGACCCATGAACAGGGTCAGGATGTAGAAGGCGCCGATGGCCGCGATGGCCACGATGGTGGACTTGCGGGCGGCCTTGGGGCTGGGCACGGTGTAGTAGCGGATCAGGATGTGCGGCAGGGCGGCTGTGCCCAGGAACAGCGCGATCATCAAGGAAATGAAGTCGATGCGCTCCAGCGGCGTGCCTTCTACCTTAAAACTGAGGCCAGGCCGCATAATGCGGTTGCCGCTGACCGGACGGTCATAGTAGACGGAGACCTTGTCGTCGCCATCCTTCAACTTCACTTCCTTCCACAGCCGAATGGTGCTGTCCGGCGAACCAATCAAGGCCAGGAAGCGGAAGGGGCTAATCGGGCCGGTATCGGCCGCCTCCCCGGTCTGGCCGTCGATCCGTTCCATATTGCCCACCAAAGCTAGGCGGTTATCGGCGGATTCGGCCCGGCCGTTCACCAAACGCTCGCCGCTGGCCAAGGTCACCACGGACTGTGTCTCGCGCAGGCTAAGGCTGCCGTCCACCGTTTCCACCTGCCACCAGGTGACCAGGCCGGACTTTTCCAGCCGGGCCAGCTCGACACCCTTGACAGTAGTGACGGACTGGACGCGATAACTGGCGTCAGCCGGCACGATGGTATCGCCAGAGCGGCTGGCCGGAATGGAAACATAGTCGTGGAAGGGGACTTGGCCACCCTGGTCGGGCGTGGTAGACAAGCCGCGCACGCACAACCCAACCACCAGGATGGTCGAGAAAACGATCAGCAAGGCGCCTTTGATGAACTGTACGTAGGTGGTGGAAGTCATGCCGGCGGTGGCCACGATGGTGATGACGATGATGCCCACCATGATGACGCCCACGTAATGCGGCAAACCGAGCAGCGGGGTGACCAGCACGCCGGCGCCTACCATCTGCGGAATCAGGTAAAACAGGGAGACTACCAGGGTACTGATGGCGGCCATCAGCTTAATGCCCTTGCTGTTGAATTTAGAATCGATGGCGTCGGTGAAGGTGTATTTGCCCAGGCGCTTCAGGGGTTCGGCCACGATAAAGAGGGCCACGATCCAGCCGGCCAGGTAGCCGATGGAGTACAAAAAGCCATCATAGCCGGCCGTGGCGATCATGCCGCAGATACCTAAAAAAGAGGCAGCCGACAGATAGTCGCCAGCAAAGGCGATGCCGTTAACGCCCCAATGGATGGAGCCGCCGGCGGCGTAGTAACCGGAGGCGCTTTTTGCCTTGCGGGCAAAGTAGAAGGACATGGCCAGCACCAGGCTGACGATTAGTATGAACAGGACGACGGGCAATGCCTGGACCATATCAAGCCCCCTTGCTTTCGGCCAGCGAACGTTCGCGCCGACTGCAGATGCTGCTGTAAATCAGCGCCAGAATCAGCGCGAACAGGATCAGGCCAAAGCCGTAAATGACCGCCAGATTCAGCCCGCCCAGCACGATAGTTTCCATGATTTGCGGCTTGATCACATTGATGGCTATAAAAGCGGCGTAAACCAGGGCATAGACGCAGAACAGGCGAACGCCGAGTTTTCTCTTGAATGGAAAAGCAGGATCCTTGCCGGCTTGGACGGCGGGTTCGTGCAGCATATAACCTCCAACGACTGGCTGGTGACTCCTTGGCAAGTCAAGCGCCTTAACCAGTCGTCAAACGTGTGATTCAAACCGGCCAGCCCGGCCAGCGAGGTCGGGACGGCCCGTTCTCCCGGCAACGCCGGGCGCTAGCAGACTGTTGAAAAAGCCGAACGCGGCTTTTTCAACATACCAAAACTTCAGCAATTACGCAGAAAACCGCAAGGTTTTCGAGAAATTGCATTGCATGTTGTTGAAAAGCGTCGAGTTTTTCAACAACATGCAAGATACTGACCCTGAAACGAGGAAATGTCAAGTTTGATTATTGAAACGACTCAAGACTGGTGGCCGAGCTATGCCCAGCGCTCGTAAAAAAAGACCGTCCGCTAATAAGCGAACGGTTCTAGATGGGCGATATTGGATTCGAACCAACGACCCCCTGCGTGTCGAGCAGGTGCTCTAGCCAACTGAGCTAACCGCCCCAATCCATCCCGACCACACCGCCGGAAGTTCGTTTTTTATACCAAACGCCGGCGATAATGTCAAGGGGTGACACTTTGACTTTTCCCGAATAGCCTACCGAGCGAGCTTCCTGAGGACATCGCGGGCCCGCAGCCAATCATGAGCGCGCTGCCGAAACTGAAAAATTAGACGGTCACCTTGACGCTGGAACAAGGTGCCAAAAGGTTGGGAGTAGGTTTCAATATCGACCAGCAGGCTGGCAGCAGCATCGCCGCTGACCGGGTAAGGATGGTAGTTGGGCCGGGCGATCATCAATGGCACCACTTCCAGGCGCAGCGGCTGCGCCTTAGCCAGCCTTAGGACAACGGCCATGCTGCGACGAGTCGGTTCGGGCGGCTGGTCAAAAATGAAATTGCCCATACCGTAGAAAATCGGCCGATCGCGATAGACCTCTATTCCTTGAAGCACGTGGGCATGGTGCCCGATAACCGCGTCAGCCCCGGCCTCCACCAGCGAATGCGCCAGGCTACGCAGGCGATCCGGTGGGTAATGGATATATTCCGCGCCCCAGTGCAGCGACACAAAGACATAGTCGACGCCGGTAGCCTTTGCCCGGGCAATGTCGGCTCGTACCGCCGCTGGCCTCAAGATGGCAATGCCGGCGCTATCCCCCCAGGCTTCGAAGGATGCGCCAGCATGCTCCCCGTAAGCCAGCACCGCTATCCGGATGCCTTGGCTTTCAAGGATGGCCGGGGTGCGGGCTGCCGCCGCGTTAGCGCCGGCGCCACAGGTAGCTATACCATGGTCGCTCAAGCGCCGAATGGTATCGACCATGGCTTCCCGTCCATAATCGGTCGTATGATTGTTAGCCAGGCTGACCGCATCAAAGCCGGCGGCTTTGAGCCCCTCCAAGGTCCGCGGCTCTGCCCGAAAGGTGATTTCAGCCGGCTTGAACGAAAAAGCCGGAGCGCCGAGGTCGGAAACGGGACATTCCAGGTTGGCAAGACTGAGGTCAGCCGCCTGCACCAGTGGCTGGATGGCCGCGAAGGGCTGCATCACGCCCAGCCGCCGAATCTGCTGGCCGATGGAACGAGCCAACATGATATCACCGACAATCAGAAAGTCGATGGTCGCTGGTTCCGGGACTGGCTGCGGCGCTGCAGGCAGTTCCCCCAAGGCTAATTCGCCTGCCGAGGGATCCACTGGCTGTTCATCGGCCAGCGACAGATCGCTGCTGAGGTGGTCCTGCATCACCATCATCGCCAAACCCACCAGCAGACCAGTCAACGCCACTGAACCTAAGACCAGCCAACTTGCTCTCCAGTGGCGACCTGACCCCAAAGACCGTAGCTTGTCCAGTATTTTCCGTATCATGCTCTACTATTCCCTTGAACCAGCGATAATCACCGGATTGTACTATTGTATGGCACCGTCCGACCCAGAATCATACGCCGCATAGCAACCTCTCCTGTAAACAATAAAAAAGCAGACCAGCACCCAGGCAAGCCTCAACCCGCCCGGACACTAATCCGCCTTCATTAGTACAACGGCCGACTCCGACCGCTTGTCAGCTTATTTGGACAGGACGTGCTGGATGCGCTCCAGAACCTTTTTTCGGTCCAGCGGCTTAACGATGTAGTTCTTGGCGCCGGACAACAGTGATTGTTTGACCAAGTCCTGTTTACCCAGGGCGCTAATCATGATCACCCGGGCGTTCTTGTCAAAGTCGATGATTTTCTGCAGCGCGGTCAGTCCGTCCATGTTGGGCATGGTGATATCCATAGTCACCAGGTCAACGTTGGGGAACAGTTCCTTGTAGCGCTCCAAACCCTGCAGGCCATCGGCGGCCTGGCCGACGACATCGTAGCCTTCGGAGGTCAGAATCTGGGTAATCTGCTTGGCGACGAACATCGAGTCGTCCACCACCAGTACCCGGAAGGGCGTGCCGTCTGGTTTCTGGCCCTCCGGCTTGCGTTCATTGATGGACGGGAAATCTTCCTTGGTTTTCATGATAGCCTCCGTTACGCCCGCTCGCGGATAGCCACGTTGATTTCCACCTTGCCGTGGCCGGTTTCCATCGGGACAATCAAGGCTTCCACATCCTGATTGCTGACTTCCATATTGTCGCCTGTAAAAATGGCCGGCGGTGTTAGATCGAACTGAAAGCCGAGTTCGTGCAGCTTGGTCACCGCCTGCGCGGTAATCATGTTGGCCAACTCGGTGATGGTGGCTTTGACCAGGTCGTCCATGACGGTCAAATCCTCGCCATTCATGGCCGAGGCGATGGACAGTGCCGAAGCCTTGTCCATGTCAAACAGCACTCGGCCTTCCACGCCACCGGCTAGACCGACAATAGCGGCCACGCCCATGACCGGCATGGAGGTCGACTTGAGATAGAGCTCGCCGCGACGGACGTCGCCACCCAAGACCTCTTTCATGACGTTGAAGGCCGCTTCCACAAAAGGATTGATATATTCTACTCTCATTTCTGACTCCTGTTTGGCATAATCATGCGCCTGAAAACTCAGGCACCCTTGATATACATGGATATGCCGTCGACCGGCACCGCTTTCCAGCCCGCCGTCGGCAATTTTTCATTCACGCCGAGCAAGAGCACGCTCTTGTTCTTCGATTTTTCATTGAAATCGGCCAACAGGCGCTTCTGGTCTATGGCCGACATGAAGGACACGGTATCGCGGCACAGGATCAGGTCGGCCGGCGGTACGGGGTTGGTATTTAGGACGTCATGGAACTCGAAGAAAATAGTATCGCGCACCGCTTGCAGGAAGGTCCAGCCATTGCGTCCCTTGATCATGAATTCCTTGTACAGGTCCGGCACGTCGTCTACCATGAACACCATGTTCGGCGCCATCGAGATGGACAAGAGATCCGAGTCATTGGCCCAGATCTTGACGCGGGCTTCCGGATAGCGTTGCTTGAGCAGGCAGGCTAGCGAGTAGGTCTCGTACCCCTTGCCGCAGCCCGGATTCCAGACATTGAGGTTCTTGCCGCTGACGTCGGGCAACGCGGCCAGCAGCTGCTTCATGTATTGCTCAGTCCAGAGTTGGCTGGTACACGGCGAGAAGAAGGTTTCCAGGAACTGGTCGGCCTCGCCCTGCTCCTTGAGCTGCAGGTCCATGGCCTTACGTACCTGTTTCCATTCCTCGTAACGCTGGTCGAACCAAGCCTCGTTAAGGGGCGTGACAGCGAAGCGTTTGAAGGCAAACAGCGTTTCCTTGATGAAGGCCGAGGTCAGGTCGCCGCTGGTTTCCTGCTGTTCCTGGTAGCTCAATTCGATCTTGGCCAGTTCTTCGGGGGCCTGGTCGTCGACGATGGCCGGCTTGCGCAGCCCGCCGTCGACGATGGTCTTTACTTCCGCGCTCTTTTTAGGCGCGAACAATTTCTCGACGTTCAGGATAATGTACAGTTTACCGGCGTTCTCGATAATGCCCTTGATGTACTTGACGTTAATGTCGCCGAAGATAGGATGCGGCGGCTGGATGGAGGCGCTGGAGATGCCGACCACCTTGTCGATATTGTCGACGATGACGCCGAAGACATGTTCGTCGACCCGCAGGATAAGTAGGCTCTCCAGGGCGTCGTCGCCCTTGCGCTCCGAGGGCAGGTGGAACATGGTGCGCAGGTCGATGACCGAAATGATGTCGCCGCGCAGGTTGTAGACCCCGCGCACGAAGGGGGCGGCGTTTGGCACATAGGTAAACTTGCCGGCGCGCGCAATCTCCTTGACATTCATGATGTCAATGCCGTATTCCTTGCCGGCCAGCGAAAAGGTGACCATTTTGTAATCAATTTTGTCAACACGCTCTTTTTTGTCTTCCGCGTGCTGCGGTGCAATCCTATTCGTAGCCGGTTCGGCGCTTTGTCCGTTCATATTTCCTGTACTCCCGTTCGGTCTGCCTCGATAGAACTGGCCGGGCCATTAGCCCGGTCGGCCGGTGCGCGCTGTCAGCGGATGGTCATCTCCAGGCGCTGCCGCTCCTCAAGTTCCTTCTTCTGTCCCAGTTCCAGTAGCTGGCTGACATCGATAATCAGGCAGACGGAGCCGTCGCCCAAGATCGACGCGCCGGCGATGCCCGGCGAATTGGTGAATTGATCGTGCAGCGGCTTGATGACCACGTCTTCCTCGCCGATCAACGAGTCGACCATCAGGCCGACGCGCTTCTCGTTGGTACCGACGATTACCACAAAGCAGTAATCGTTCTGTTCGTTGGTCTGAATCCGGAATAGGCGATTAAGGCGCAGGAGCGACACGACATCGTTGCGCACGTTGAAAACCTCGTAGTTGTCGATCATCTTGATCTCGGACGGCCGGATGCGGTGGCTTTCGATGACCGAGGTAATCGGAATGGAATAGATTTCGCGACCGACCCGTACCAGCAGTCCCTGGATGATGGCCAGGGTCAGCGGCAGCTTGATGGTAAAACGGGTGCCCTTACCGCGCTGACTGGAAACGGTGACGGTACCGTTCAGCTTCTCGATCTGGCGCTTGACCACGTCCAGCCCGACGCCACGGCCGGAAATATTGGTAACGCTGGCGGCGGTGGAGAAGCCGGGCTCAAAGATCAGGTTGAAGGATTCCAGCTCGGTCAGGGCCTTGTTGGGATGAATCAGACCGCGTTCGACGGCCTTCTTGCGCACCGCGTCCACGTCGATGCCCTTGCCGTCGTCCGAAATATCAATCAGGATCATGTTGCCTTCATTAGAAGCTTTCAGCACCACGGTGCCTTCTTCGGGTTTGCCCAACGCCCGGCGCTCCTCGGCTTTCTCGATACCATGGTCCAGCGCGTTGCGCACGGCGTGCATCAACGGGTCTAGCAAGTCCTCAATGACCGACTTGTCCAGCTCGGTCTCTTCGCCTTCGATGACCAGATTGACCTTCTTGCTGAGGTTCTTGGACAAGTCGCGCACCAGGCGCGGAAAGCGTCCGAAAATCTGGCTGATGGGCACCATGCGGATGCGCATGACGCCTTCCTGGAGTTCGCTGGTGATGCGGCCCAGGTTCTGGGCGGTGGAGCGGAACTTGGCGACATTGGTCTTGATATCGGTTTCCAAGCCGTCGAAAACCGAATACAGGCCGCCGTATTTTTCGAAAACTTCTTTTTTGACGTCTTTTATGTTGCGGCCAGTCTCGATGGACTGCAAATATTCCGGCAGGCTGTCAAATAAGTCCTTGAGCTCGTCGCGGAAGCGATTCTGCGACGACTGGAAGGAGCTTTGCAGTTCGGCGAACTGCGAGCTGATCTGGTTAAAGGTAGCCTTGTTGATGACCGTTTCGGAAACCAAGTTGAGCAGATTGTCGATGCGGCGCGAATCGACGCGCAGGATGGAACCGGAACTCTGCGACTGGCGGCGCGTTTCGCCGGGTTTTTCTTCAGCGGCAAAGGCTTGTTCCACGGCCGCGGCATCCTCGGCCAGGACATGGGTATCGCCGTTACCGGCCGACTCGTCGTCAGCGGCGAGCTCGCTTCCTGAACGGACCGCCGAAAAGGTGTCCGGCTTGGTCGGTCTGGCAGCGGGCGCCACGCCACTTTCCTTTGTCGGCCCGGAAGCCGTTAGCAGGGGGTTGGCCACGCCCGTAGCCGCCTTAGGGGTGCTGGTCGCCGCCGCCGCGGCCGAACCAGCCGGCGCCTTGACCGCAGTCTGACCAGGCACCTGGCCGTCCAACCCCAGCTCCCGGATGGTCAAGTTTTTGACCACATCGGGAATGTAGGCCACCCGATACAGTTCCTCGGCGGTCTTCTTGCTGGCTACGAAATAATCGACTTGGGGATGGAACACGTCTTCGTACAGTTTTTCAAAATCGGGAATGGTCTTGAGGATACTGCCGACATCGCGAATGGAGGCAAAGGCGTGGATGGCACTGACCGTATTCATGACATTGTTCTCGTCGAACTCGAGGCTCAGTATGAACACCTTGCGATCCTGGCCGGCCGCTTCCTTCATTTCCAGAATTTCGTATTCGGTTAATCCAGCGTCTCCAGCCGTCACCGATGCGGCGGCCGACGCCGGCTTGACGGCAACCGGCTTGACGACGGCCTTGGCCTGTTTGAGATCCGGCTTACCGGGAATGAAACCGGCCAGCTTCGTCTTCTGGGCACTGATATCTTTGGTATAAGGATTACCGTCGGCCCGCGAATCCAGCATAGCCTTGATGATGTCGATGCCAGCCAGCAAGGCGTCTATGACCTCGGCGTCAACCTTTACCTGATCGGACCGGATGGCGTCCAGCAGGTCTTCCATGACGTGGGTAAAACCGGCCAGCTCGTTCATCTCCACCGTGCCGGCGCCACCCTTGAGGGTATGGGCAGCGCGGAATATCTCGTCCACCGCATCGCGGTTTCCGGGATCGTTCTCGAGCACGAGAATGTTCTGCTCCAGCGCGTCCACCTGGCTCCTGGCTTCCGCGAAGAAGTCCTTCAGGAGTTCCTGGTTGTTGGGATCTAGGTAATCACTCATTGTACTTCCTAGTTTTATACGGATTGCCTGAATAGTCAAGGCAATTACCAAATTTTTAGGCCACGGCACCGCCTGGTGGGCACTCAACAAAATATCGGATGCTACCGATGATTAAAAGAGCATTCTGTGATAAATTCAAGTCGGGGGTACTATGCACCGTTCAATCATCAGGAAACTGGCCATTAGCGCTCTCCTCGCGCTGGCCAGCATGGTATCGGTCGGGGCGGCAGACCTACAAGTGCCGGAATTCGGCCTTACGGTCAGCGGGCAAATCGACGATACTGACCATTTCATCCTATCCTCGCGAGCGGCTTTCGACCTGCTTATCAAAGGCGGCGAAAGTTTTTCGGCCTTCCTGGATTTCGGATTCCACAACAACGATCTGGAAAGTTACCTTTATACCATTAATGCCGGCGTTTCTATCCCGGCCGCCCCTACCGTCGCCGATCTGTCGGCGGCCATTACCCAACTGGAAAGCCTCTTGGGCCTGGAATTTCGCGGCACCGGCCTCACTGTCCAGTCACTGTTCGGCAGCCCGCTGGAACTAAGCCTCTTCCTCGGGCATTTCGACGTTTTTGCCTCGGGCGACGATTTCACGCGCCTGTTTAACGCCAAATCCTTCGCTACCCGCATCCGTGGACCACTCTACTATCCGGATGGCATCGGTGACAACGGCAACATCTGGTACGACGGCCTGCACGAAGTCTTCGGCACCGGCTTGCGCCTTTCCTTTAAAGACCTACCGGTAACGCCTTACCTTTACGTCTACCAGGACGCCTGGCTGGGCGAAGGCTATTACTCGGTCGATGCCCGCCTGCTCTTCAATAGCGACCTCCTGAAACTCGAAGCCTACCTCGGGGCCAGCATGCCGGTAGGCAGCGCCGGCGCCTACCGCGGTGGCATCCTGTTTTATGTCGACACGGCGGCCATCGGCAGCTTCTACGCCCAAATCGGCGTGCCCTGGTGGCGCCCGGACGAAACCTTCTCGCTCGGCAACCTGTACTTCATGTTCGAGCCGCGCCTGCAGTACGGCTTCGCCAATCTGATTATTACCTTGTTTTTCCATCCGGCCTGGTACCTGCAGCAAACGACCGGCATGGGCGGCGTCATGGACCTGCGCATTAACCTGATGATAGGCGATATCGACGACCACCCCGTGCAAGGCGGCCTGGACAGCCGGGCGACCTACAACCCCAACCTGGCCACCGGCAACATCCAGTTCGAGCTGACGCCGTATATCCAGACCATTTCCAACGGCGTGCGCTGGGAAATCCGCCTCTCCAGCCAACTACTGCCCTTGCCGCTGGCCTGGTACCGGATGTTCGCGCCGGCCATCAAAGTCACCACCACCTTCTGACCAGGTGGCGCGTCGGGGCGGCAAGCGTCGCTTCGGCCCTGGAAACCCGCTTACGGCTCAGGCAGCCAACCGAAAAGCGCGCGGCTGGTCAGCTGGCTAGCGGAAAGTTTACCGAAAACCTTGCGGTTTTCGGCCGCATCGTATAAGTTGGGGTAAGTAGCGACAACCGTTTCCGGCTTTTCAACAGCCGGTTTGAATACTCCACCGGGAGGCTCTATGCGTAAACTAGCTGGTTTGGTCCTCGTACTGACGCTGGGTGGCCTGGCCGCCTATGCCGGCGATATCCAAACCATAGCCCATTTCGGCAACAGCGCCTTTAGCTGGTCAGCCACCGACCCCATCGCGGCACCCGCCACCTTCCCGATCAACAACTGGAATTACGGCGCCACGGTTAGTTACCTGGACGGCGTCAACGACAGCTTCACCTTCGAGGCCAGCTATACCACTGACCCCATCCTGCGCCACCTCTTGTCCGGCATCGTCTCCTTCCAGACCGGCTTCCTGACCATCGAAGGCGGTCCCTTGTTGGGTATCCTCAATTCGGCCACCGTACCCGTCAAAGGCGGCATGACCGTCGGCCTAAGCCTTAAAATACCCGGCATCTTCTTTGCCGAGTTCCTGAGCCAAGCCTCCATGGGCGCCGGGCTGTACAATGCCGGCGACTATATCCAGGAGGCCGGGCGCCTGGCGGCCGGCTTTTACGTGCTCAACGCCATCTGCACCGCCTCCATTTACACCCGTAAATTCTACTTAGCTACCGGCGTTGACCAATTGCTGGTGGACAGCCTGATTCAATACAATCTCAATCTTGATATTTTTAAAAAAGGCGTCACTTACCGGCTGATGATCGATCTCGGCTACGACGATCTGTCGCGCACCTACGCCGACGGCACCATCGACCGCCTGGGCAACGTCGTTATCGGCGCGCAGGTGCACATATCCGTTACCCGTTGGCTGCTGATCCACCTGGGCGGCCGGATAGCCGTCATGAGCTTCGGCCAGGATGCCTTGGTTGCGCGCGGCCCAGCCAGCAACCAGTTCCTGTTTCAGTCCTTCGCCGGCGTCACCATCCGGACCGGCGCCATCGAAGCAGCCCCCACGGCGACCCTAGACCCCGCGGCCACGCCGACCGCCGAGGCGGAGCCGGCCGTATTCACCATACCGCCCGCTGCCACCGAGCCAACCCCGGTTCCGTCGGCCGCCACCGAAGCAGGCACCGAAAGCGGCTCGGGAGAATAGCCCAAACTACCTGAGCTGTGGTTATTTCTTCTTCGCGGCCTCGATCTCCTGGCGCCGCTTCGCGGCCTCAATCGCTAGGCGTCGCTCTTCGGCCATCTTCTTGATGCTACCCTGGAACCCAGGATAACGCCCGGCCACTGCCTCGAAAGTGGCCTTGTCGAGCACGTACAGGTCGCAGTACTCGTTGGCGCGGACGGTGGCCGTGCGGGTGGTGCTGAGCAGCAGCGCCATCTCGCCAAAGAAGGAACCGGCCGCCAGCGTGTTATATTTGGTGGCCTCGTCGGCCGACAACACGTCCACCGAGCCCTGGCTGATGAAATACATCTCGTCGCCGTACTCGCCGGCCCGCATCACATAGTCGCCGGGCGTGAACACCGCCGGCTGGAGCTTGACGATGATGTCGCGAATCAGGTTCGGGTCAGCCGCGGCGAAGATCGGCACCTTGGCGATGATGTCCTGGTTAAGGCTGAGCGCCACCGTCTCCTTAAGCGCGCTGGGTAGGTCTTCCAGGATGGCCAGTTCGTTGTAGCCGCGCCGGGTTTCCCACAGGTAGGCGTAATAATCGTCGATTTTCCGCTTAACCTCAAGCGGAATGGACTTGAACTTGAAGAAGGCGTTGACCTTCTCCAGCTTCTCCTTGTACTGCGTCTTGGCCACATCGATGTTGGCGATCAAGCCGGCGATGTTACCAATCACCAGGCCGTACATGGCCGCGCCAAAGAACTCGATTAGGATAACGAACAGCGTTTGGGTGGTGCCATCGGGCGTGATATCGCCATAACCTATGGTTGTGATGGTGGTGGTGGCCCAATACAAGGCGCGCACGTAGCGGTCAAAAGGCGCGAGCCCGTCCGGGTTGCCGGAAATAATGATCCAGGCGCAGGATATCAGGTGGTCGGCAATTAGAATCCAGAAAACCACCAGAACCAAGCGCAGGATGGCCGGATTCACCTTCTCTTCGGCCATGGAATACAGCAGGCGGTTGGCCTTTACCAGCTTGATGAGGGGGATGAGGGCGAGCAGCGTAAAATATGAACTAGGCGGAACCAGCCCGGCTAGCACCACGAAATACCAGGGGAAGGCCGCTATCAGGTCGGGCAGGAACCCCTGGCGCAGATAATGCCGGGACACGGCCAGACGCCCAGCCACCACCTTGCCGACCAGTCGGTAACTGGTATTGAACTCCAGGCCGATGTCAGCCAGGTACGCGGCCGACAAGACCAGGCTGAAGGCCAGGGCCACGGCCGGCGGCATGATATGGTAGACTAGGGAAAGCGGAATCAGAAGCACCGAGCTGACGCTCAGGAGGCAGATTACCAGATTCCAAATTTGGCGAATTTTCGAATCGACTGCTAGCATGATAGTAGAGTATCGGCAGTTCTGGGTTGAATGATGACTTTCACCGGCCTGATTGCCCGCACCGGCTTCAGCATAAGCCGGACTTCAACCCCCTGTTGGGTTGCAAACGATTCCGCCGGCCAAACGGGCCGGCGGATGACGTGTAACCAGGGATGTATCATGGTCAACAAGGAACAATATCAGAACGCGATCGGCCTCAGGGCGCGGTAGTGAACACCTCGGCAGTCGCAGTATCATTCGCGAACAAGCCGCCCATCAGATAAATCTGACCATTGAGCGATTCAGCACGCATGCCTAGGCGAGCCGCGCCTGGAAGGGCCGCCAGCTGTTGTGTCCAATTAACACCATCGCGGCTGATCCAGACATCGTTCATGACCGTTGAGCCGATGTTTCCACCATCTCCGCCGGCCTTACGGCCACCAATCAGGAAGAGGTAGTCCAGGTCACCCAACCGGACATTAACCAGGGCAAAGTCACGCCGCGCACCCATATCGGCCGGGACATCACCGAGCTTGACGAAACCGACGCCATTCGTGCTCTGGTAGATGCCGGTGTCAAACTTGCCATCCTGCCTTTCGCCACCGATGACAACGACACTATCATAAAACCGGACCGCTTGGTGGCCCATTCGCCCCACCAGGCCATCCAGCGGTCCGGCGACCGCGGTTGTGCCAGGGCTAATCGCGGCGCTGTTGTAGCTGAACGCCGAAAATTCCTCGCCCATACCATCCGAACTTCTCTTGCCAGAGATCAAGTAATAGCGGTCATTGAGCCTAACCGCGGCACTGGTCATTAAATAGGGAATGATACCGACTGGCTGATAGATAAACATCTGACTAGCCAAGTCATACTGGGTAATGGTATTAAGCAGCATATTGGTATTGCTGCGGCCGCCGAACATCGTCGGCTTGCCATCCACCAAAACCATGGAAACATAGCGGCCGCGGGAAATCTGGTTCATAGAATCATCTGCTAAGCCTATGGCCTCGAAGTTTGTGCCGTCAAAGACGATAAGATCATTGAAAGAAGCCATCATGTCATCGGTACCGCCTCCGTAGACATAGATCTTTCCATTAATAGTGGTACTGGCAAAGAAAGCCCGGCCTACCGGCATCGGCATACCGGTAGGCAAGGGCATGGATACCAGCAGTTTACGCCAGACCTTACCTAAGTCAGGCATGGCAACACCGGATTCCGGGTCCAGCGGATTGTCGCGCTCGGCGTCCATGATGGCATCAAGCAGCGGCATGTCCTCGCAGCCGGCCAGCGGCAGCAGCAGCAAACAGGTCAGTCCGATTAGGACGGTTAACTGTAAAAGGCGTTTCATGGTTGTACTCCTTCCGTTCACAGGTCGATACTGACCAGCAGCATGCCAGGGGCTATTAGCAGGCGGGGTAGGGAAGCGTTTTGCGGCCGCGGGGCAGTTGCTGGCAGGAATGCCAGCACCACGCCGCCTGCGGCCAAAACGCCACCGGCTATATAGGAAATCAGCCGAATATTGAGCCAGAGATCTAGTTCAGCCCGTAAATCCTCAAAAGTCGCCCATGAATCCGTAAAAAGCGCGCCGGGACCAGCCGCATCATAGGCCGCTTTGGCAAGTAGCCCCTCATCGTAGGCCGTCCCGGCCAGGTCATTGGCTACGAAGTAGGCGAAGGCCACGCTGCCAAGGCCGGCAGCGATGCTGGCATAGCCGGCGATGTTGAGCGCGGTAGGTCCGCCCCGCGGCAGTGCGGCCGGTGGTGGGGCAGTTTGTGGCTGGGCGGCGACGGTTGCGGTCGGCGCGGTGGTGGCTGGCGGGGTGGTCGAGGCCGGAGCGGTGGCCACCGGTTGGCTGGCCGTCGCGGTGGCTGTGGCCGCGCCAGGGGTGGCGATCTCGATGCCGTCGGCCCGGTACGAGGCGGCTGCCAGCAGCTGCACGGTAGCCGGCATACGGTTAACCACTTCAGTCATGGTGCCAGCATTGATGCTTTCGGCCGTGATAAAGCGCCCGCCCTCCATATCAAACAGCTGGATGGTGACGTAAATGGTACCGCTCAGGATGCCAACCGAGCCGACAATGGCTCGCTTGACGTTGAGCAGCCGGCCGATCTGGATGGCATCGGACTCGCTGGTTATGCCGACGGCCTGGAATTCGGCCTCCTGCATGATCCGCGTGGTCTGCTCGCGCGATACCACCTCAAACAGGCCGGTCTTGATAAACTCATTCCGGAGCATCTCGCTGAGCATGGCGCTATCAGCGCGCACTGATTCGCTTTTCGAATCAAGATCGAAGACCACGATACGGATTCTTTCGGTCTGGGCCGCGACGAATGCCGAGAGACAGGTCAGCAATAAACAACAAGCCAGGAATCTGCGCATGAATAACCTCCAGCTGCACTACGGCGCCACTAGAACCCCGCCCAACGTAACACTGTAAGGCGGCGAGCGGCGGCGCTCGTTTCCGGCAGGCTGTTGAAACGCTCGTTGCAGCCCTGAACCGGGCGCGCTTCAACAGCCTGACAAATATTATTGTATGCTGTCGAGCCAAAAAAACAAGGGAAAGCGGAAATAAAAAACCGGCCGGAGCCGGTTCCTTCATAAATATAGCTACTGCCTTTTGAGATGCACTGGATTCGAACCAGTGACCCACGCCTTAAAAGGGCGTTGCTCTACCTACTGAGCTAGCATCCCCGACCGTCGTTAGAGCCGCCGCCAGGGGCCGCTCCAACAGACGATTACCATACCGGAAAAATGCCTCGTTTGTCAATCAAGCCATTTTCCAGGTCCAGCCTTCGCTTAGGCCCGGGTAATGCTAATCACCTTTTCCTTGGCCTCGGGACTCATGGGCAGGCGAACGGTCAACAGGCCGTCCTTGAAGATGGCACCGATGCGATCCACGTCCACGTTGCGCGGCAGGGTAAAGGCGCGGCGGAAGTTGTAGCGGCGGCGTTCGCGGACCAGCCAGCCCTTACTGTCCGTTTTCTCCTCTTTTGTTGCACCGACGCTGGCGATGGTCAGAACGCGGTCCTGCACTTTGATGTCGACGTCATGCTCGCTTAAGCCCGGCAGCTCGGCCTCAAGGACATACTCTTCCTTCTCTTCGCGGATGTCGACCAGCGGTGAAGCGCCTCGCAAGCCGCTATTCGGACCGGCAAAGTCGTTCATCAAGCGGTCCCAGTCATCGAAGACGGACAGTACATTAGCCGGATTGTAGGTCAATAAAGTTTTCATGGTGGACTTCCTCTCAAGGCAAGCTGAAGAGGTGCTTGCCGGGTGTATTGGTTTCGGTGCAGCGCCTGGGCTGACAGCTCGTTGCTACATCCACTAATACATCTGCAAGAGACGTGCCAATTATTGAATGAACTCAGATAATAATTACTAAAAATTATAATATTATATTAAATATATAATTAGCACCGCAACTGGCAACAAGTTTTCATATTAAATCAATAAAAGCGATCGACCTCTACCTATTTCGCTCCTGGCTACAGCCATTCGCAATAATAAACTGTTTCATTATTATTCATCCACCTGCCTCAATACGAACCACTCTGTAACCAGCCGAAACATTCAGGCACGACCAACCCGGCTGGCCGTCCCCGGCCGAAACAGCCTACTGCAGCTGAGGCGGGCGATTCTGGGCGCTAACCTTGCGGATAAACAGTGGAATGCCGGCTTTTTCCTGCCCGTCAATCTGCAGGCTGATATGCCAGGTCATCTCCTGTTCAAAACGCAGGTTCATCAGGTTGAGGGTCAGGTTGGCGCAGGCCGAATCGGTACCGATATTGTTGATGTTCAGACGGCCATCCAGAGGCGGCACCAGTTGACGCCCGCTACTGTCCTTGATCTCCACCCGGGCTTGGTGTTCGCCTAATTCGTAGACCGGGAAGCGTATCCGGGCGGCTATGGCCATAAAGGGGTGCACGGCCGGGAATTCTTTAACCATGATGGCATCAAAAACGCCTACTACTATCAGCTTGCCGAAGGCATCCTGAGCAAAGTCACTAAGGGTCAACAATTCTACTGTCATGCTACCGTTATAGGTCAGAATGATGGCTGTGGCAAGCCCGCCTAACAGGGTGTTGAAAAACGCGAATGCGGCTTTTCAACACTTCAAAAGCCGGTACAATTACGCAGCATAGCGCAAGCTATGCGAGGAATTGTTAAGGTTGTTGAGAAAGCAACCGGCTTTTTCAACAACCTGCTAAGGCAGAAGGTCAAAAGCGGCGAACCAAAGCTCGTCGATGGCGCCTAAATGGAGCTGACTATTGATCAGGTCGCGCAGACCAGCCCGCAGTGTCCCTTCAGCCGCCGGCTGCAGTTCGTCCGGCGTCCGCGCCGCTAGAAACTGCAACACGGCGGCGCGTAACTCGGCCCGCTGCAGGAACAGCTCATCGCTGAAACTGCGGTCGGCCGCGTCGTAGGGAAAAACGATGTCGGCCAAGATCAGCATCGGCGCCTGGCCGGCGCTCTGGACGCGCAGCCTGCCAATACCGGTAAAAATAGCCTGCCCGGCCGGGGCCGCCGGCAGGTCGCGGCGGGCCAGCTTTTGGGCCCGCGTCCCCCAGGCCAGGGCCAACACGGTGCCGGTGATGAACACGATGGCCAGCAGCATAAGCGTCGCGATGAATAGTTTCGTCAGCCTGGTCATCCCTACCCCTTCCGCCCAGACTCAGCCCGCCGGGTCCGCTGGCCAAAACTTGCGCGTCAGCGCTTTATAATAGATACTATAGGGAATTGAGGCAAGACGGCCTCTTACTCTGCCCAATTCCGGGAGCTACCCTATGTTTTTCCTGTGCGTTGATGATTCCGCCACCTTGCGCAAAATTCTGACCCTCACCCTCCAGGGCGCCGGCCATAGCTGCGCCGAGGCCGAAAATGGTCAGCTGGCCCTGGAATTCCTGGCTAGCGCTACCAACCAGCCAGACTGCATCATTCTCGACGTCTTCATGCCCACCATGAGCGGCGTCGACTTCTTGCGCGCCCGACAGGCCCAGCCGAGGCTCGCCGCCATCCCGGTAATCATGCTAACCACCGAAGCCAGCCAGGACTTAATCAGCACGGTGCGCGAACTAGGCGCCAACGGGTTCCTGTCCAAGCCCTTCCGTAAGGAAGATTTGCTCAACGCCGTCAACCGGGTAACCGGCCACTGACCGATCAAAAAAAGCCGCTTGCCCGGCAAGCTTGGAAAAAGCCGCGGCTTGTGCTACCATCCTGGCATGAAACGCATTTTCCCCGCCCTACTGTGCTGCTTGTCGCTCTTAGTGGCCGCTGCCAGGCCTGGCCTGGCCCAAACCGTAACCCGAACCGCCCCTGCGGATGGCGACAACCTGGAAACCTGGCTGCTGGTGGTCGGCCCCGGCCCGGCTATCTATTCCTGGTGGGGTCATATTGGCCTGGTGCTGATCGACACGGTTAGCGGGCGCGAATATTTCTACGACTATGGCAACTTTAACTTCAACGGCGACAATTTTATCGGCAATTTCGCCATGGGACGCCTGTGGTTCCTGATGCTGCGCTTTCCGCTCCAGCCGTATGTAGACCATGCCCTGGACAGCGGCCGCAGCGTCCGCATGCATCGGCTAGACTTGCCGGCCGCGCAGAAACAGGCCATGCGCGAAAAGCTGGAATGGAACTACCGACCCGAGAATCGGGTGTACCTGTACGACCACTTCGACGACAACTGCGCCACCCGCATCCGCGACATTATTGACAACCTGGTGGACGGTCAGCTGCACGCCGCCCTGGCAGAGCCTTCGGATCTCAGCCTGCGCCAACTGGCCCGCCAGTATGCCGACCACGAAGCCGCCGGCGGCTGGGTAGTCGACTTCCTGCTGTCCGGAAAGGTCGACCGCCCGATGGAACGCTGGGACGAGCTCTTCGTGCCTGAATACCTGGAAAAGGCCGTGCTCGGGCTCAGCTACCGCGATGAGAGCGGCGTCCTGCGCCCCCTGGTCAGTGAAAGCCGCACCTTGTTCACCTCCACCACCTTTGCCGACGGCGGGGAAAACAGCCGTCTACGCTATTTGGTCACGGTATTCCTAGTCATCCTTGGCCTGATACTGCCGGCCGGCTTGCTGCTGGTCTTCAAACGCCACGGCTGGTTTGACTTTTACCGCGCCTTGTTGCTGGTGCTGGCCGCCATCCCGGGCAGCGTCCTGTTTTTCATGATGACCTTCTCCGACCATGATTCCACCCACGGCAACTGGAACATCCTGCTGGCCTCGCCGCTGCTGCTGCTGATCGTGCCCCTGACCCTGTGGCGTCATCGCCGCCGGGCGCGCCAGGACCCGGCTGTCCGTCGGCGGGCCGACCGTCTGGCGCTGTGGTTCTCGGCCGGCCTGGTCGGACTGGGCCTGCTGGCGCTGTTATTGGGCTGGCTGCCCGCCTTCCGCCAGGGGAATGCCGCGATGGCCCTCAATTTCCTGCTGCCGTACGGCTTGTTCCTGTGGGCCGACTGGCGGCGCTACCGGAAGGCGCCTACCCCGACAACGGTCGACCAGCTTATCGCCTGACATCCTGCCGCCGCCAGCCGGTTTTCGCTGTACCACCGCCGGCATTTTGCCGATAGTATCAGGGAAGACTATTCACGCCGCCCGCCCGCTTGGCGCCTATCCTGGCTGCCGGTGGCGATCACGGGCCGCACCCTGGCGGAGACGGAATGCGCAAGCAGCTTTTATCTATCCTGACGACCATCATGATGCTGATGCCAGCCTGGCTGTCGGCCACGCCCAGCAACGGCCCCTTGCCCGATTCGCCGACTTCGGCGATCCGCGCCCATCTTATCATGCTAGCCGAGGCCCGTCCGCCGGAACAAGTCGGCGACTACATCGTCTTCAGCGTCCGTGGCCGGTACCGCTCGGTCGGCGTCGCCTTCAGCCACGAGGACTGGGCCAGCGTCCACTATTTCGAGATCAACAGCCAAGGCACCTTCGTGTTTGCCCTCAGCGTACCGTTCGGTGATACCAGACTTAGCCATTACCGCCTGGTCCTGGACGGCATGTGGACCATCGACCCCACCAACCAGCAGCGCGCCATCGACCCGGACAGCGGCCTGCCGGTATCGCTCCTGACCCTGCCCGACCGGTCACTGCGGGTCTACGGACTGTGGCATCCGGCCGCCGAAAACCGCTCCGCTGCCCGGTTTTACTTCAGCGGCGCGCCTGGTCAGTTCGTCAGCGTGGCCGGGTCGTTCAACGGCTGGGATCCCTTCCTGCACATCCTGGAAGAAGTCAGCCCCGGCCAGTACGAGTTGGCCCTGCAGTTACCGCCCGGCACCTATTACTATGCCTTCTTCCACGATGGGCAACGCCTGCGCGATCCTTTAAACGGCAGCCAGGCCATCGACCCGGCCGGCCGGCTGGTATCGGTGCTGACCATCGCCACACCCTAGCTGGATATTGAGCCGCGCTCAAGGTTTAAAAGCTGCAAAGCGGACGCCGTCGCCCCGCCGGCTGACTTCATAAAACTTCACTTCTATCCAGGCGCCCTTCTTCTCCGGCACCTCCATTACGGCGAAACTCGGCCCCCACGATCCGCGCGGCCGCGCCAGGCTGCCCGGATTAATCAGCAGCACGCCGTCAAACTGGTGGACGAACGGAATGTGGGTATGGCCGAAGCAAAAGCAGCAGGCTCGCTGGCGAACCGCCTCGGCCAGCAACAGATTACAGGAATCGCCATTGAGAAAGTGGTGGCCATGGGCTACCAGCAGCTTGCGTTCGGCGACGCGCACCGATCGCGTCAACGGCACGCCGGGGCTGGAGTCGACATTGCCCCGCACCAGGTAGACCATGGCCCGCAGTCCGAGCTGGTGCAAAACCTGGCCAACGTCGCCGACGCCGTCGCCGCAGTGGAGTATGCCGTCTACCGCCGGGGCCAGCTTGGCCAGCACCAAGGCCAGGTTGGCCCGATCGCCGTGGGTGTCGGAAACCAGCAGGAATCTCATACGCCGCCGCCGGAATAGCGGCCGTCTTGGCGCAGGCGTTCGTTGTTGGCCTTCAGGCGCTCCGCCAGCAGATGGATCAGCTTGCGCGACTCGGTCGGCGCCGAGGCCAGGTAGCGCTCGAACATGCCGGCCGGCAGCACGAACACCAGGCTGTCTTCGGTGGCAACGGCCCAGCCGGAGCGCTCCTCTTCCAGCAGCGCGGCCATCTCGCCGAAAAAAGCGCCGGCCGCCATCTCGGCCACCGGCTGGCGCGGTGGATGCTGGCCGGCCGAGCCACCGGCCGGCGCGCCGGCTAAGCCGCTGGCCGGCGCCGCGTCCGGCACAGCCTCCGGGTCGTCCAGGTAAATGGCCACCCGCCCCTGATGCAGATAGAGCACCCGGTTATCCTTGTCGCCCCGCCGAAAAATAATGTCACCTTTTTCATAGCTGCACGCAAAACGCCGGAAAAGCCGCGCTGGATTGGCAAACAGGAAACTCTCGATGCGATTAGTCTTGCCGTGGGTCGTGGCCAGCCGGCTAAAACGCGAAAAGAGCATAACGTCAAAGAATTCGCTGGCATACATCAACTCGGCACAGAAAAAGTACAACCAGAAAAAGGCGAACACCTTGAGCAGGCCACTGATCAGGTTGCCGAAAATACCGTATAACAGGCCATAGCGGGCGGTATTCAGGAACAAGCCCAGAAAGGCGCCAAACAAGGCATAGGCCAAGACGCAGGCGGTGGCCGCCAACAGCGCATAACGGTTTTTTGGCTTGTATTTGGGTATCGAGCGATAGGTGAGGTACACGAACAGCCAGAGCGCCAAGTACGGCAGCAGCTTGAGCACCGCCAGGCTGAGGCCGCCAAAAAACTCGCGGGCCGCCTGCCATTGCAACAGGTCGACCAGGGCTCGCAGAATCTGCACGCCGCTGATCAAAACCACCACCGCGAACATCAGCACCAGCTCGACGGCGAAGGTCAGCAGGTTCTCGCGCAGGGCACTAGTGGCAGCTGTATCGCGATAGATGACACGCAGTCCGCGCTGGATGGACACTACGAACAGCCGGGCAGCCCAGATCAGGTTGACGGCGCCAAACAGGCCAGCCAGGCCGGTAACCGGCTTGTCCAAGAAGACCCGCGTCACCTCGCCGGCGCCAAAATCGCCCAAGTAGGGCTCCAGAAAAACCGCAACCGAACTAGCATCCATATCCATGGCGCCGTAAATGCGGGACGAGATGTAGACGATGATCAGCAGCGCCGGCATGGCCGACAGCAGGAAGGCATAAGCGCCGCCGGCGGCATGGTTGGCCATCTCGTGCCGGCCGAACTGCTCAAACGAGAAAACCACCCGCTGCAACAGGGCGATAAAAAAGCGGCCAACGCGTTTCCCCATACTACCATTGTGCCGTCCCCAGCCGGTTTAGGCAAGCTTTATTTATGAGTAAAAAATTATCCAATTCAAGCAGAGCATACGTGTTGCCTCATAATAAAATCTAGTCCTACGAGGTGGTTGCCTCATAAGTCAAATTCTAGTCCAAGGATAAGCTTGGACTAGAGTTTC
>Ga0154383_123_pt1 | contig 147883 bp, 116 predicted proteins | sample RifGroB1_FD_105627 | JGI IMG/M metagenome (GOLD analysis project Ga0154383, IMG submission 105627) | Spirochaetes bacterium GWB1_60_80
AGGTCCCAAGGGTTTGGCTGTTCGCCAATTAAAGCGGTACGTGAGCTGGGTTCAGAACGTCGTGAGACAGTTCGGTCCCTATCTGCCACGGGCGTTGGATGATTGAGAGGATCTGCCTTTAGTACGAGAGGACCGAGGTGGACGAACCTCTGGTGTGCCAGTTATTCTGCCAAGGGTAAGTGCTGGGTAGCCATGTTCGGAAGGGATAACCGCTGAAAGCATCTAAGTGGGAAGCCCACCTCAAGATGAATCATCCCTGGGGATTTAATCCCCCTGAAGAGGCCAGGGAGACTACCTGGTTGATAGGCTGCAGGTCTACGTACAGCAATGTACTCAGCCGAGCAGTACTAATCCTTCGTGAGGCTTGACCATATTATTGTCCGCTTTTTGTTAGCCGGATTCTATCATTCGTCGTTCACACAACTCTGTTTCCCCCTTGACTTTGTGCTTTGCCTGTAGGCTCCTGAGCGCGTCATCCATAGGAAGACTGCCGCCGGCCGACAGCTAAAGCGAGTGATGTAGTAAACATTGCCCGGTGATCATTATGAAGAGGCCACACCCGTTCCCATTCCGAACACGGAAGTTAAGCTCTTTAATGCCGATGGTACTGCCTTTGGGTGGGAGAGTAGGTCGTCGCCGGGCTTTTTTTTTATGGCGCGGGATCTGCTGCGTTGAAAAGGCCTTTGAAATCCTCGACGTGCAAGAGCACGCCTCCGGTTTCGAAGGCCTTTTCGCCTTGTAGCTCCTCGCGCCATAAAAAAAAGACGTTGCGGTGTGAAGAGGCTGGGCAGGGGCACGGCGCTGCGCGCGTGCAATGTGGCTGGGTTGGGGCACGGCGCTGCGTACGTGCCAGGGAGTTGGCTTGTACTGGGGACTGCAAATACGGTACTACATAGTAATGAGGCTTGATGATGACGAGTGAGGTTCTTTCCAGACCTGATCGCAAGCGGCTTGAGGTGACGCGGCGGATTACAGAGGCGGCGGCGGCGCTGTTTATTGAGCGCGGCGCGAGTTCGGTGTCGATGGATGAGGTGGCGGTTCGGGCGGATGTGGCCAGGCGGACTTTGTTCAACTACTTTGAGAGCAAGGATGCTTTGTTGTTCGCGGTGGCTGCGCCGGTGCTCGAGGAAGCAGTGCGGCTGGTGCGGCTGGCTATGGCCGGCGAGACAGTCGGTTTGGGTTCGGTTTTTGGCGTCTGTTATACGCTGCATGCCACATTTGGCGGACGTTTGAGATTGCTGTACGCGTTTGAGCTGGCCGAGTCGGATCGTTTGGCGGCTTTGCATACTGAATACATGGTGGCTTTCGCCGCTTTGGTGGAGCGTGCGGTTGGTGCCGGGCAGGCACGGCTGGTTGGCAGGTTGATTTACCGGAATTTTGTGCCGTTGTTGCAGGCGCTGGAGCGGGAGCCGGATGGCGAGCGGCGGTTTATGGCTGGCATGCAGGGGTTGGTAGCTGGCGTTCTGGCTGGCTGAGTGCTTGACGGCGATTGATGTTTCCAGTATATTTGCACTATAAAGTGCAAATTAGCACTTGCAAGTGCATGGAGGCATGATGAGCGGTTTGTTCGGCACAATAATGGAGAATTCTTTCAATGTCGGCTATTTACTGACGGTCTGGATCCTGGTGATCTTGATGGCTTCTGGCTGGAAGCGCTGCCCGGCGGCTGACCGACCCTTGGCGGGCCGCTTTTTGCTGGCTTTTCTGTTGTTGGCGCTGGGTGACACGTTCCACGTCGGGGCGCGGGTGCTGGTGGCGTTGGTCGGGGCCGGGCAGGCGGTAGTGGCCATCAACGGCGTTCGGTCGTCACTTTTAGGGCTGGGCATGCTGGCCACGGCCTATACCATGACGCTGTTTTACATGGTTCTGGCTGACGCGCGGGTCCGGCGGGCTGGCCGGGGGCGCGATGCCGCTTTCTGGCTGATGCAGGGTTTGCTGGTACTCCGCCTGATCTTGATGGCCCTGCCCGGTAACGGCTGGGAACTGTCCGACCCGCCGTATGTGATGGGTTTGCTGCGCAACGCTCCGCTGGCATTGGCGGGCGTTTTGCTGGCTAGCCTGGTCATCCGGGAAGGACGACGTGACCACGACCCGACCTGGACCGGTATCGGCTGGGCGATGGTCGCCTCGTACGCTTTTTATGTTCCGGTAATTCTGTTTGCCAACCTAGTGCCACTGCTGGGGCTGTTGATGATCCCCAAGACCGTGGCCTACCTAGTCATGGGTTTTTTGGCTTTAAAGCGGTATTGGCCTCGTCGCTAGTCGCGATGAGGCGGCGCTTGGCCATGGCGCCGAGCGGGGCGCAGACCAGCACCGAAATCACCAGGCTGTAAAAGACGCGTGGCGAAGAAGCGTTGGCGCTGTTCTGGTGGCAGTTCGAGGTTGCTGGCAAACTGTTGGCGTTGGTCTTTGTCCATCACGCTGTATTATACGGGAGACGAGGCTGTTTGGTTGGAAGAAATATTCAGGTTTCCGGTTTGCTTATTTTCGCCCGAACTAGTAGCATTTAGTCACTGGTACCTGGAATGGCTGGCCTAGTCGGTCATCGGTTCTGAATCCTCAGCCAGCCTTCTTAACACCTGGAGGGCGGTGTGGCCGTCTTCACGCACCAGCCGCACTAGCACTGGACCCTGCAAGGTCAGGCGCTGCCACCAGCTTTCGCGGGCGAACCATTCGATGGTCGGCGCTAAATCGGCCATCGTGTTCAGTCGCCCTTGGCAGAAGGCGTAGCGGCCGGAGGCCAGGCCGGCTGAGGGGTCGCCGCTTTCGGCCGCCTGTGGGCTACGACTGGCGGCGTGCGGAGGCGGCAGCGTGGCGCTGCATTTCGGCCCGTCTTCGGTTTGATGCAGCAGGCTGGCTTCGTCCCACGTCAGCAAGGTTTCGGCACCGGCCGTGTCGTCGCCCAACAAGGCCTGCCAATAGGCCGGATTTTCGGCCACGAGGCTGATAGGTTTGGCCAAGTTCAAGGTGTATAGGGTCATGCCGCTATTATACGGATTTGGAGGGGCTTGGTCAGCCGGCGTAGTCTCTAGTCGCTTTTTTGTTTTCCAGCTTCACTTGTTGGCCCTTTTGGTGTACAACTATGGTAGCGGTGAGGTCAGCCATGGTCGAATTTTTGCGTCTGCAAGCCAATCGTCGCCTGCTCTTGGATGGCACTGCCCATGTAATGGGCGTGTTGAACGTGACGCCCGACTCTTTTTATGCCTCCAGTCGGGTGCTGGTTTCCGACGTCGTCGACCGGGCCGCCCGCATGGTAGCGGCCGGCGTATCCATTCTCGATGTCGGCGGCGAGTCGACCCGGCCGGGCGCGGCTTATGTCGGCCAGGAAGAAGAACTGGAGCGGGTGGTGCCGGCCATCGGCGAATTACGCTGTCGCTGGGATATCGCGCTGTCGGTGGATACCCGCAAGGCGGTGGTGGCCCAGGCGGCGGTGGCCGCCGGCGCGGACATGATTAACGACGTGGCGGCCTTGGGCGACGATCCTGATATGGCGCCGTTCTGCGCCGCGGCCGGCTTGCCGGTGATCTTGATGCACAAGAAGGGTATCCCGGCCACCATGCAGGAACAGCCCTATTATGAAGACTGCCCTGCCGAAGTCCGCCATTTCCTGTTGGAGCGGGCGGAGTATGCCCTGTCGGCCGGCGTGGCGGCCGAGTGTATTATCCTGGATCCGGGCATCGGCTTCGGCAAGCGCCTGGAAGATAACGTGGCTCTTCTCAATCACCTGGACAGCCTGGTCGCCTGCGGTTATCCGGTGTTGGTCGGGCTGTCGCGCAAGAATTTTATTGGCCAGCTGACCGGTCGGGCTATTGACGAGCGGCTGGCTGGCTCGCTGGCCGCCTTGTTGTATGCCAGACTGAAAGGCGCGGTTATTTTTCGGGTGCACGATGTGGTCGAGTCGGTCGATGCTCTGCGGGTCTTCGACGCATTACGGAAAGGCGGATGGGCAAACCGTGAATTTGAGTGACTTGCTGTCGTTTTTCGACCACTGGGTGCGGCCGCCGCTCGATATCTTGCTGCTGGCCTGGCTGCTCTATAAAACCTACAAACTCCTTATCAAGACGCAGGCCATTCAACTGGTACGCGGCGGCGTCCTCCTGGCGGTGGTGTACGCGGTTGCCTATTTCCTGAATCTGTCTACCCTGCTGTGGATACTCAACTTGTTGGCGCCTGGTTTGGTTATTGCCCTGGCTATCATTTTCCAGCCAGAGCTGCGCAAGATATTTATCAAGCTGGGGCAGGGCCGTTTTTTCATGCGCGGCCGCAATCCGCGGGCCGGACAGATCGAGGCCATTCTGCATGCCGCCGAAATTCTGGCCGAGAAACGGCGCGGCGCTTTGATCGCCTTCAGCCGCTATGTCAGCCTGGACGAACTCATCGAGCGGGCCACTGTCCTGGATAGCGAGCTATCCAGTTCGCTGCTACTGTCCATTTTTGAGTTCGACACGCCGTTGCACGACGGCGGGGTGATCATCCGCAACGGCCGCATTGTGGCGGCCGGCTGTTTTTTCCCGCTCTCCCAGCAGAAGGACATCAAGCAGAGCTTCGGCTCGCGCCACCGGGCCGCCCTGGGCCTGACCGAGGAGGCGGACGCCGTGGTCTTGGTCGTTTCCGAGGAAACTGGCGCCTTGTCGTTGGCCTACGATGCCAAGCTGTACTACAACCTCGAGGTCGGCGTCATCCGCAAGCGTCTAGTCCAGTTGATAGAAGACGGCGATGCCAGCATCCTCAAGGACGGGAACTACGATGCCGAATAAGAAAAAAATCCTCGACCTAATTTTCGACGACTGGATAGCCAAGGTGCTTTGCCTGGTGGTCGCCCTGGTGCTTTACGCCTTTTTCCATTTTAACAGCCTGGATGAGGTGCCGCTGTCCGTTCCCCTCACTATCATCACCAACGACGCCTTCGTGCCGGCCAGCCAATATCCGCGTATCGCCAACCTGGTGCTGCGCGGCGAGAGCGTGGCCATCAAGGCCATTCAGGAGAGCGACCTTGAGGCTATCGCCGATTTCGGCGCATACGGCGCGCCGGGTACCTGGCGGGTGCCGGTGCGCATAGTCAAGCGCGGACAAGCCGTGCTAGTCGATCCACTGTCGATTTCGGTGGAGCCTTCGGAAGTATCGTTGACCATCGAGGCGCGTTTGGCCAAGCCGTTGACCGTGCGTCCCGACCTGCATGGCGAGGTGGCGGCCGGCTTTGAACTGACCGGCTTTACGGTGTTGCCGGAGTCGGTCGAGGCCTACGGACCGGTCTCGCTGCTGGCCGGCATCGATGAGGTCCTGACCGAGCCGATCAGCCTGAACGGGCGCGATAAAGACTTTGAGATCATGGTGCGGGTAGTGCGCTCCAACGTCCTTATCAACCACGGCTCGAGCGAATTTATCACGGTCCGGGTGCGGATCAGCCAGGAACTGGTTTTCAGGACTTTCAACGACGTGCCGGTACAATTCGTTGGGTTGCCGGATCGCTTTGGCCTGAGCGCTGAAATACCGCCGGTAGCGGCGGTATCGGTGGTGCTGGGCGGACCGCGTCGTCAGATCGAAGCCTTTCGGATTGGCGCGGATGACTTTAGTGTCGACTTGAGCCTGATTGACGCCGTCGGCGAGCATGAACTCTCGGTGTTGGCCGTCCTGCCGGAAGGCCTAACCCTGCAGTCGATCCAGCCCGCCACCGTCCTGGTGACGGTGGAGCCGCGCGACATCGGGGGGGCGCAGTGATTCAGGGCATCGGCGTCGATATCGTCCAGGTGAACCGGATGCGCGGCTGGCTGGCCGACCGCGCCCTCATGGAACGATTTTTCTGCGCTCGGGAGCTGGAGCGTCTGGGGGAGGGAGCGGAACGCCGCGCCCAGTCGCTGGCCGCCCGCTTCGCGGCCAAGGAAGCCTTCGGCAAGGCTCTGGGAACCGGGTTGCGTGGCTTTGCTCTGCGCGATGTCTGGGTGGAGAACAACGCCTCCGGCCGGCCCTTTCTGCGCCTGGCCGGTCGGGCGGCGGCCCGCTTAGCGGCCTTGGGGGACGAACCAGGCGGCCGTGCCCAACCGGTCATACAGCTTTCCTTGTCCCACGAGCGCGACTACGCCGTGGCCATGGTGGTAATCGAGGTCAATAATGCAGCGAACGACTAGCGCCCCGAAGCCGGACAAGGACAGGAAAATAACCTTCTACACCAAGGAATCCATCCATTGCCCGATTTGCGACGCCGCCTTCAAGCGGGAGGAATTATTTACAGGTCGCCTGAACGTCGACGAGCTGACCGATGAGCTGCATCGCCAGTACAAGCCCAAGCAGGCTTTTGGCGAGGTGTATCCTCTCATTTACGAGGTGGATGTTTGCCCGCATTGCTATTATGCCGCCTACCGCGGTGATTTTCTGCCCGGCGGCAAGGCGGCGGCCACCGCCATCAGCGACGATTTCGAGCATCGGGTCAACAGCGTTTCCAAGCTGTTCGACGCCATCGACTTCCAAGGGCCACGTCGCCTGCCAGAGGGTCTGGCCAGCTATTTCTTGGCGCTGCAATGTTACCAGTTCATGGGCAAGGAATACGCGCCGGCCATCAAATCGGCGCTTAGCGCGGTCCGGGCCGCCTGGCTGTGCAAAGACCTGCATAAGCGTAAGCCAACCGAAAACTGGGACTACCTGGCGACGCTGTTCTATCGCAAGGCCCGCTACTTCTACAAACTGGCTTTGGAAAAGGAAGCCTCCGGCAAGGAAGCCTATTCCATGGTGCGCAACCTGGGGCCGGATACCGACAAGAATTACGGGCACGAGGGCGTACTGTACATGACCTACATGCTGGAGCTCAAGTACGGGCCGACCGACAAGCGCGAATACCGCGAGAAGTTGCTCAATGCCGGTAAGAACGCCATCGCGCGCATGTTCGGCGTCGGCAAGAAGACCAAGTCCAAGCCGGGGCCGCTTTTGGATAAGGCGCGCGAGCTCTATGACAAGCTGAAGGCGGAGCTGCGCGACGCGGCGGATGACGAGGAAGATGAAGACTGAGCGCTGTATCCGGATGACCATGTCCTACGATGGCAGCGATTTCGCCGGCTGGCAGCGCCAACTAGACCGCCGCTCGGTGCAGGGCGAGTTGGAGAAGGCGCTGCGCACCATGCACGGCCATGATGTATCCGTAACCGCCGCCGGCCGGACCGACTCGGGGGTGCACGCCATTGGCCAGGTGGTGCATTTCCACACCGACATCGCCTCCATTCCGGCGGCCAAGTTTCGCGTGGCCCTCAACAAGCTGATGCCGGTTGATGTGCGCGTGGTCGAGGCCGCCGCGACGCGGCTGGATTTCCACGCCCGCTTCGACGCCCGGTTGCGGCGCTACAAGTACTATATCCGCGCCTGTACCCCGCCGCTGCCGCACCTTGACCGCTACGCCTGGCGGCTGGATCATCAGCCGGACTTGGGCCGGCTGAACCGCCTGGCGGCCTGCCTGCGCGGCGAATTGGACTGCACGGCCTTTTCTAGCGCCCGCGACGAACACGAAAACCGCCATCGTTACCTGCACCATGCCACGTTTTACATGGAGCAGGACGCTCTGGTCTTTGACGTGGCCGCCAATGCCTTCCTGTGGCACATGGTGCGTTCGCTGGTCGGCACGCTGGTGGAACTGGACCGGGCCGGGGCGCCAGACGACGCCATGCAAGCTATCTTGCGCTCCGGCGAGCGCCGCCAGGCCGGCGTCACCGCGCCGCCGCACGGCCTGTTCCTGTGGCAAGTGGAATACTACCGGGCCGCCAGTCATGCCCGGCCCGGCAGCGTAGCCGCCGGCGGAGGCTTGACCGTGCCCGGCGGCGACCTCCTGGTGGGGCAGGCGAGCGGGCTGCCGGCCGGCGATGAGGTTCCCGGGCCGCGGCTGATACCCGGCCTCGGCTATGTCGACAGCTGATCGCGCACTGGCCTTGATTTTTGCATTACCTGGCTTGAGGAGGAAGATATGAGGAAGTTCTTGACGGTGGCCGTCCTTGGCCTGGCAGCGTTTGGCTTACTGGCGGCCTGCGCCAAGCGGGCCGATTACGGAACGGCTGCCGAGTACGCGCCGGCCGGCATGACGCAGTCTGCCGACATGACTGGCTTCGCGGCCGATAGAACCGCCAGCCCTGAGCCCGGCGCGCCGGACGGTGGCACCGCCGCCAACCTGGCCAACGCCCAAACCGGTCGCAAATTCGTCCACACCGCCCAATTGGAGCTGGAAGTCGTCGACCTGGACGCCGCTGCCCAAGCCCTGGAGGCGCTGATCCGTTCCTTTGGCGGCTATGCCGAGAGTAGCAACAGTAGCCAATCCGGCGCTGCCTTTGCCATTCGGGTGCCGGTGGGCCGCCTGGACGAACTGCTTGGCTCGGTGGGCGAAATTGGCAAAATTCTGTCGCGTTCCCGGAATGTCCAAGATGTGACCGAAAGCTTTTATGACCTGGAAGGCCGGCTGCGCACCCTGCGCATCCTCGAGGACCGCTACCGCGATTACCTGCGCCGGGCCACCAATATTGAGGAAATTCTGCAAGTCGAGCGGACGCTGTCCGAGACCACCGGTCAGATTGAAGGGCTGGAGGGCAGCTTTCGCGACCTGTCCGGCCAGATTGAGCAGGCCACCGTACACGTCCAGCTGTACCCGGAACGGACCGTCGAGCTGAACCGGCCGAGTTTCTTGAACGCGTTGCGCCGTCTGTTGGCGGGTTTTGGTGACGTAGTGCGCAGCGTGGCCCTTATCCTGTTGGGTATGATAATCTACGGCGTGCCCTTGGTGCTGCTGCTGGCCACCTTATGGTGGCTGTTGTTCGGCCGCGTTGGCCTGCTACGCCGCCTGTTTGTGCTGGTCACCAGACCGGGCAAGGCCCCCAAATGAAGACGGGGCGCCGCCAAGGCCGGTGCTGTTCCGGCTGGCGGCGCCCCGCGCATAGGTCAGGGTCTTGAATTGCCGGACTTGAGGGGCAGGAAGAGTTTGGCGATGCCCAGGTACTGCTGCTGCACTTCATCACCAAGCTTGGAAGTGTAGAGACTGGCTACAAACAGGTTGCTGCGGTCAAAGCCGGCTCCAGCACCGGCGCTGGCCAGGCCGCCGACCAGACCGCCTATGACGTTGCCGAGGACGCCGCTAGCCCCGACCGAGGCGCGGGCCTTGTTTTCGACATACTTCTTGAAGTCATCCATGGTGGGGTTGAGGGCGACCAGCAGTACCGCGATGGCTACTAGCACTACCAGTGGCCCGATTCGTCGTTTCATAAACATCTCCTTGCGTTTGCCGCTTGAGCGGCCGATAATGTAGTGTATAATCTCTTGGCAGGTCTGTACAGAGTGATTCGGCCGACCGACAGTGCAACCGGATAGACAGGATCCCAAACCCATGAAAAGACTGCTTTGCCTTTCAGCTTTGATAATTTGTAGCCTGGCCGCGTGGTCCCAAGAGGTCGACCTGACCCAGCTCGACTGGTACGTGCGCGGGGGCTTCAACCGTGGCTGGACCACCAGTGCGCCCTCCCCAGACGACGCCAACTGGCAACGGGTGACCGCGCCAGCCGGTGAGCGAACCCTCTTGATCCGCGACTTGCCCATCCCCGGCATGGTAGAGGGTAACCCGTGGAACTTCCTCAATGATCGCGTCGCTACCGTTACCGTCCTGATTCCGTTCGAGGCTGACTTCTCGCTGTTCTCGCTCAACGACGTGGCTCTCTACTTGGCGCACATCGGCCACATCTACGAAATATACATCAATGGCCAGCCTAGCAACCCGGAAGAGGAGGGTAATCTACTTAACCGCCTAAGCGTGCTGTACGACGCCAATATCGTCAACCGCAACCAATTACGCCACGGGGTTCTGATTCCCTTCGGCCGCAATGTCATTCAGCCCGGTATCAATATCATCGCCATCCGGCTGTCCGGTCCAGCCAACGACGACCAGTTTGGCCTGGCCTTGCGCTCACCCTACCTCCTGGGATCCTATCGCCTGCTGTCGGCCTTGCGCAACGAGAGCCTTGAAATTTCCTTAATCGGCATCTACATCATTTTTGCCTTGTACACCTTGGTACTGTTCATCCTCCGGCCACGCGACCTGGAGTACCTGTTCTTTGCCCTGACTACCATCGCCTTTTCGGTTTTCCTGGCGACCCGTACCCACCTGGTTATTTCCCTGGTTAGCAATATCTATATTTTGGCTCGCCTAGAACTGGCTAGTATGTTCATGATCATGCCGTTTTTCTTCGCCTTCCTGGATCACCTAGAACGGCACCGCCTGACCCTCGTCACCAAGCTCTATAGTTTGTTGACCCTGGGTATGATAGCCGCCACGTTGTTCCTGCGGCTGGAGCCCTTCCACAATATCTGGCGCTACAGTACTCCCGTGTTGCTGGTCTATGCCCTGGTCTTCGTCATTGGCAAAGTGGTGGTGCACGATGTGCGCGAACTGCGTAGCTCCAACACCCGCAAGGGCTTCGGTGGCCTGGTGGCGGTGCTCTACCGCTTCTTCGCCAGCACTGATTCCGGCAAGATCGTGGTCGGTGCCCTGGTGATTATGGTGGCGCTGGTGCTCGATATCCTGCGCCTGATGCGTGGACAAGACTTGATCTATACCGGTTATGCCTTTGTATTCTTCCTGCTGGGCGCGGCCTCCATGTTGGCCGGCCGTTTCATCAACGTGTACAATAGCTTGGAAACGCTCAATGCCGGCTTGGAGTTGAAGGTCGAGGAGCGAACCGCCGAGCTGACCCAGGCCGCCGAGGCCCAATTGCAGATCAATGCCCGCATCGCCGAGAGCAACCATGGCCTGCGCACCGCTATGGAAGAGGCCGAACGCGATATGAAAGTGGCCATTTCGGTGCAGAAAGGCTTCTTCCCGGGCGTGGCGCCAAAACTGGCCGGCTGGGATATCGCCCTGGCCTTTGAAGTGGCCTCGGGCATCTCCGGTGACTTTTACGATTTCTACCAAAAGGCCGGCAAGCTGGAAGGCGTCATCCTCGGCTCGGTATCCGGCCAGGGCATCGCCAGCGGCTTGATCACGGTGCTGACGCGCAGCATTTTCTTCCGCAAGTTCAACGAGTTCACCGGCAGGCCGATGCCGGCCATGATGTACCAGATCAACAAGGAGATGGTGCGCGAACTGGCCTCGGTGGACAACAGCATCAGCGGCGTGATGCTGCGCATCCGCGACAAGCATTTCGAGTACGCCAACGCCGCCGGCGCCGATGCGCTCATCAAGCGCAAGGCCGACCAGACCTTCACGCCGCTCATCCCCGGCGACCAGCCGGATTTCCGGATGGTGCCGTTGGGGCGCAATCAGCTGGAGGAAGACGCCAAGTGCCTGGCCTTGCCCTTGTCGTCCGGCGATACCATCCTCTTGTTTACCGAGTACCTGTTGACGGCCAAGAACAGCAAGGGTGAGGCTTACGGTTCGGCCCGCCTGGCCGCCTCGCTGAAGCGGGCCGACCAGGACAGCGCCCAGACCCTGTTGTCGTCCATCATGATCGATTATCGCAACTTTCTGGTAGGCGCCAAGCGCCAGGATGACACGACGGTGCTGGTACTGCGCAAGTCGTGAGCGCCTCGACCCGGGCCACGGCCGCCAGCCTGGCCGAGGCGCCCGGCATCGGCCTGTATGGCGAGACCGACCTCCATGCCGAGCTGAAAGCCCTCTACGCCAGCCCTCTGGCGCGCTACGAGGTGAACATCGCCGGCAAGATCGTCGACGTGGTCAATCCGGATGAATTCGTCGAGATCCAGACCCGCAACCTGGCCGCCATCACCGCCAAAGTGCTCAGCCTGGCCTGCCGCGGCGCGGTGCGCGTGGTCTACCCGATCCACGCCGAGCGCTTCATCGAGCGGCTGGCCGGCAGCGAATCGTTCGGCGCCGATCCGGCTGGCGCTGGCCTAGCCATGGCCCGCCGACGCAGCCCGTTGAAGCGAAATTTTTATCACATCTTCGAGGAGCTGGTGCACGCCCCCCGCCTGGTGGCCTCGCCCAACGTCAGCCTCGACGTGCTGCTGGTGCGGGTAACCGAGCTGCGCCGCCGTTCCGGCGTCCTGTATCGCGGCCGCTACCGTGACGAGGTGCTGGAGCGCCGGCTGGACGCCGTGCTGGAGCGCCGCCGCTTCGACAGCCAGGCCGACTGGCTGAACCTATTGCCGGCCAACCTAGACGGGCCGCTGACCTCCGGCGCCCTGGGTACGGCCCTGGGTATCGCGCCTGAGCGGGCCAGGCAGATCCTGTATGTCTACTGCCGGGCCGGCCTGCTGGCGGAGCAGGGCCGAGCGGGCCGGCAGAAACAATACGCGTACGCGGCGCACACCGGCCGTGGGGAGACTACTACATGAAAACCTACTTTAAGCCGCCGCGGCCGGGCGAGACCAGCGTCGCGGCCGCCTGCCCGATTTGCGGCTGCTACACCGTGCGCCAGTTCTGGCGCTTGCCGGAATACTCCTTCCAGCGCTGTACCGGCTGCGGCCACGTCTATCAAAACCCGCGGCCCAGCCCGCTAGACCTGGTGGAGCGCTACGACGAGGACTACAAGCAGTACGAGGTGGACAACGCCGATAATTTCTTCAACCTGATGCGGCTGGGCCTGGACGACGTCGGCTTCTCTGGCCTAGAGGCCAGCCTGCCGCCCGGCAAACGCGCCCTGGACGTCGGCTGCGCCACCGGCATGCTGGTGGCCGCCCTGGAAAAGCGCGGCTGGCAGGCCGAGGGCGTCGAAGTCTGCCAGGCTTCGGCCGACTACGGCCGGGCCACGCGCGGCGTGACCATCCACGTCGGCACCCTGGACAGCCTACACTTGCCGGCCGCCAGCTTCGACCTGGTGCACTCCAGCCACGTCATCGAGCACGTAAGCGAACCCGGCGCCTTCCTGCGCGAAATGCACCGCATCCTGAAACCGGGCGGCTACCTGGTCTGCGCCACCCCCAACTTGGCCAGCTACCAAGCCCGCCGCTTTGGCACCGAGTGGCGCTCGGCCATCGCCGACCACGTCCACCTGTTTTCGCTGCGTTCCCTGCGCCGCCTCATCCGCCAGTGCGGCTTCCAGCCCTTGCGCCACAAAACCTGGGGCGGCATCGCCCTGGGGCTGGCCCCGCCGCGCCGCAAAGCCTGCCTGGACCGCTGGGCCAAACGCCTCGGCTTCGGCGACGTCCAGATCCAGCTAGCGCGCAAACCCCTGGTGTCTGGTATAAGTCGTCGGAGCGGCGGGGGCTGACCCCCAGTGTCCAAGGACCGGACCATCAGCCAGCATTACCGGCACACCGGCTGGTGAGGCGGCGCTTCCCGCGCTGATTACCAACTTCAACTACCGCCAGGCCGCCATTGACATTCAAGTGGTTTGCTTATACTATATGTTAATCATGGTTAAAACATGTGTAAATATTCTCTGTCGGAGGAACATCGATGGGCGAAGACGCCAAAGAAAATATTTTTCAGGCCGCCTCCCGGTTAGTGGCAGAGGGAAAAGACGAAGGGCAGATAACGACAAGGGCAATCGCCGCGGTAGCTGGCGTAAACTCGGCACTTGTAAACTATTATTTCCAGTCTAAGGAAAATCTGCTGAGCTGCGTAGTGGCTACGATGATGGGTGACATAATAAAAAGATTCTCTAAACCGGACGACAAAAACGCAGACATGGTATGGAGGCTCAAAAACATGCTTACCGGTACCGCGGAAGCCGCGTTCAGGCACCGGAATATCTGTAAAATCGCGATTTCGCAAGAACTTAAGGCGGGGTGCCGCAATTCATGCATCATGGTCATGCCTTTCCTTAGGGGGATATTGCCGAGCCGGGAAGATGGCGATCTGGTAATAATCGCCCTCCAGTTGATGCTGCCGTTTCATTATATCGTTTTATACCCTGAACTTTATGGCGACTATTTAGGCACGGATTTTTTCGACCGGGACAGACGGGAAGCGACGATCGGCCGGATGGTTGACTGCCTATTACCGGGAAAAGGAGACGCTTGAAATGAAGCAACGAGAACTTAAGGCCGTGGTCGTAGGAGGAGTCAACCGAGCGATAAAGACGGTCGTGGCTGTCATGGGAGCCGTATTCGGCATAGGCGGCATGGGGCATGGCTTTTTCGAGGCGCTTCAGGGTAACAAACCAACGGGAGGGTTATTTATCGAGGCGATCGGCCCGGCTCACCGTTTTTGGGAACATGGCCGGGAACCGGCCTTTACTATAATTCCCAACTTTCTTGTTACCGGAATCGCGGCTATCGCCGTCGGTATAGTGGTTCTAGTTTGGTCGCTTGGCTTTATGCACAGAAAGCAAGCTCCAGCGGTTTTCCTCGGCCTGTTCATCCTCCTGTTGTTAGTGGGTGGCGGCGTGGCCCAGGTAATTTTCTTCACGATCCTGTGGGCTTTTTCCACGAGAATACACGCGCCGCTTTCATGGTGGAAGAAAAAATTACCACCGAGCGTTCGTCCCGGCCTGGCGAGGCGGTGGGCTTATTGGCTGGCGGCAAGCGCGGCTCTGATAATATTCACGCTCCAAGTAGCCATATTCGGATGGGCACCCGGAGTGACCGATCCAGACGCGCTTAGCCTCATCATGGTAGCGACGCTCGGGACAGGGCTTCTGTTCTTGGTGTTGGCCTTCATCTCTGCCTGCGCCGCTGATATCATACATGGGGAAAACCCTGCCTGAAAGGATACTCGTTGCCTACGCCTCGCAGGAAAGCTGGATAGTCAATAACGTAAACGCCGGGGCAGGCAGGAAAGAGGGTCTGTCCCCGGTATTTACATTTTAGGCGCTTCTGTGCCATACTCTGGCGGCGGTCGCAGGTGGTGCCGGCTGTTCCCGGCCTCTGGCTGGTTTGATACTCTTTTGCAAGGAAGTTCCCATGATTCGAGGCGGCGAGATAAATAAAGGTACGATTCTGGTGATTAACTGTCACCCGCATATCGTGGTGGAGCGCGAATTCGTCAGCCCCGGCAAGGGTTCGGCCTTTGCCCGGGTACGCGCCAAGAACCTGCGCAACGGCAACGTGGTCACCCAGACCATCAAGACCCAGGAAGAGGTCGAGGACGCCCAGGTTGACCTGCTGCAATGCCAGTACCAGTACGCCGACGGCGAGCATTTTACCTTCATGAACAACGAGAGCTTCGAGCAGATCCAGATCCCGATGGCCGACCACGAGAACGCCCAGTTTTACCTCAAGGACGGCGACAGTTACGACATCCTGTTTTACGAGGGCGAGGCCATCGACATCCGCTTCCCCTTCAAGATGGTCTTTACCGTCGCCCAGAGCGAGAATTACATTAAGGGCGACACGGTCTCCGGCGCTACCAAGCCGGTAATCACCGAGACTGGCCTGACGGTGCGGGTGCCGCTGTTCATCAAGCAGGGCGAGAAGATCCTGGTGAACACCGAAACCAACGAATACGTCGAGCGCGTCAATAGCTGATTTTTGACGCTTTTTATACCGCGGACGGCGACAGGCCGGGAGCGGCGCGGGCACTCCGGCCACTGGTCGCGGGTGCCTTTGCTTTTTTTACAGGAGTATGCCGATGATCGACTGCCGACCCTATATCCTGAAAACCGTCAGCCTGCGCTACAACGGCGCCGACCTGGCCTTCGACCTGAGCCATGCCCTGTTCAGCTCTAATGACGTCGACGTCGGCAGTCGCTTGCTGCTGAAGAGCGTGGTGCGGCAAGTGCCGGCCGGCTCGGTGCGTTCGGTGCTGGATATCGGCAGCGGCACCGGCGTGCTGGGCATCGCCTGCGCCAAGTCGTTTGAGGCCGACAGCCTGCTGCTGGTAGATCGCGACGCCCTGGCCGTGGCTTTTAGCCTCCATAACGCCCGGCGCAACAAGTGCCGCGGCGTGGCGGCCGAGACGGCGCTCTTTCTGGACGGCCTGGACGGGCGGACCTTTGACCTGGCGCTGTGCAATGTGCCGGCCAAGGCCGGGACGCCGGTGCTGGACTGGCTGCTGCGCCATCTGTCGACCAGTCTGACGCCGGCCGGGGTGGCCGCCATCGTGGTGGTGAACACTATCGCCGCCGCCGCCCGGCTGTCGCTGGAGGCGGCTGGCGTCAGCATGAAGCATTCCGAGGAGGGCAAGGGGCATACCACCTTCCTGTTCGGCCGTCCGGCTGAGGCGGCGGGGCAAGCACTGCCGGCTGGCCAAGGCGTCGCCCTGCCACCGACCATCGAGATTGCCCGGCGCACCGAGCTGCAGGCGGCGGTTTTAGCCGGCAAGCGTTACGCCTTCCGCGGCTATTACGGTCTTCCGGAATTCGACACCGCCGCCTTTGCCACCGAGCTGGCCGCCGACCTGTATGACGCCGCCGCGGCCAGTTTTGTTTTGCAGCGCGGCCTGGCGTTGGAACCGGGCGCCGGCCGTTTGCCCTGTTACTTGCGCGCCCGCGGCCGCGCCCCGCTGGATCTGTGCTCGCGCGATGCCCTGGCCCTGGCGGCCAGTCGGGCCAACCTGACCCTGGCCCGGCCGGCCGGCGGCGCGCCGTCCGCCGAGACCGGCGCGGCGGCAGTGGTAGAGCCAGAAGCCGATTATGCTTTTCTGGAGGACGTGCCGGCCTCTTCGTGCAATCTGCTGGCCGCCTTTCCAGAAGTCATTCCCGGCGCCGACCGCTCCGAGGCTTTCTGGCAGGAGGCCGCGCGAGTTCTGCAGCCTGGCGGCCTGGTGCTAGCCGTCCTGCCGGCCACTTTTTTTGACCGGCTGGAGAAGCGCAAGCCGCGCGGCTTCGTCAAGCAACGCCAGAAAAAGCGCAAGGGCCAGGTCGGCGCCGTCTGGCGCTTTGAAGGTTTACCTGATGTAAACGGTTGAATTGTGGCCTGTGGTCACTCGCTGGGTAGCCATTTTTAGCGGCCGACTCAGGTGGTCGCCAGACATTTTTATAACTTTTGTCAGCCTGCAAACTGCCTCTTTCCTAATCCGGGATTCGGATGTATAAATGAGGGGTACTATATGTCGGATCCCGTGCCGCTTCTGTGGCGGCGTTCATGAGGCGGGATTCAAAAAAGGAGACACATCATGACCCTTGACTCCATCAAACATCCGCGGCTGCGCGCCTGGATCGACGAGAACGTCGACATGTGCATGCCCGATGACGTCTACGTTTGCGACGGCGGTCAGGAAGAAGCCGACCGCCTGGCCGAGCGGCTGCTGCGCTCGCACAGTTTTTTCCGGCTGGAAAACCGGCCCGGCTCCTTCCTGGTGCTGTCCGACCCCGGCGACGTGGCCCGCGTCGAGAATAACACCTTTATCTGCTCGCGCTTCCGCGAGGAGGCTGGGCCGACCAATAACTGGGCCGATCCGCAGCAGATGAAGGCCGAGCTGCGCCAGCGCTTCTTCGGCTCGATGCGAGGCCGCACTATGTACGTGATTCCCTATTCCATGGGGCCGGTTGGCGGTCCGCTGTCCCATATCGGCATCGAATTGACCGACAGCATTTACGTGGTGCTGAACATGCGCATCATGACGCGCGTCGGCCAGGCGGTGCTCGACGCCCTCGGTCGCGACAGCCCCTTCGTGCGCTGCCTGCATTCGGTCGGCTTCCCGCTGATCGCCGGCCGCTACGAGCCGGCCTGGCCTTGCGACGCCAACAACAAGTACATCGTCCACTTTCCCGAGGAGCACGCCATTTGGTCGTATGGCTCCGGCTACGGCGGTAACGCCCTCTTGGGCAAGAAGTGTTTCGCGCTGCGTATCGCCAGCGCCATGGCCCGCGACCAAGGCTGGTTCGCCGAGCACATGCTGATTCTGGGCATCACCAGCCCGGAAGGCGAGAAGAAGTACCTCGCGGCGGCCTTCCCCTCGGCCTGCGGCAAGACCAACCTGGCCATGCTTATCCCGACGCTGCCCGGCTGGAAGGTGGAGACCGTCGGCGACGATATCGCCTGGATGCGCTGGGGCGACGACGGACAACTCTATGCCATCAATCCGGAGGCCGGCTTCTTCGGCGTGGCTCCCGGCACCAGCCGGCAGTCCAACCCCAACGCCATGGACGCTATCCGCGAGAACACCATCTTCACCAACGTGGCGCGCACCCCCGACGGCGATGTTTGGTGGGAGGGCATCGGCTACGACCCGCCCGAGGGACTGATCGACTGGCGGGGCGAACCCTACAACCCGGCGCTGGGCAAGCCGGCCGCGCATCCCAACGCCCGCTTCACGGCGCCGGCCAGCCAGTGCCCGGTCATCGACCCGGCCTGGGAGCAGCCGCAGGGCGTGCCGATCAGCGCCATCCTGTTCGGCGGCCGGCGGGCCGGCACCGTGCCGCTGGTGCACGAGGCCTTCGACTGGGTGCACGGCGTCTTCATGGGCTCGATCGTCTCCTCCGAGACTACGGCCGCCGCCGCCGGCGATGTCGGCAAGCTGCGCCGCGACCCCTTCGCCATGCTGCCGTTCTGCGGCTACAACATGGCCGACTATTTCCACCACTGGCTGCGCATGGGCGAGCGCACCGGCGTCAAGCACCCCAAATTCTTCTACGTCAACTGGTTCCGCAAGGACGCCAACGGCAAATTCCTCTGGCCGGGCTTTGGCGAGAACTCGCGCGTCCTCAAATGGATATTCGAGCGCTCCGGTCGGCCGGCCGGCGACGTCAGTCAGGCTACCGAGACGCCGATCGGCTTTGTACCAGCGCCCGGCGCCCTGGACGTGGCCGGCCTCAAGGTCAGCCCGGCCGCCATGCAGGAATTGCTAGCGGTGCGCCGCGACGAGTGGCTGGCCGACCTGCCCGGGATCAAGGCTTTCTACGGCAGCTTCGACGAATTCCCGCGCAAGCTGAAGCAGCAGCTGGAAACAATCGAGCAGCGGCTGCGGACGTCGGAGTAGGGCTTCACCCCGCCCCGCCGACTTTTTCGCTGAAGGGGCTGGCCCGCTCCAGCACCAGGCGGACCAAGCGGCCGGTCTCCCCGTCCAGGGTTGGGTCGGCGGCCAGCAGTTCCATGGCGTCGGCGCGGGCCACCTCCAGGAGGGCGGTGTCAACCGCCGGGTCGGCGAAGGACAGGCGCAGGGCGCCGGCCTGGCTGGTGCCAGTGATCTCGCCGGGGCCGCGGATGCGCAGGTCTTCTTCGGCGATGACGAAGCCGTCGGCGGTGTTCTTCATGGCCATGACGCGCTGCTTGCCTTCCTCGCCCAGCTTCTCCGACCAGACCAGGAAGCAGTACGACTGTTGCGGGCCGCGGCCGACGCGGCCGCGTAGTTGGTGCAGGGCGGCCAGGCCGAAGCGCTCGGCGTGCTCCACCACCATGCAGGTGGCGTTGGGCACGTCGACGCCGACTTCGACCACGCTGGTGGCCACTAGGAAGCGCAGTTTGCCTGTGGCGAACTCTCGCATGGTGGACCGTTTTTGTTCTTCTGGTAAGCGCGAGTGGATCAAGCCGCCTGGAAAGCCGGTAAACGTTTTATCGCGCAATTCCTCGAACATCGCTTCGGCGTTCTTCAGTTCCAGCTTGTCGGAGCGGTCGACCAGCGGGTAGACGAAGTAAGCCTGTCGGCCGGCCTGCAATTCCTGGCGCACGAAGTCGTAGACCTTGGCCTCGTTGCCCTGTTTGGCTAGGTGGGTCAGGATGGGCTTGCGGCCCGGCGGCATGGCGCGGATGGTCGATATGGACAGGTCGCCGAAAGCCGTCAGCGCCAGGCTGCGCGGGATGGGCGTGGCGCTCATCATCAGCACGTCGGGCGCCTGTCCCTTGGCGCCTAACGCCAGACGCTGCAGCACGCCGAAGCGGTGCTGCTCGTCGACCACTACCAGGCGCAGGTGGCGGTAAGTAACATCGTCGGAGAACAGGGCGTGGGTGCCAAGCACCAGGTCGATGTCGCCTGAGGCCAGGGCGCGCAACAGCGGCCGGCGGGCCGGTTCGCCGACGTTGCCGGACAGGAAGGCCAGGCGCACGCCTAAGGGTTCGAGTAGAACGGCGGCGGTCTCGGCATGCTGGCGGGCCAAGAGCTCGGTGGGGGCCATGATGGCCACCTGGCCGCCGGAGGCGATGCAGTACAGGGCGGCCATGAAGGACACCAGGGTCTTGCCGCAGCCGACGTCGCCCTGTAGCAGGCGGGCCATTGGCCAGGGGCTGGCCAGGTCGGCGGCGATCTCGGCCAGGGCGGCGTCCTGGTCGCTAGTAGGCTGGAAGGGCAGGCGGGCGCGCAGGCCGTCGACCAGGCTGGGGTTGAGGCTGCCGCGCGTCAGGCTGGTGCGGCGACGCTCCAGGTTGCGGCGCAGTACCATGATTTGCAGGTAGAATAATTCTTCGTAGGCCAGGCGGTGCAGCGCCTGGTCGCGTTCCGCCAGGCTGGCCGGCAGGTGCAAGCCGCGCAGGGCGGCCGCTTTGGCCATCAAGCCGCGCTTGGCCAGAAGCGGCGCCGGCACTTCGTCGTCGACCGAGCCCCAGCGTTGGATGGCGGCCTTGGTCAGCTTGCGCAGGATGGCCTGGCTGAGGCCATCGGTCAGCGGGTAGACCGGCAGGATACCGCGCTTGTCCTCGGGGACGGCCATCGGCTGGTCGGCTGGGGCCGGGTTGACTGTAAACGGGGTGGGCGCGGCGGCAGGCTGCCGATCGCCGGTCGGCGGGTCGGCGGACGGCAGGGTTTCCAGCTCGAAGGCGGCTGACTGCAGGTCGCCGTATTTGTAGTCGAGGCGGCCGTACAGCCAGGCTTTGCTGCCGGCCGGGAAGCTGGTTTCCATGAACGGCCGGTTGAAGCAGGCCAGGGCCGCCCCGCTGGCCTGATCGTCCTGGACGATCAGCTTGAGGGTCTTCATGCGGCCGAAACCGAACCATTCGTGGGCGATGACGCGGACGGCGCAGTTGACCGGGCCGGCCGCCCAGTCGCGCAGCTGGCGGCGGACCGAGCGGTCTTCCCAGTCGCGCGGGGCGTACAGTAGCAGGTCGGCGGCGTTGTAGAGGCCGAGGCGGGCCAGTCGCCGGGCGATGGCCGGCCCGGCGCCGCGTAAGGCGGCCACTGGCTCAAGCAGTTCGCGGGTAAACACGCTCGTACTAGCGGTAGCCGGCGGCGGCGGTCATGATGCCGAAGAATTCCAGGCCGCTGACCGGGGTTTCCGGCTGGAAGTTGCGGCCGTCCGGCAGGGTCATGATGTCTTCCTCGACGACGCCCAGGACGGCGTCGAACCAGGGCGAGCCGATGGCCACGTCCGGCACCGGGCTGGCCGTCCGTCCGGCGTAGCGGGTGGAATATTTTCGTAACATGTTTGATTGCCCGCGGGCTATCAGGTTCCAGATGAACAGGGCGACGTCGGCTCTAGTGGCTGGCGTGCCGGCCGGCAGCGAGCCGTCGGCGAACCAGCCGGCGGCCTTGGCGCGCTCGAAGATGACGCCCGGCGACCAGGGCGCGCCGCCGGTGAACCATTCGAGCAGGTTTGATTCCTGCTGGACTACCACGATCAGGCCGAGGTAGCTGATCGGCTGGGGCGTCAGGTGGCTGGCGGCGGCGGCCTGGACGGCGCCTTCGGAGTCGCGCAGGGCATAGGCCCGGTCGCGGCCGGCCTGGTGCAGTTGGCCGTATTCGGCTGGCAGCCGCGGCAGGGCGGCGTCGAAGGCGGCCAGGGCTTCGCGGTAGCGGCCGGCCTCCAGCAGGCTGGCGCCGAGCTCGGCGCGCAGCCGCCAGGCCGTGTCCGACGAGGTTAGCGCCGCCTGTAACAGGACTATGCGCGCCGCCGGGTCAAGTTCCAGGCGGGCGGCGACCAGCGCCGACAACTCGTCGCCGGCGTAGGCCGCCGTGGCGCCGTCCAGCTGGGCCTGGGCTTCGCGGCGGTTGCCGGCCAGTAAGGCGGCCTCGGCGGCCAGGGCCCGGCCGCGGGCCTGCAGCAGCGGGTCGCTGTGGTCAAGCCGGTTCAGTTCCTGCAGGCGGGCGCGCAGGCTGGCCAGCAAGGCCATGTCCGGTACGGCGCGCAATTGGACCAGCTGCAGCTCGATTGTCTCCAGTTCCTGGCTGGACTGGCCCGGGACGGTATCGTAAACGATGTCGGTCTGGATGGTGGCGCAGCCGACGGCCAGGAGCCCGGCCAGCAGGATGGCGCAGCGGGCCACAGTGGCCAGCGGCCGGCGGCGACCGGTTGGCCGCTGGCCGCAAGCCGGGCGGCTTGCAATGGCGGAAGCCGCTAGCGTCCAATTCAATGCTGTCATATTTTCCTCACTTGCCGGTTCGGTAGGCGTTGATGCTGTCGTCGGCGCCGGCGATGACCAGTTCCCGGCTGCCGTTGCCGTCGATGTCGATGAAGCCGGGCCGACCCTGTCCGGCCAGTGGGAAGCCAGGCAGGTTGGCCAGGTTGCTGTCCAGGCCGTGCAGGGCGTTGCCGTCGTTGCCGATGAACAATTCCTCGCGGCCGTCGCCGTCTTGGTCGAAGGCCGAGAGGCGGCTATCGCGCCCGGAGAAATTCGGCAACTGCCGGGAGTCGAGGATGCGGCCGTCGCGGCCGATGCGCCAGACGACGCCTGAGTCGTTGACCAGCACCAGGGCGCCGTGGCCCGGCACCCACAACGGCTGGCAGTCGAAGACGCCGGGCAGCAGCAGCGGGAAGCCGGGCTGCACACGGCCGTCGGCGCCGAACAGGTAGAGGCTGCCGGACTCGCTGACGGCGGCGACGAGCTGGCCGGAGCCGCCATCGCCGGCCACGAAGGCAGGACCGGCCGAGGCGATACCCTGCAACTGGACCGGCCAGCCGGGCAGGAAGGCGCCGCTGCCGTCCATCAGGTAGAGCCAGGAGTCGAAGCTGCGCGGCAGAACGGCGATTAAGCCGCCGCCGACGGCGGGGGCGCTGCGGCTGCGGGTGTACATGGAGGCGGAATAGCTGACCGGTCCGTCCGGCGCGACGATCATCAAGGCGGCGGCCTCGTTGATCGGCACCAACAGGCTACGGCCAAGCGTGGCTGGCGGGCCGCTGACGGCTTGGCCGCTGACCAGCGGGAAGCCGGCGGCCGGTTCGAGTTTGGCGTCGAGCCGGTAGACCGTGCCGCGCACTGAAACCGCCCACAGGCTGTCGATGCGGCCGTTCGCCAAGGCGGGTACAAGGTAGCCGCGGTCGTCTAGCTCCAGGTTGAAGCGCTCGCCGGAGGACAGGTCCAGGCCGTGGACGCTACTGCCCGAGCTCCAGTAGCTCATCGGCGACCCGCTGGCCGACCGGCCGTTGATTAGGTCGCCGTCGATGCTGCCGCCGGCGGCCAGCGGGTAGCCGGGCAGGCTACTGTCGCCACTGGCGGTAACCCGTACCGCCGACAGTTCGACGGTTAGTTTGCCGTCGCGGGTGGACAGGGCGAAGGCGCCGATACCGTAGTGCCGCAGGGTGTCGGCCAGGCCGCCGGCCGAGCGCAGGAAGAAGGGCAGGCTGCGTTCCAGGTTGTAGTAGACCATGGCCGAGCTCTGGGCCGACACGCCGCCGGCGACGCTTTCCCACTGCGGGGCCTTGACCAGTTGCTGGCCGGAGCGGACTTGCTCCAGGCAGGTGCCGAGCACTTCGGCCGAGGCGGAAGCGTAAATAAAGCCGTCCTCCACCACATAGAAGGGCTCGGGCAGGTTAATATCCAGTAGCGCCAGGAAGCCGGCGATGAAAGGCGGGAAGACCAGGCGCGGGATGCGGACGCCATTGACGACGGTGGAGACGTCGCGGCCGACCAAGAGCGAGCCGAACAGGTCGTCGAAGACCACCCGGCGGGCGCGTTCGTCCCCTACCCGGGCGAAAAAGACGGGGGCCGGTCCCAGGTCGGTGCCAAACACGCCCAGTTCGTCGCCCATCCAGGAGAACAACAACTCGTCCACCGTCTTCCCGAAGGCCAGCGTGGCCGCCCGGTCGGCGTTGGCCTTGGCCTGTACAACGCCGGGATCCAGGAAGGGGCCGAGGGCTGACCACAGTTTGGCCGGGCTGCCCAAGCTGAGCAGGCTGAAATACTCGGCGGCGGCCGGCAGGCGCGACAGCAGGGCCGGGGTGCGGGAACGGACTGCCAGCAGGCCGCTCAGGCCAGCGTCGTCGGTCTGGGGCTGGGCGGTGAAGCGTAGGCCGATGGCATCGTCGGCCAAGCTGAGGTCGACCACCACCAGGTCGGGGAAGTCCAGGGTGGCGCTGAGACGGCCGACCAGGCTGCCGTCGCCGGAGAGGGCCTCCACGAAGCGCTGCGGGTCGGCCAGGAAGCGCAATGAACGGTCGCCGGGCTGGGCCAGCAGCCGGGCCATTTCGCGGTCGTCGGCCTGGTTGCCGGCCAGCGCGGCGCGGAAGCCTTCGAATGAGGAGGCGATGATCAGCAGGTTGCGCCGGGCGGCCAGGTAGATGTGGAGGCTGTCTTTTTCATAGAGGAAATAGGACAGTTCGGCATCATTGACATAGGTAAGGTTTTCGATCTGGTAGAGCTTGCCGAGGACGAAGCGGCCGAATAGCCCGGCCAGCCGGGTGGCGGCCGAGCGCAGGCCCAGGTCGGCCACCGCGACGTAACTGCCGTCCGGGTACATGGCGGCGTCGACCCGGATATCGGCCAGGCGCTGGAAATGGGAATTGCGCAGGAAAGGGGCGCTGCGTAACGACCGGATCAGGCTGCGGGCTTTAATGGTTTTGGGCGTGGTCAGGATGGAATCGAGGGCCTGTAGGTGGATGACGTCGTTGGCAAAGCGGCTGGCCGAGGGAATGCTGACGTAGAAATCAAAGCCGGCCGGGACATGGCGACCCAGCGGCAGACGGCTGACCAGGGCCGTGATGGCCAGCGCGGCGGCGGCCAGCAGCGGCAGACCGACCAGCACGAACAGCAGGCCGCCCAGCAGCCGCAGCAGGGGATGGCGCCGGCGACGGCGTTGCCGGGCCTGGTGGGCCGCCTCGAGCAGGCCGCCGGCCGGCGCCTGTCCGTCCACCAGGGTGGTGTCCGAGGTGTTTGGTGTGGCCGGCCTGGCTGGCGGCGGCGACTGGTCGTCGGCCTTGCGGATCGGTTTGCTGGCGCTAGGTTTCGGGTTATTGTCGCTCATCGCTATATGCTCCTGCCGGCCGAAACTTCGGCGCGCTTGCTGTCATTGTCAACTATTATCGCGGTCCGCGTCAACGTCACCGCGGCTGGGCTTTAGCAGGTTGTTGAAAAAGCCGGTTGCTTTCTCAACAACCTTAACAATTCCTCGCATAGCTTGCGCTATGCTGCGTAATTGTACCGGCTTTTGAAGTGTTGAAAAGCCGCATCCGCGTTTTTCAACACCCTGTTAGGCCGTGAACGGCAGCCTCCGGCCTTCCTGCGCGCTGCGCCGGGCGGTATCCAGGAGCTTCATGACCAGGCGAGCCGCTTCAGCCGGCACCGGGTTTGGTTCCCGTCCGGCCAGGGCGGCCAGTATGGCCCGGTAGAAACAGCCGTAATCGCCGGGTAGCGCTTGGATTGGCCGCCTGTCCAGGCGGTCTTGGCCGCCGGTCAGGGTCGGCCAACTGGCCTGATCAACCGTTTCCGGCCGACCGGCGAGCGGCCAGGTAGCGGACCGCAAGGCGTTTTCCTGGGGGTCGAGTCCGTGTGACCGGAAGCTGGCCTGGTCGCCTTGTACCAAGAAGCGCGGCCCCGGCTCGCGCACCAGGCTGCCGGCGCTCAGGAGCGCCCGCCGCTCGCCCCAGGCCAGGCTGAGTTGGAACCAGTCGTCGACCTGGGCATGAAGCCGTTGCCGGGCCAGGTCGGCCTGGACGCTGTCCGGCGGGCCGAATAACAGTAAAGCCTGGTCGACCAGGTGGGGCCCCAGGTCGTAGAGTAAGCCGCCGCCGGGCTGGTCCAGTTCGCGCCAGCGCGACCCCACCTGCGGCCGGAAGCGGTCAAAGCGCGATTCATACTGCTGGATGACTCCCAGGGCACCAGCGTCGATCAGCTGGCGCAGGGTCAGGAAATCGCCGTCCCAGCGCCGATTGTGGTAGACGGACAGGAGCAGGCCGCGCCGGGCCGCCAGTTCGATCAGGGCGTCGGCTTCCGTCAGGCTGACGGTGAAGGGTTTCTCGACCACCACCGGCCGGCCGGCCTCCAGCGCCTGGCGGGCGTGGTCGTAGTGTAAGGCGTTTGGGGAGCAGACTATGACCAGGCTTACCGCCGGGTCGCGCAGCAGGGCCGGAACGTCGGCATACAGCTTGGCATCCGGCCAATCGGCCGCCGCCTTCTGGCGTTGCGAGCTGACGATAGCCGCCACCCGCAGCCCCGGCGTGCGGGCGATGACCGGCGCGTGGAAGGTCGAGCCGGAAAGGCCGTAGCCGATGATGCCCACGCCGGTGGTCTGCATGCTGCCTCCTAACAGGGTGTTGAAAAACGCGGATGCGGCTTTTCAACACTTCAAAAGCCGGTACAATTACGCAGCATAGCGCAAGCTATGCGAGGAATTGTTAAGGTTGTTGAGAAAGCAACCGGCTTTTTCAACAACCTGCTAAAACGCTTTGTTGGATCATGCCCGGTTGCCGTGCCAAGCGGCGAGACGCTGGCCGTAGCCGGCTGGCAGCGACCCCCCAGCCATACTACAAGCCGCCGGATGACTTGTCAACAAAGACTGGCCGTACGCTGGCTTGGCGGCCTGCGCCATCATCTGGTAGGCGGCGGGGCGGTTTTTTAGGGTCGCGCTTGAGGCGTTTTTTTAGGTCGCACGTCTTGCCAAAGCGGCCGCGAAGCCTCACAATTGCAGAGGGGCCTGGCAATGCCGCCCCAACTCTACGTAGGGAGCCAATCATGAGCAAAGCGAACGAAGTTCTCTCGGCGGCGGCCAATTGCCGCTGGGGCAAAGCGTCTGCCGATATCGCCTGGGGCTATGCCAAGCATCTTAAATACACCTTAGGGGTCGACCGCTATTCGACCTCCGCCCATGACCGCTATTTAGCCCTGGCCTACGCGGTGCGCGACCGGCTAATCGATCAATGGATAGCCACGCAGCAGGTTCACCATGACGAGGACGTCAAGCGGGTCTATTACCTGTCCCTGGAATTCCTGATGGGCCGGGCGCTTGGCAATAACGTCATCAATATGAGGATCGAAGATGCCACCAGCCAGGCCTTGCAAGACCTGGGCTACGACTGGGAGGACCTGCGCGAGCAGGAAATGGACGCCGGCCTGGGCAACGGCGGCCTGGGCCGCCTGGCCGCCTGCTTCCTGGACAGCATGGCCAGCCTGGACCTGCCGGCCTTCGGCTATGGCCTGCGCTACGACTACGGCATCTTTAAGCAGCGCATCGAGAACGGCTATCAGCTGGAGCAGCCCGACGAGTGGCTGCGCTTCGGCAACCCCTGGGAGCTGGAGCGACCGGACATCACCGTGCCGGTGCAGTTCGGCGGCTGGGTGGAAACCCACGTGGACGAGGGCCGCACCCGCATGAAGTGGCACGGCGCCGAAACCGTGCTGGGCGTGGCCTACGACACGCCGGTAGTGGGCTACGGCGGCCACACCGTCAATACCCTCCGCCTGTGGAGCGCCAAGGCTACCGAGGAATTCGACTTTGACGAGTTCAACGAGGGCGACTACGTGGACTCGGTCAAGACTAAGGTGATGGCCGAGAATCTGACTAAAATTCTCTACCCGAACGACAAGCTGTACATGGGCAAGGAGCTGCGCCTCAAGCAGCAGTACTTGTTCGTGGCCTGTTCGTTGTGGGATATCATCCGGAGATTCAAGAAGTCGAAGAAGGATTGGTCCGAACTGCCCAATCTGGCCGCCATCCAGCTCAACGACACCCATCCGTCGCTGGCCGTGCCGGAGTTGATGCGCATCCTGGTGGACAACGAGGGCGTGGAATGGGACAAGGCCTGGGAGATCACGGTCAAGACCTTGGCCTACACCAACCATACCCTGATGCCCGAGGCCCTCGAGAAGTGGCCGGTACCGATGCTGGAGAAGATCCTGCCGCGCCACCTGCAGATCATTTACGCCATCAACCACAAATTCCTGCAGCAGGTGGCCTTCAAGTACCCCGGCGACATGGAGCGCATGAAGCGCATGAGTATCATGGAGGAGGGCGAGGTCAAGCACATCCGCATGGCCAACCTGAGCATCGTCGGCTCGCACTCCACCAATGGCGTAGCGGCGCTGCATACCGAGCTTTTAAAAAGCCGGCTGGTGCCCGATCTGGCCGCCATGTACCCCGAGCGTTTCAACAACAAGACCAACGGCATCACCCAGCGGCGTTGGCTGCTCAAGGCCAACCCGCCGCTGGCCCGCCTGATCACCGAGGCCATCGGCGACCGCTGGATCTGCGATCTGGACGAGTTGACCAAGCTCCGGCTCTTGGCCGAGGACGCCGTCTTCCGCCAGAAGCTGGCCGAGGTCAAGCGCCTGGGCAAACTTAAGCTGGCCGAACAGGTGCAGCGCGAGACCGGCTGGCTGCTAAACCCGGACAGCCTGTTTGACGTCCAGGTGAAGCGCATCCACGAGTACAAACGCCAGCTGCTCAACGTATTGCACGTGGTATTGCTGTACAATCGAATGCGCGCCGGCCAGGTGGCCGACTTCGTGCCGCGTACCTTCATCTTCGGCGGCAAGGCCGCGCCGGGCTACCTGACGGCCAAGCTGATCATCAAGCTCATTAACAACATCGCCAGCGTGGTCAACAACGACCCGCAGCTCGAGGATCGCCTCAAGGTCTACTTCCTGCCCAATTACCGGGTTAGCCTGGCCGAACGTATCTTCCCGGCCGCCGACCTGTCGGAGCAGATATCCACCGCCGGCACCGAGGCTTCCGGTACCGGTAACATGAAATTCATGTGCAACGGCGCCCTGACCATCGGCACCCTTGACGGCGCCAACATCGAGATCGCCGAGGAGGCGGGACACGAGAACGTCTTTATCTTCGGGCTCAAGGCCGACGAGGTGGCCCAGCTGCGCATGACCTACGACCCGCGCGAAATGTATGCCGCCAACCCGGAAGTGAAGGCCGCCATCGACCTGATCTTCTCCGGTTACTTTAATATCAGCGAGGAAAATATCTTCGAGCCGCTGCGCCAGAATCTCCTGCACAACGGCGACCATTACATGCACATCGCCGATTTGCCGGATTACGCCCGGGCGCAGCAAGCTGTCGCCGACACCTACCGTCGCCCGGCCGAGTGGTACAAAAAGGTAACCTTGAACATCGCCGCTTCCGGCAAGTTCAGCTCCGACCGCACCATCCGGCAATATGCCCAGGAAATCTGGGGCGTCAAGCCGTGCCCGATCAGCCTGGAGCACGACCCGCTGCTGACGCTGGACGAGGCCCGGCGCATGCGCTGAAGTACGCGAAGCCGATGGCCCGTTGCTTTACAAGCGCCGGGCTATCGGTTATAGTGGCGGCATGAATACCGACGACCCTTACCCTTCTACCGGGCTGCCGACCACCCTGCCTGACAGGCGGCCGGCAGCTTCCCGCACCGCCTTTCCGGCCAGGAGCCCGGCATGAGCCCAGCCCTGATAGGCGTCATCGTCTGCCTGCTGTTCTCGGCCCTTTTTTCGGGCGTCGAGACGGCTTTCACTTCCCTGACCGTTTTCCAGCTTGAGGGCATGAAGAAGCGCGGCTGGGCCGGTGCCCTGGTGGCGCGCCTGGCTAGGAAGCCGGAAACGCTGATCGCCACCATCCTGGTCGGCAACAATACCGTCAACATCCTGGCCTCCGTGCTGGCCACCGAGTGGGTGCTGCAGGCCTTCGGCTCCGGCGCCCTGGCCGCCATGACCGGCATCCTGACCTTTGTGATGCTGGTCTTCAGCGAGGTTACCCCGAAACGCATCGCCATCAACCACAACGAAGCCATCGCCAGCCTGCTGTCTCCCTTCATCTTCGTGGCTACCATCGTCTTCAAACCGGCGGTGTTGGTAGTCAACGGCCTGTCGTCGCTGGTTACCCGTTTCTTCAGCCGGCCGCAAAAGGCCGCTTTATCGATGGACACGGTCATCCAGATGCTGTCCATGGCCGAGCACCTCGGCATCATCGACTACTCGCGCACCCTGATGGTGCGCAATATCTTTCGCCTTAACGTCACTACCGTCCAGGCCATCATGACGCACCGCAAGGACGTCTTCAGCCTCGACAAGGACATGTCCTGCGCCGAGGCTTGCCGCCTGCTCATGCCGCGCGAGCACAGTCGCATCCCGGTCTTCACCGGCAGTACCGAGAATATCACCGGCGTCGTTACCCTGCACGCCATCGTTAACGAAGTGCTCAACCAGCGCGGCCAAACCCGCCTGGCGGCCATCAGCCGCGAGCCGCTTTTCATCACCCATGGCAAGCTGGCCGGCCAGCTGTTCACCATTTTTAAGGAGCGCAAGGAAACCTTCGCGGTGGTCATCGACGAGTACGGCGGCTTGGCCGGCATCGTGTCGGTACGCGACCTGATCGAGGAGATCGTCGGCATCATCTACGAGACGCGGCACGAAAAATCGCGCGAGCGGGTGGGGCAGCAGCCCGACGGCTCCTGGTTACTGGCCGGGGAGACGCCGCTGTCGTTGCTGCTCGAATTGTCGGCCGTGGAGCCGGTCGAATCGCCGCCGGCCCAGACCGTGGCCGGTTACGTTTCCTGGGTGCTGGACCGTTTGCCGGTGCAGGGCGACCGACTGGAGACGGAGCTGGGCGAATTCCAGGTTATAGCCATGCGCGCCAACCGCGTGGAGCAAGTCAATTACCGACCTCCGCAAGCCTGAAAGCGCTGGCCCGGCTGGGCCGGTCGCTGGTCCTCTCGCCGGGCCTTTCCCGGCCGGCTGTCGACAGCTCACTTGGTTTTCTTGATCGTTATTTTTCAGTTCGGAAAAAACCTCTATTATATCCAATCATTCGGTAGATTCTAATATTCAATTTTACAACTAACAATCTCATATAGAATTAGTAGCCATGTTTCACCAACGGCTGCCAGTTGGGCAGCGGTCCAAGCGCAATGGCAAGAGTGACATTGCTATACAGATATGTAGTGCTTTTCTACTAAATAATTCTGTCCAGTTACTTGCGCTCCAAGCCCTTTGTTGACATTGTGGGAATAAAAGGTAGTATATAGGGAGATTGTGGGAAAAAGTGGGAAAAAAAGGGAATTAGTGGAATGGATCTGTTAACCGGGGAGTTCAAGAACACCCTCGACGACAAAGGACGCCTCTCCTTGCCAGCCAAATTGCGTAACGGTTTGGCTGGCAACGTTCTGGTGGTTACCCGCGGCATCGACAAATGCCTGTGGGTGTTCACGCCGGAACGCTGGACCGCCTTGTCCGACCAGGTCTTTTCCAACACCAGCCTGTTCCAGCAGCAATCCCGCATTGTGCAATTACGTATTATCGCGCCGGCTCAGGAAGTCGAGATCGACAAGGCCGGCCGCATAGCCGTGCCGCAATCGCTGCGCGAGTACGCCGGGCTGACCAAGGACTGCGTGGTGCTCGGCGTGACCAAGCGGCTGGAAATCTGGGACCTAGAGGCCTACAAGGCCTGGCTAGATGCGACTGAAGCTGATTTTACCGCGGCCTCTGAGGCGCTTAATATCCAGAATTTTTAAGGAAGCGGGAGACGATGGACGGATATCATGTGTCGGTAATGCTGGACGAAGTCCTGGCCATGCTGAACACCACCAAGGAACAGCCTCTTCTGGTCGACGCTACCCTCGGCTTGGCTGGCCATGCCATCGCTTTTCTCGAAAAATACCCCGGCTTGCGCCTAGTCGGCGTCGATGCCGACCAGGAGGTGCAAGCCATCGCCCGCGCCCGCCTGGACCCCTATGGCGATCGGGTACGCCTCTTCCATGCCTATTATGATGACTTTTTTAAGGAATTCGCGGCCACCGGCGAGCGACCCGATCTGATTTTGTTCGATTTGGGCATGTCAATGTACCATTTTCGCAACGCGCGGCGGGGGTTCAGCCTGCAGTCCGACGACGAGTTGGACATGAGGCTGGATCCGCAAACTGGGAGGTCCGCCTTGCAGTTGCTCGAACAAGTCGACGAGGCCGAGCTGCGCCGCATTCTGCAGCAGTACGGCGAAGAACCGCAGGCCGGGCGCATCGCCGCTGCCATCGTACGCCAGCGCCAAAGCGCGCCGGTCCGGACAGCCAGCCAGCTGGCCGAGCTGGTGCGCCGAGCGGTGCCGGCCAATCAGCGTTACGGTCGGGTACATCCGGCCACCCGCAGCTTCCAGGCCATCCGCATCGCCGTCAATGACGAGCTGGGCCGCATCGAGCGGGTTTTGCCGCTGGCCGTAGACTGTCTGGCGCCGGGTGGGGTGATGGGCGTAATCAGTTTCCATTCGCTGGAAGACCGCCTCGTCAAGCGCTTTTTCCGCGAGCGGACGGTTCACCTAGAGCGCGACAAGTTTAAGCCGGCGGGCGTTGCGCCGATATCTACTATAGATGGGTTGCGGGCTTTGTATCCGGTCAACCGGAAGCCATTGGAGGCCGGCGCCGTCGAAGTGGCGGCCAATCCGGCGTCGCGTAGCGCCAAACTGCGCGTGGCCCGGGTTAGTCCGGCCGCCAGCCTGCTGGAGGCGAAGCAATGAAACGTGTCATGACCATTGTGATGCTGGTGTCGATTCCCCTGGTTCTATTGGCTCTGGTAATTCAGAGCGCCGCGCATTATTCCCTGACCAGCGAACTTCGCCTGCTGGAAAAACAGCAGGCTGTCCTGGTGGAAGCCAATCGGACCTTGCTGTCGGAAATCTCCCAGGCCGCCGCCCGCGAACGCGTCGAGGCGATTGTCCGTCAGGCGGACCGTTTTGTGCCCATCGGTCCGGCCAATACCCTGCGTATCCTAATTCAGAGCGCCGAGGATGGACTGGATGGCTGAAATGCTGCAGCGGCCGGATACGGCCTTCGTGGCCAAGGCGGGGCAAGCCTCCTTGCATGGTACCAGCCTGTCCTTTAACCGCGTCGTTACCGACTCCCGCGCCGCGGGAGCCGATTGCCTCTTTGTCTGCCTGTCCGGCGAGCGGGTAGATGGCCATGATTTCCTGCCTCCAGCCCGGGCGGCCGGTTGCCGGGCTTTCCTGGTGGCCGAGGCCTGGTTCCGCCGGCACGGCGGTGGTTTCAGCGCCGACGACGCCGTGGTGGTGGCAACCGATACCTTGGCCTGCCTGCAAAGCGCGGCCAAGGCCTGGCGGCTCTTGTGCCAGACCGCGGCGACAGCCAGCGGACACGGCCTGCTCAAGGTCGGCATCACCGGGTCGTCCGGCAAGACCACCGTCAAGGAAATGGTGGCGGCTATCCTGCTGGACTGGAAGCCCGGCGTCAAGAATCCGGGAAATCTCAACTCCGATATCGGCCTGGCGGCGTCGTTGTTCCTGCTGCGTCCGGAACATCAGGTGGCCATCTTCGAGATGGGCATCAACCGGCCGGGCGAGATGGATTTGCTGGCCGGCTTGTTCGAGCCGGATTGCGCGCTGATCACTAATATCGGCAGCGCCCATATCGGCGTCCTGGGCGGCAGCCGACAGGCCATCGCCGCCGCCAAGAAACGGATCTGCGCTTATTTTACGGGCAGCCAGCTTTTGCTGGTGCACGAGGAAGACGATTTCCGCGAATACCTGATGCGCGACGTGGCCGGGCGGGTAGCCTGCTTCGGCCCGCGCTCGCTGGCCGGCTTCTCCGGCGCCACTAGTCTGGGGCTAGCCGGCTGGGAGCTGCAGTATAACGGCTCGACCATCCGCCTGCAGCTGCCGGGCGCCCATAACCTGCTGAACGCCCTGGCCGCCATCGGCCTGGCGGCCGCCTGCCAAGCGCCTGAGGCGTCGATCCGGCGCGGCCTGGAGAGCGTGTCCGCGCTGTCCGGCCGCTCGGAGGTGCTGCAAGCCGCCGGCCTGACCATCGTCAACGACTGCTACAATGCCAACACCGATAGTATGGGCCGGGCCATGGCCCTGTGCGACGAAGTACCCTGTCAGGGTCGGCGCCTCTATGTGCTGGGGGCCATGAAGGAGCTCGGCGACTTCTCTACCGAGGCCCACCACCAGCTCGGCCAGGCCGCCGCCCGCTCGGCCGCGGCCTGCGTGGCTTTTTTCGGCGCCGAGACGGCCGATGCCTGGCAGGCCGCCTTGGCCACCGAGGCTGCGGATCTGTCCGAGGGCCGGCTGGCGGCGGCTGGCCGCAAGTCATACATCTATACCGCCGATTTTGACGAGCTGTGCCAGCTGGTCAGGGCCGAGCTGGCTCCCGGTGATCTGGTGCTGATTAAAGGTAGTCGCTCGATGGCACTGGAACGGCTAGCCGCAGCCTTGACGCAGGAGGTAGCCCGTGTTCCTTGAATGGATTTACCCGCTGGTGCGGTTCTTCACGCCGCTCAATGTCTTCCGTTACCTCACCTTCCGGTCGGCCTACGCCGCCGTTACCGCCTTGCTGCTGGCCTTTCTGCTTGGCCCAAAAGTTATTGAAAAGTTGCGTGCCATCAAATTCGGCCAGTCGGTCCGGCTGGACGGGCCGCAGAGCCATCTGGTCAAGAGCGGCACGCCGACCATGGGCGGGGTGCTTATCCTGCTGTCGGTTTCCGCCGCCGTCTTGCTGTGGGTTGACCTGACCACCATCTACAGCTGGGTCTGCCTCGGCTCGTTGCTCGGCTTCGGCGTCATCGGCTTCATGGATGATTACCTGAAAATCAAGAAGAAGAACTCGGACGGCCTGTCGGCCAAGGCCAAGCTGGCGCTCCAGTTCCTGGTGGCCGCTACAGCGGTACTGATACTTTACCTGGCGCGCACGCCCGATACCACCATGCTGTACTTGCCTTTCTTCAAGAACGCGGTGGTAGACCTGGGTTTTTTTTGGGTGCCGATCGCCATCGTCTATGTCGTGGCCTGGTCTAACGCGGTTAACCTGACCGACGGCCTGGATGGCTTGGCTACCGGCCTGGTCATTATGGCCGTCATCGCCTTTTCGCTCATCACCTATCTGTCCGGCCGGGCCGACTGGTCCGAGTATCTGGGCATCCCATTCATCCGCGGCACGGGCGAATTGACCGTCTTCACCATGGCCCTGATGGGGGCCTGCGTCGGCTTCCTGTGGTTCAACGCCCACCCGGCCGAGGTCTTCATGGGCGACGTCGGCTCGCTTGGCCTGGGCGGGGTGTTGGCCGTATTGGCCTTGATCGTCAAGAAGGAAGTGCTGCTGTTTATCGTCGGCGGCGTCTTCGTCCTGGAAGAGGCTTCGGTCATCATTCAAGTAATTTATTTTAAACTCACTAAAGGGAGACGGGTGTTCAAGATGGCCCCGCTCCACCATCACTTCGAACTCGTCGGTTGGAAGGAAACCAAAGTCGTCGCCCGCTTCTGGATACTGGGCGGCCTCTTTGCGTTAATCGCCCTTTCCACCCTCAAGATACAATAGGAAGGCTCAGGATGTCAGCAGCGGCCTTCGCCATGGAAAAACCGGTAGACAGAACTCGAAATGATTATGTGCTCTTAGTCTGCCTGCTCTTGCTGGCCGGCTTGGGGCTCGTGAACCTGTATTCGGCCTCTTACGGTTATGCCGTGGCCATCGGCAAGGAGCCGGGCTATTTCGCCTTCCGCCAGGCCTTCATATTCTTGCCTCCGGCCTTGTTGGCCTTCCTGGCCGGCACCTTTGTCAAATTCGACACCGTCCGGCGCCTGATCGGGCCGGCCATGCTGCTGGCCATCCTGCTGCTGGCCCTGCCGTTGGTGCCGGGCATCGGCATTACCAAGAACGGCGCCTCGCGCTGGTTCGGCGTCGGACGCTTCATGTTCCAGCCTTCGGAGCTTTTCAAGCCGCTGCTGGTGCTCTACCTGGCCCACATCCTGGGCAAGAAGAGCGACCGCCTGTCCGACTTGGTCAATTCGGTGCTGCCGCCCCTGATCATCGCCGCCGCCGGTATCGGCCTGGTCCTGCTCCAAAACGACTTTTCCACGGCCATCGTGCTGACGCTCATCGCCGTGGTCATGTTTTGGGTGGCCGAGGTTCCGGTCGTGTTTTTCACTGCCTTGGCTTCCATTGGCATTCCCCTATTCGCCTTAATGGTGCTGACCAGCGACTATCGCCTCAAGCGGGTGCTTGGCTTCCTCGTGCCGTCGTTCGACCCGGCCGACATTTCCTACCAGGTTAATGGTTCATTACGGGCCATCCGCTCCGGTGGCCTGTGGGGGAAGGGTTTTGGGCAGGGCGTGCTTAAGCTGCGCAATATTCCCGAGGTCCAGTCCGACTTTGTTTTTGCTGCCTGGGTGGAGGAAACTGGCCTCCTTGGCATGCTGTTGTTCGTGGCCTTGTGGGCGGTTTTTCTGGTTCGGGTCTTTGCGGCCGTTTTCCGGGTATCGGACCACTATGCCGCCCTGGTTCTTTTGGGTATGGGTTCCTACCTTGGTTTACAGACGCTTCTCAATATCGCGGTGGTGTCCGGCGTGGTGCCGGCTACCGGCATTCCGCTGCCCTTCTTCTCGGCCGGTGGTTCTTCCCTCCTATCGGTAGCCATCGCCAGCGGCTGCATCAACCAGGCGGTGCGCCTGAGCCGCGGTCAAGCCATAACGGCGGCTAGTGCCGATCGCGTGGTCAACTATGTCTGAAATCGTCTGGACCGAACATCCTTTCCGCGCCAAACCGCTGGCCTTGAGCGACGGCGCCGAGGCGCGGCCGTCCCGGTGGCTGCGCTCGGCCAAGTGGCTGTTGGCTGGACTGACCATCCTGATGTTGGCCGTACTGTTCGCCGTTTTGATCTTCCTGCCGGCCACCGGCATCGAAGTAGTGGAGGTGACCGGCAATGCGCGTTTGGAGGCTGGCGAGATACTGGCCTGGAACGTCATGCCGCTGGAGGCCAATTGGTTCTCGGTGGATCTGGCGGCCATCGCGGCCGGCTTGCTGCGCAATCCGCGCCTGGCCACCGCCACGGTCGACAAGCTGTTTCCCGACCGGCTGGTGGTCGCGGTCACCGAGCGTCAGCCGGTGGCCTTGATCCACGTCCGCGACGCCGACAACAGGCTGCGGCCGCAATGCGTCGACGCCGCCGGCGTGGTCTTCGCGCCGCTGGCCGACTGGGAGGACGCCGCCGCGATGCCCATCCTGTCAGGCCTCGAGCTGCGCAACCTGCAGTATGGCATGTCGCTGGGGCCGCGCTTCGGGCCGCTGCTCCAGTCGGTCGACCGCCTGCGCCGCGAGCAGCCGCTGCTGCTGGCCGCCATCTCCGAGTTGCGGGTCGTCGACCTGCACGAGGCCGGCCTGGAGCTCTTGCTGTATCCGCTGCACTATCCGGTGCCGGTGCGCATCCGCCCCATCCTGGATGCCGAGTTGGTTAAATCGATACTGCTGGTGCTGGACGTGGTGTCCGGCCGCGGCCTGATCCCCACGATACAAGAACTCGATTTCAGAACCGATACCTATGTGTATCGCATCAAGGAGGCCGTTTCTGAGTGACACTATCATAGTCGGGCTCGACATCGGCACGGCCAAGACCTGCGCCGTGATCGGCGAATACAACGATGCCGGCGTGCTGGAAATTACCGGCGTCGGCACGGTGCCCAGCACCGGGCTGCGCAAGGGCGTCGTCGTCAATATCGAGGCCACGCTCCAGGCCGTCGCCAAGGCCATCGAGGCCGCCGAGCTGATGTCCGGCCGCGAGGTTAAGGAATGTTTTGTCGGCGTGGCCGGGGCCAATATCGAGGGCATCAACTCGCGCGGCGTGGTGGCCGTCACCGGCAAGAACCGCGAGATATCGCGCGAGGACATGACGCGGGTCATCGAGGCCGCCCGCGCCGTCGTCATCCCGATGGACCGCGAGGTGCTGCACGTCATTCCGCAGAGCTACATCGTCGACGACCAGAAAGGCATCCGCAACCCGCTGGACATGATCGGCGTGCGGCTGGAGGCCGAGGTGCATATCATTACCGGCTCCATCACCACGGCCCAGAACCTGATCCGCTGCGTCAACCGGGCGGGCTTCAAGGCCTCGGGCCTTATATTGCAGAGCCTGGCCGCGGCCCGGGCGGTGCTTAACAACGACGAGAAGGAACTCGGCTGCCTATTGGTCGACTTGGGCGGCGGCACCACCGACGTGCTGATGTACGCCGACGGCGCGCCGTATTACACCACCGTGATCGGCGCCGGCGGCGCCCAGGTGACCAACGACCTGTCCATCATCCTGAACGTGCCGATGGAAGCGGCCGAGCGCCTGAAGAAGGATAGCGGCATCTGCTTCCTGCCCCACGTCGACCCGGAAGAGCGGGTGATAGTGCCGGGCGTCGGCGGGCGCGCGCCGCGCGAGATACCGCGGCTGGAAATGGCCAGCGTCATCCAATCGCGCATGGAAGAACTGTTCATGATGGTCAAGGAGCGCGTCGAGAGCATGGGCTACTGGCGCCACGTCAAGGGAGGCGTCATCCTGACAGGCGGCGGCTCCCAGATGCAAGGCGCCGCCGACCTGGCCTACAAGGTGTTCGGCGTGCCGGTACGCGTCGGCTCGCCGGCATCAACGGGCGGCCTGATCGAGGAATACCGCAACCCGGTCTACTCCACCGCCGTCGGCTTGGTCCAGATCGGCGCCGAGCGCTTAATAGCCCTGGAGGGCGACGAGCCGACGCGCAAACCCGACAAGAAGGGCAAGAAAGCCAAGAACGGCGGCGTCGGCCGCAAGATCAGCGATTGGTTCAAGGAATTTTTCTAGGTAAATCTCACAGACGACGGTCGGGGAACCGCCGTTTTAAGGTCTGTTTTTCGGGAGGGGAGACATGACAATCAGATTCGTGGACGATAGGGATTCGACGGCCCAGGCGGCTGTCCAGGACTCAAGTACCCAGCTGCCGGCGGACAAGGTTAGGCCCTTCGCCAGGCTGGGCGGCGATATCCGCCAGTCATCGTTCCCGCAGCCAGAGGCGATGTACCCGCTCGACGGTTTCGACGCGCCCAGCCCGACCTGCATCAAGGTGATCGGCGCCGGCGGCGGCGGCTCCAATGCCGTCAACCGCATGATCGACGCCGGGCTGCGCAACGTCGAGTTCATCGTTGCCAACACCGACAAACAGGCGCTGGTCCGGTCCAAGGCGCCGGTGCGCCTGGCGCTCGGCGCCAAGGTCACCAACGGCCTGGGCGCCGGCGGCCGGCCGGAGGTCGGCGAGAAGGCCGCCCTCGAGGACCGCGCCATGATCGCCGACGCCCTGCGCGGCGCCGACATGGTGTTCGTGACGGCCGGCATGGGCGGCGGCACCGGCACTGGCTCCGCCCCGGTCATCGCCGCGGTGGCGCGCGAACTGGGCGCCCTGACGGTGGCCGTGGTCACCAAGCCCTTCGGCTTTGAGGGCAAGGTCAAGATGCGCCTGGCCGAGGAAGGCATCGAGCGCCTGCGCCAGTCGGTCGACACGCTGATCATCATCCCCAACCAGCACCTGCTCAAGATCGTCGAGAAGCGGACGCCCATCCGCGAGGCCTTTACCCTGGCCGACGACGTGCTGCGCCAGGGCGTGCAGGGCATCTCCGACCTGATCACCATCCCCGGCGAGATCAATATCGATTTCGCCGACGTGCGCACCGTCATGCTGGAGCAAGGCGACGCTATTATGGGCGTCGGCTTGGCCAAGGGCGACAACCGCGCCGTCGAGGCCGCCGAGAAAGCGGTCTGCAATCCGTTGCTGGAAGACGCCAGGATAGACGGCGCCCGCAACATCCTCATCAATGTCTGCGGCGGCGACAACTTCACGCTCAGCGAGTATGAAGAAATAATCACTATCATTACCGAAAAGGCCGACAAGGAGGCCATGATCATTTCCGGCCTGGTCAGCAACCCGGCTTATACCGACGAGGTGTCGGTGACGGTGGTGGCCACCGGTTTCATGCGCTCCATCAATTCGGCCGTCCCCGCCCCGGCGGCGGTCAAGGAAGCCGGCCACAAGCCGGACGATTACATCTCCAGCGACGAATGGAAGAATTTAGTCGATCCGCGCGGCAAGGCCTACTTGCTGGGCCGCAACGACAGCGACGACCTGGACGTGCCGACCATCCTGCGCGAGCGCAAGTCCGTTTTTGACCGCAGCGAGGCGTGAGCATGCCTGTTTCTCCCTGGCTGGAGCGGTACAGCGCCTGGCTCCTGGCGGCGCGGCGTCTGTCTCCCCTGACGCTCGACGTCTACCTGCGCGAGACCAGGCTGCTCCATGCCTGGCTGCGGGAGCGGTCCTTGGCGGTGGAGACCTTGACCAGCGTCGACCTTTTGTCCTATCTGGTGGCTCGGCGCAGCCAGGGCCTGAGCGCCCGCACCATTGCCCGGGTGGTCTCCAGCCTGCGTAATTTCTTCAAGTTCCTGCGCGTCGAAGGCCTGCGGGCCGACGACCCAGGCGAGCTCCTGGAGTCGCCCAAGCAGCCGCGGTCCCTGCCCGACGTCTACAAGGCGGAGGAAGTGGAGCGTATTTTGCAAGCCATCGACCTTTCGACCGCTGGCGGCTTGCGCGACCGGGCCTTGTTCGAGCTGATTTATTCCTGCGGCCTGCGCATCTCGGAGGCGGCCAGCCTGACCTTCGAGATGCTGTTCATGAACGAGCGCATGCTGCGCATCACCGGCAAGCGCCAGAAGGAGCGCATCGTGCCCTTCGGCGAGGAAGCGGCCAACTGGCTGCAGCGCTATCTGCAGGAGGCCCGGCCGCAGCTGGCCGGACCGGCGGCCGAGGCGGTGCGGCGGACCGGCCGCGTTTTTTTGAACCGGGTGGGCAAGGGTATCACCCGCAAGGGCATCTGGAAACGCTTCTCCGAGCTGCGCCTGACCAGCGGCGTCTCGGGCAAGGTGCACGGCCTGCGCCATTCGTTCGCCACGCACTTGTTGGCCGGCGGCGCCGACTTGCGCACCGTCCAGGAGTTGCTCGGACACGCCGACATCACCACCACCCAGATCTACACGCACGTCGACGCCGAGCAGCTGCACGCCGCCCACGATGCCTATTTCCCGGAAAGGTGAGGCCGATGTGCAGGCGAAGGCCAGACCCGGCCCGTACCGGGCAGCGGAGGACAGTATGATTCATGGAAACGTCGCGATCGGCCGGCCTTTACCGACCGCCATTTTGCTCCTGGCTAGCCTCGTCAGCCTGGCGGCCTGCAATAGCGAGCGCGAGAATTTCATCCTGCGGGCTTTTGATCGCGAAGCCCGCCTGGCGGCCGGAACGTCCCCGTCCACGATGGAAGAACTGCGGCTGGCCATGGCCGAGTCGGAAAGCGCCGTTAACGCCACCGTGGCGGCCAATGACCAGCTGGCCTCTTATTGGCGCCTGCTGTCGCACCGTTACATCGAGGCCGCCATGTACGGCGAAGCCTACGACGCGGCGCTGAAGGCCTTGCACTTCTATCCTGACAACTCCGGACTGTACAATATCGCCGGCATGTCGGCCGCTTGGCTGGCCAAGGTAGCCGACGTCGACGCCCGCCAGGTACAACCCAGCGCCGCCGGCCTGTTAGCCGCCGCCGAGCGGGCCTTCCTGACCGCCATCGAACTGGACGACCGGGCCACCCGCTCGATGTATGCCCTGGCGGTACTCTACAGCTTTGAGCTGGACCGGCCGGAAGAGGCGCTGGTCTGGCTGGAGCGTTACATGACCATCATCACCGAGAATATCGATGCCTTGTTCTTGTATGCCCGCACCCTCTACGTGCTCGGCCGACCGGAAGAAGCCATCACGGTCTACGACCGGATCATTGACCTGACCCGGGTTGACGAGAAGCGCGACCAGGCTAGAACCAACAAGCAACAGATACTGGACGAGCTCTATGCCGACTAGCCTGCGTTCCGTGAAGGCCTTGCTGCTGGCCCGGATGGCCTGCCTCAGTAACCTAGACCGCATCGCGCTCGACGACCTGGTGGCCGACGCCGGCGAGCTGCGCGCCCTGTCCCGCGCCCGCCTCGAGGAATTGTGCGGCCGGCGCTTCCGTTCCGCCGCCTGGGAGCCGGAACTGTGGTGGCATCAGGCCGAGGCCGATGGCCAGACCCTGCGCCAGCTATCGATTGCCTTCGTCAGCTGGTTTGATCCGGCTTATCCGGCGCTGTTACGCGAGACGTCCCGGCCGCCCTTCCTGCTCTACGTCCGCGGCCGCCTGCCGCTCCAGGATCGGTCGGCCTTGGCCATGGTCGGTACGCGCTTCCCGACGGGGACCGGCCTGGAGCTGGCCCGCCGTTTGGCCGAAGACGCCGCCGCCGCCGGCGTGATGGTGGTGTCGGGTCTGGCGCGCGGCATCGACGCGGCGGCTCACGGCGGCGCCCTGGCCGGCGGGGCCGTCGCCGGCGGCGCGCCGACCGTGGCCGTCCTGGGCTGCGGCATCGACCAGGTCTATCCGCCGGCCAACCGCTCGCTGGCCGCCCGCATCGTCAATGCCGGCGGCGGCCTGGTTTCGGAATATCCGCCCGGGACCAATCCGGCGCGCTGGACTTTCCCGGAACGAAACCGCATAATCGCCGGCCTGGCCCGCGCCACCTTGGTGGTGGAAGCGCCGGAAGGCTCCGGCGCCCTGATAACGGCCGATTTCGCCCTTGAGGAAGGGCGCGATGTCTTTGTGGCCGCGGCCTGCCTGCACAGCAGCCGGGGCAAGGGAGCGCTGGCCCTGGCCGGTGACGGCGCCCGGCCGATCGACAGCTTCGCCGACATAGCCGACGACTGGCTGGCCGGTGGCGCGCTGGCCGAGCCTGGCGTGGCTTACCCGAGCTCCAGGCCGGCTCGGTCGCCGGAATTCGCGTGACGGACACGCAGACTATGAACATCAGGAGTGAACAGCATGGCTACTGAGAAGACCGGCGCTAAAGCCGCTACCGCTGACGGAAAGCCCGTCAAGACCGTCAAGCCGGCTTTGGTTGGCGGCGCCGCCGCCGTTAAACCGGCCGCCAAGGCCGCCAAGAGTTCCTCCAGTAAGGCTGCCAAACCCCGGAAGGCGGTCGCCAAAACCCTGGTTATCGTCGAGTCGCCGGCCAAGGCCAAGACCATCGAGAAATATTTGGGCAACAAGTACACGGTGCTGGCTTCGATGGGTCACCTGATCGACCTGCCCAAGTCGCGCATGGGCGTCGACGTCGAGCACGACTTCACGCCCGAGTACCTGACTATCCGCGGCAAGGCCAAGCTGCTCAAGGACCTGCAGAAAGAAGCCAAGAAATCCTGCGCCGTCATGCTGGCCTCTGATAACGACCGCGAGGGCGAGGCCATCGCCTACCATATCCGCAACGCGCTGGTCGACAAGCTGCCCGACCTGCAGACCAGCCGCATCGTCTTCAATGAGATTACGCCCCAGGCCATCCGCGATGCCGTGCAGTCGCCGCACAGCCTGGACGAAGACAAGGTGAACGCCCAGAAGGCGCGGCGGGTGCTGGACCGCGTGGTCGGCTACAGCCTGTCGCCGCTGCTCTGGAAGAAGGTCAAGAATGGCCTGTCGGCCGGCCGGGTGCAATCGGTGGCCTTGCGCATTATTTGCGAGCGCGAGCGCGAGGTGGAGCAGTTTATTCCCGAGGAGTACTGGAGCCTGGAGGCCGATTTCAAGAAGGGCCGCTATGCCTTCTCGGCTGAGTTGGCCGCCTACCAAGGCGAGCGGCCGGCCCTGCGCAAGGAGTCTGACGTCCAGGCTATCATCAACGCCATTGACGGCCAGCCCTGCGTGGTGGCCGACGTGCGCGAGGCCGAGAAAACGGTCCGGCCCAAGCCGCCGTTCACCACTTCCACCCTGCAGCAGACCGCCGCCAACCGCCTGGGCTTCACCAGCAAGAAAACCATGCAGCTGGCCCAGCAGTTATACGAAGGTATCGCCCTGGGGAGCACCCGCATTGGCTTGATCACCTACATGCGTACCGACTCGGTGCGCCTGTCCGACCTGGCCCTGCAGGACGTGCGCGCCTGGATCGGTACAAACTATCCGGTGGAGCTGCCGGGTACCGTCGTTCCCTATGCCACCAGCAAGAAGGCCGAGGACGCCCACGAGGCCATTCGCCCCACCATGACCCAGTACACGCCGGACAGCGTTGCCAAGTACCTGTCCAAGGACCAGCTGCGCCTCTACACCATCATCTGGGAACGCTTCGTCGCCTGCCAGATGATTCCGGCCCGCCTGCGCTCGACCACGGTCGACATCGCCGTCGGCCAGGCTACCTTCCGCGTTTCCACCTCGCGGGTGGTGGAGAAGGGTTTCCAGAAGGTAATCAAGCTGTTGGCCTCCAAGGAAGACAAGGAAGTCGTCGTGCCCGAACTGCGCTCTGGCGAGGAACTCAACCTGCAAGGCTACCGCCCGGAGCAGCATTTTACCCAGGGCCCGGCCCGCTTTACCGACGCCTCCATCATCAAGATGCTGGAGGAAAAGGGCATCGGGCGGCCTTCCACCTACGCGCCCATCATTTCGGTGTTATTGGAACGTTACTACGTGACCCGCGACAACAAGCAGCTGGTGCCCACCGCCCTCGGCCTGATCATCAACGACCTTCTGGTAGCCTCCTTCCCGGACGTAGTCGACACCGGCTTCACCGCCGGCATGGAAACGATGCTCGACGAGGTGGAAGACAGCAAACGCGACTGGGTAGCCACCCTCAAGGAATTTTACGGGCCGTTCAAGCTCAAGGTCGAAAACCTGATGGAAACTCTGGCCTCGGTGCGCGGCAAACTCGACGAGCCGACCGACAAGGTCTGCGAGAAGTGCGGCAAGCCGATGGTCAAGAAACTCGGCCGCTTCGGTTTCTTCCTGGCCTGTTCCGGCTTCCCGGAATGCCGCAATACCAAAAGCGTGCCGCTGGCCCGTTGCCCGCGCCCCGACTGTTCAGGCGAGATCGTCGCCCGGCGCAAGACCAAGGGTCGCGGCCGCGAGTTTTACGGCTGCAGCCGCTTCCCGGACTGCGATTTCGTCACCTACTTCAAGCCGACCAATACCTACTGCCCGAAGTGCGGCTGGTTCCTGGTGGAGCGTTTCGACAAGAAACAGGGCTCGCATAAGGCCTGCATCAACCCGACCTGCGACTATCTGCACCTGCAAGGGGACGAGCATGTGCCAGAGAATTAACGAGTACCTGGCCTACGCCGACGGCGTGCGTTGCCTGTCGCGGCGCACCCTCGACGCTTACCGCGAGGATTTGCGGCTGTTCGAGGACTGCTGCCGGCGCCACGACCGTGACGTGCTGTCGGCCGGCGCTGCCGAGGTGCGCGCCTTCATGGCCGAGTTGGTCCAGCGCGGCTCGGCCAACGCCTCCGTCAACCGCGCCCTGTCGGCCGTCAAGGGGCTGTACCGCTACCTGGTGCGCTTCAAGCTGTGCCTGTCCAACCCGACCAGGGATATCGAGGGCCTGCCCAACCCGCGCCGGCTGCCGCACTTTTTGTTCGAGCAGGAGATGGCCGAATTCCTGGCCATGCCGGCCGACGATAGTTTCTGCGCCGCCCGCGACAAGGCGTTGTTCGAGTGCATGTACTCCACCGGTTGCCGCGTCTCCGAGATCGCGGCCATCCGGCTGGCCGAGCTGGATTTTGATACTCGCCGGGTCACCGTTCGCGGCAAGGGCTCCAAGGAGCGGGTGGTGTTCTTCTCCGTTCAGGCCATCAAGGCTATCGCCGGCTATCTGCCCTACCGCGCGGCCCGCGTCAAGCGCGACCACCCGGAGGTACATCTGTTCATCAATGCCCGGGGCGGGGCTTTAAGCCCGCGCGGCATCGCCTGGCTGGTGGAACGCTATGCCCTGCGCTCCGGCCTGCAAAAGCCGTTGTCGCCGCATGGTTTCCGCCATTCTTTCGCCACCCACCTGGTCAGTAACGGCGCCGACATCCGCACCGTCCAGGCCATGTTAGGGCATGAGAGCATCTCGACTACCCAAATTTACACGCATGTCAATCTGGAGCACTTGCGCGCCGTCTACGCCAAGGCTCATCCGCACGCCGCCCGCCAGCGACCCAAGCCGGCCGCTACAGCGCGCCCCAAAATCGGCACTGAGGCCGCCCCGGCCAGTCCGGGCAGCCTGGAGGATACACCATGAAATTCCGATCAACCACCATTCTGGCCGTCCGACGCGACGGCAAGGTAGCCATGGCCGGCGACGGCCAGGTCAGCATGGGCAATACCGTCATGAAGAGCAACGCCCGCAAGGTGCGCACCATTTACGACGGCAAGATACTGACCGGCTTTGCCGGCGCCACGGCCGACGCCTTCACCCTGTTGGAGCATTTCGAGATCAAAGTTAAGGAATATTCCGGCGACCTGACCCGGGCGGCCGTCGAGCTGGCCAAGGACTGGCGCACCGACAAGATGCTGCGCCGCCTGGAGGCCCTGCTGCTGGTGGCCGACAAGGACAAGACCCTGCTCTTGTCCGGCACCGGTGACGTCATCGAGCCGGCCGAGGCGGCCATCGCCATCGGCTCCGGCGGCCCCTACGCCTACGCCGCCGCCCTGGCTTACCTGGACGGCACGGCGTTGTCGGCGGCCGACATCGCCAAGCGCAGCTTGAGCATCGCCGGCGGCATCTGCATCTATACCAACGAGCGAATCATGGTGGAGGAGTTGTAATGCGCGAGGATTTCGCGGTTTTTACGCCGCAACGGATAGTCGAGGAACTGGACCGCCACATCGTCGGCCAACTCAAGGCCAAGCGGGCGGTGGCCATTGCCCTGCGCAACCGCCTGCGCCGCAAGCTCCTGGCCGAGGACGTGCGCGAGGAAATTGCGCCCAAGAACATCCTGATGATCGGCCCGACCGGCGTCGGCAAGACCGAGATCGCCCGCCGCCTGGCCAAGCTGTGCGGCGCGCCCTTCATCAAGGTGGAGGCCACCAAGTACACCGAGGTGGGTTACGTCGGCCGCGATGTCGAGTCGATGATCCGCGACCTGATGGCGGCCGGTTTCCGCCAGGTCATGGAAGAAATGACCGTGGCGGTGCGGGCCTCGGCCGAACAGCGCGCCGAGGAGCGGCTGCTGGATTTATTGCTGCCGGGTATCGGCGCACAGGCGACGGCCGCGACCAAGCCGCCGGCCGTTCCGAATGGCGCCGCCGACACTGGCGCCGCCGCTACTGCTGGCGCCGCCGCTACTGCTGGCGCCGGTGACTTGCCCCATGTCATCCTGATGCCGCCGGTTGAGGCGGACGAGCCGGCCGCCTCAACCGGCGGTCCCGCTAATGCCACCCGCGAGAAATTCAGGGCCATGCTGCGCTCCGGCAGCCTGGACGCTCGCCTGATCGACATCCAGCTGAACGGCGCGGCCCTGCCGAGCATGGAAATATTCGCCGGCCAGCCGATGGAAGACCTGGAATCGGCCTTCTCCGGCATCGCCGGTATTTTCGGCGGTAACCGCAACAAGAAGAAGCGCTCCGTGACCGTCAAGGAAGCCCGCGGCCTCCTGCTGGACGAGGAATCGGAGCGTCTGGTCGACAAGGACAAGGCCGGCGCCGAGGCTCGCGAGCGGGTCGAGCAGTCCGGCATCATCTTCCTGGACGAGATCGACAAGATCGCCGTCCGCGAAGGCCGCTCCGGTGGCGTCGACGTCTCGCGCGAGGGCGTGCAGCGCGATATCCTGCCCATCGTCGAGGGCTCCAAGGTCAGCACCAAGCATGGCGTGGTCGACACTACCCATATCCTGTTCATCGCCGCCGGCGCCTTCACGGTCTCCAAGCCGACCGACTTGATCCCGGAGCTGCAGGGGCGCTTCCCGATTCGGGTGGAGCTGGAGCCGCTGTTGGCCGACGATTTTTACCGCATCCTGGTGGAGCCCGAGAACGCCCTGGTCAAGCAGTATACCCAGCTCTTGTCGACCGAGGGTCTGACCCTGGACTTTGAGGACGCGGCGGTACGGCAGCTGGCCGAGATTTGCGAGAAGGCCAACACCCGCACCGAGAACATCGGCGCCCGCCGTCTGCATACCATCATGGAGCGGCTGTTAGAAGAACTGTCGTTCGACGCGCCGGCCATGGCGGGACAGGCCGTGACCATCACCACCGCCTTCGTGGCGCAGCGCTTTGACGGCATCTTCGAATCGCCGGATTTGGCTAAGTTCATCTTGTAGATTATTATGGCAAAATTCATCTTGTAGACAGAATTGCCGATACATAGGAAAGAACGGAGGACGACATGCTTGAGAATACCGGTTTTGGACGCAGCGTCGAGATGCTGCAGCGTTCGATGGACGTCAGCCTGCTGCGCCGCGACGTCATCGCCAACAACATCGCCAACGCCGACGTGCCCAACTACAAGCGTTCCGTCATCAATTTCGAGGCGACGCTCAGCCGGGCGGTGGAGGCGGAAGACCTGCAGCCGCGGCTGCTCTTGGCCACTACCGACGAGCGGCACATCAGCAACGACCGCCAGACCGACTGGCGCAGCGTGCAGCCGCGTCGGGTGCTCGACTACCTGTCGACCGAGAAGAACAACGGCAACAACGTCAATCCGGAAGAGGAATTCATGGACGCCATGACCAACCAGCTGACGTACTCGCTGATGACTCAGGCCGTTAACTTTGAATTCAACCAGGTTAACCTGGTGCTGCGCTGAAAATAGACCGAGGGGTGGCCGGCATTGTGGCGGCTTAAGGAGGAGTGAAGATGGGCATGTTTACCAGTATCAATATAGCGGCCAGCGGCATGACGGTGGAGCGGATCCGCCAGGATGTCATATCCAACAATATCGCCAACCAGGGTACCACCCGAACGCCGGAAGGCGGCGTCTTCCGGCGCAGCCGGGTGGTCCTCGAGCCGGTCACCGATACGCCGTATTTCCGGCTGCCCTTCCTGCCCAAGCAGTGGGACGAAGGCGCCGGCGCCGGAGTGCGCGTCTCCGAGATCCAGGAAGACCGCTCCACCGAGACCCGCCTGGTCTACGACCCGACCCATCCGGACGCCATCATGACTGGGCCGCGGGCCGGCTATGTCGAGATGCCGAACGTCAACATCGTCACCGAGATGGTCGACCTGATCGCCGCTTCGCGCGCCTATGAGGCCAACGCCGCCATCGTCAATGGATCCAAGGCCATGTTCATGAAGGCCCTGGAAATCGGGAGGTAAGTAAATGTCGACAATAATGCCGCTCGACGCGGTCAGCCTGTTCAACCGCGCCATGGGCGTTCAAGGCAACACGACGCTGCTGGAGCCGGGCCAGTCGGCCGTGCCGGCCCGCGGCCGCCAGGTGGAGCTACTGCGCACCGACCCCCGGCACATGATGCCCGGCGGCGTCATGGCTAGCCTGGACGAGGAGAGGGCGCCGACCTTCGACGAGGCCATGCTGGAGGCCCTGAACGGCGTCAACGACCTGCAGCTGGAAAGCAGCGACGCCATCGAGACGATGATGACCAATCCGGACGCCGTCGACCCGCACGACGTCACCATCGCCATGGCCAAGGCCAATATGTCGCTTAATATCACGCGCACCGTGCTGGACCGGGTGGTCCGGGCCTGGCGCGACCTGATCAATACGCGCTGACGATGAGGCGCCGGCCGGGACTGACAGCCCGCTGACCGCCACTGCTTGAATCGGCCGGCGAGAGCCGCGCCCTGTTCAGTCTTCTGGGAGGGGGAACGAACATGAATGCCATAAAAGAATTTTTTAACCGCATCAAGACCGCCTGGACCAGTTGGGGCCTGCCCCAGAAACTGATCCTGATCGGCGTCGCCCTGGCCCTGATCATCGCCGCGGTGGTGCTGATCGGCGTGTCGCGCACCCCCACCATGGTCCGCCTGATCAACACGCCCATCCAGGACGGCGAGGAACTGCGCCGCATCACCAGCCGGCTGGACCGCGAGAACATCGCCTTCAGCGTCGGCGAGGGCAACGTCCTCTACGTCAAGAACGAGCAGGTGCGGACCGACGCCATCTCCATCCTGATGCGCGAGGACCTCATCCCGGAAGGCACCAGCCTGTGGTCGGTCTTCGCCATCGACCGCTTTACGGTGACCGACTTCGAGCGCAACGTCAACCTGCGCCAGGCCATCATCCAGGAAGTGACGCGCCACATCGAGGCCATCGAGGCCATCGACAAGGCCAACGTCATCCTGGAGATGCCCGAGGAGACGCTCTTCGCCGCCGAGCAGAAGCCGATCACGGCCAGCGTCATCCTCTACCCGCGGCCGGGTTCGGACATCGCCACCAACCGCCAGCAGCTGGAAGGCATCCAGAAGATCATCCTGTTCGCCGTCTCCGGCCTGACGCCGGAAAACATCGTCATCACCGACCAGAACGGCATCATCCTGAACGATTTCGCCGGCATGGAGGACTTTGACCGCCTGGAGCGCACCCGGCGCGAACAGCAGCTGATCCAGCGCATCGAGGCCCAGTACCGGGCCGCCGTGCTGACCGCCCTGCAGAATACCTTCACCGCTGACCGGGTGCGTGACCTGAACATCAAGATCGACATGGACATGAGCAAGATGAACGTCACCACCCTGGAACACTTCCCGTTCACCATCAAGCCGGACAACCCGATTACGCCCTACGACGACTCGGACATCCGACCCAGCGTTCGCCTGTCCACCACCGAGGAAACTTACACCTACCAGGGCACCGGCTTCAATCCGGAAGGTCCGGCCGGCATGGAGGGCCAGACCTCGCCGGCTTATCGCGACCTGCAGAACATGGTCGGCTCGGCCGAAACCACCAGCGTAGTGGCCAACGAGGCCATCAACCGCCGCGACATTGTCGAGGACCGCTCGCCCAGCATGGACCGCGTCACCGTTTCGGTGAACATCGACGGCGTCTGGCGCTGGAAGTACGATGACAAGAACCAGCCGCTGATCGGGCCGGACGGCAGCATCGAGCGCGAGTACGTCGCCGTGCCCCAGGAGGTGCTGGATAGCGCCACCGCCTTGATCCGCGACTCGATCGGCTACGACCGGGCCCGCGGCGATTCGGTAACGGTGCGCAGCATCCAGTTTGACCGGTCGGCCCAGTTCAAGGCCGAGGATGCCGAGTACTTGCGCAAAGCGCAGGTAAACCAGATAATCCTCTATTCGCTGATCGGTCTGGCCGCGTTGCTGATCGCCTTTATCGTCTTCCGGATGGTGTCGCGCGAGCTGGAGCGCCGCCGCCGCATCGCTGAGGAAAAACGGGCCCTCGAGCAGCAGATGATGCGCGAGAACGCCATCCGCCAGGCCGAGGAACAGAATATCGAAGTCTCGATGTCGGTCGAGGAGCGGAAAAGGCTTGACTTGCAGGAGCACGCCATTAATATGGCAAAAGAGCATCCCGAGGACGTGGCCCAGCTGATACGCACCTGGCTCAGGGAGGAATAAGATCATGGCCGAAACGGCGCCCGCCAAAGGTAAGACTTCCGGCAAGAAACCGAAAAGCATCAAGGAGCTGTCGGGTCGCCAGAAAGCCGCTATTTTTCTCATTACCCTGGGCAGCGAGATCTCATCCGAGATCTTCAAGCACCTGCGCGAAGACGAGATCGAGACCCTGACCTTCGAGATCGCCCGGCTGGAGAACGTCGAGCCGGAGCTCAAGGACATGATCCTGCTGGAGTTCCAGGAATTGATGATGGCCAGCGACTTCATCTCCACCGGCGGTATCGACTACGCCCGCGAGCTCTTGGAGAAGTCGCTGGGCTCGCAGAAGGCCATCGACATCATCAACCGCCTGACCAGTTCGCTGCAGGTGCGGCCCTTCGACTTCATCCGCCGCACCGATCCGGCCAACTTGCTCAACTTTATCCAGACCGAGCATCCGCAGACTATTGCCTTGATCCTGGCCTATCTGGAGCCGAACAAGGCCAGCTACATCCTGACTAAACTGCCCAAGGAGCATCAATCCGACGTGGCCCGGCGCATCGCCACCATGGACCGTACCTCCCCGGAAGTGTTGCGCGAGGTGGAACGGGTGCTGGAAAAGAAACTGTCCACCCTGTCCAGCGAGGATTATACGGCGGCCGGCGGCGTCGACGCCATCGTCGAGATTCTCAACCTGGCCGACCGAACCACGGAGAAAGGCATCCTCGAGGCCCTGGAAGAGGAAAATCCCGAACTGGCCGAAGAAATCAAGAAGAAGATGTTCGTGTTCGAGGACTTGGTGATGCTCGACAACCGCTCCATCCAAAAGGTGCTGCGCGAGGTCGATACCCAGGACCTGACGCGGGCCCTCAAAGGCGTCGACAGCGAGGTGCAGGACAAGATATTCCAGAACATGTCCAAGCGCGGCGCCCAGGCCCTCAAGGAAGACATGGAATACATGGGGCCGGTGCGCATCAAGGACGTCGAGGAAGCGCAGCAGAAGATCGTGGCGGTCATCCGCCACCTTGAGGATTCCGGCGAGATCGTCATCGCCCGCGGCGAAGACGACCAGTTGATACAATAAGGGGACGTTGGCATGGCAAAAACCGTATTCAGGCCGCAGGAAACCGTACCCCTCAGCAGCGCCTTCATCGTCGGCAGCAAGTACGCCGCCGCCGTGGAGGAGGAAGTCGAGGAAGTTTCCGCCGTCGAGGAATATACCGGCCCCACCGCCGACGACCTCCGGCGCGAGGCCGAGGCCTTCAAGCTGGCCTGGGAGAACGAGAAAAATGCCATGCAGGCCGCCGCCCGGGCCGAGGCTGACGATATCGTCGCCAAGGCCGAGGCTACGGCCTTTGACGAGGTGAAGCGCAAGAACGACCAGGCCCTCAAGATTCGGCACGAGGCCGAAGCCGGCGCCGAAGCCGCCATCAAGGCAGCCGAGTCCAAGATCGGCGAACTGGAGCGCCTCGCCCAGGGCCGCATCGACGAGGTGACCAAGGCCGCCCAGAAAAAGGGTTTTGACCAGGGGCGCGAGGAAGGCTTCCGCGAAGGCAAGAACGAGGTCGAGCGCCTGATCAACCGCCTGCACGTCATCTTAGAGCGGGCCATGGATAAGCGGGCCGACATCCTGGACCAGACCGAGGGCCAGATCATTGAGCTGGTGCTGCTGGTCTCGCGCAAGGTGGTCAAGACCATTTCCGAAAACCAGAAGAACGTCGTCGTTTCCAATATCGCCCAGGCCCTGCGCAAACTCAAGGCGCGCAGCGAGGTCGTCATCCGCGTTAACCTGGCCGACCTGCAGCTTACATCCGACCACGTCAAGGACTTCGTCGAGCTGGCCGAGAACGCCAAGCGCATCTCGGTGGTCGAGGATTCGGCCGTCGACCGCGGCGGCTGCGTCATCGAGACCGACTTCGGCGAGATCGATGCCCGCATCCAGAGCCAGCTGCGCGAGCTCGAGGAAAAAATCCTGGATATTTCGCCGATCAAGTCGCGCGGCAAGGCGCAATAGACATGGACTTGGTGGCCAAATACCTGGACGTCATCGACTCCACCGAACCGATTAAATACACCGGCCGCGTCACCAAGGTGCAGGGCCTGCTCATCGAGAGCCACGGCCCGCAGGCGGTGGTCGGCGAGGTCTGCAAGATACTCATCCCGCGCCTCGACAAGGTGGCCTGGGCCGAGGTGGCCGGGCTCCACGGCCAGACGGTGCAACTGATGGCCTACACCGGGCTGGAGGGCATCGAGGTCGGCTGTACCGTCATAGCCTCCGGCGAGCTGCTCCAGGTGCCGGTCTCCTATAAGCTGCTGGGCCGCGCCCTCGACTCGATGGGGCACCCGATGGACGGCCTGGGGGATATCGCCAGTAGCGTCAAATACCCGGCCGTGGCCACGCCGCCGGACGCCCTGACGCGGCGGCGCATCGACAAGCGCATCGTATCCGGCATCCGCTCCATCGACGGGCTCTTGCCCTTGGGGCGGGGGCAGCGCATCGGTATTTTCGCCGGCTCCGGCGTCGGCAAGTCCACCCTGCTTGGGATGGTGGCGCGTAACACCAACGCCGACGTCAACGTTATCGCCCTGATCGGCGAGCGCGGCCGCGAGGTGCGTGAATTCCTGGAAAACGACCTGGGCGAGGAAGGCCTGGCCCGTTCGGTCATCATCGTCTCCACCTCGGACACGCCGCCGCTGGCCCGCCTGCGCGGCGCCTACGTGGCTACCGCGGTGGCCGAATTCTTCCGCGACCAAGGCGCCGACGTCATGCTGCTCTTCGACTCGGTGACCCGTTTCGCCCGCGCCCAGCGCGAGATCGGCCTGGCCATCGGCGAGCCGCCGGCCACCCGCGGCTACACGCCTAGCGTCTTCGATTCGCTGCCCAAGCTGCTGGAGCGCTCCGGGTCGTCCAGCAAGGGCTCCATCACCGGCATCTACACCATCCTGGTGGACGGCGACGACATGGACGAGCCGGTGGCCGACACGGTGCGCGGTATCCTGGATGGCCACGTCGTCCTGACGCGCAAGCTGGCCGAGCGCTTCCACTATCCGGCGGTCGATGTCCTCAAGTCCATCTCGCGCCTGACCAACGCCGTTACCGGCCCCATCACCCAGAAGGCCATGGGCATATTGCGTCGCCTGTTGGCCACCTGGGAAGAAGCCGAGGACATGATCAACATCGGCGCCTACGTCAAGGGCTCCAACCCGGCCATCGACATCGCCATCGACAAGCACCAGGCCATCGAAGCCTTCTTGGTGCAACTGGTCGACGAAAAGGCCCCCATCCTGGACACCATCAAGCGGCTGGGCGACATCGCCGGCCTGCACATCCCGGTGGAGGAGGTCCAAGCCTTCGCCGAGCCGGCCGGCAAGAGCTTCAGCCTGCCGCGGCCGGCCGACGAGGCGCTGGCATGAGGGCCTTCCGCTTCCGCCTGGAGCGGGTGCTGGAATTGCGCCGCTATGCCGAGAAGGCGGCCGAGGCTGCCCTGGCGGCCAAGGTCGGCGCCTGCGCCGCGCTGGATCTGCAGCTACGCGAAAACGCGGAGCGTACCCATAAGCTGACCGCTGAGCGTTTCCGTCTTGGGGCCAGCCTGGACGATTACCGGGCCAGCGAGCGCTTTGGCCAGCGCCTGCAGCAGGAGCGCGAACGCTGCCTGAAAGCCCTGGCCCTGGCCGAGGCGGAGCGCGAAACCGCCCGCCTGGCCTATGTGGCCGCCCGGCGGGCCAGTGAGCTGATCGACAAGCTGCGCGAGCGCGGAGCGGCCGCCTGGCGCAAGGACGCGCTGCGGGCCGAAACCGCCGTGCTCGACGATCTGGGCTCCCAATCACGTCAGCGCCGGCGCGCTCAGGCCGGCGTCGTTCCCGAAATCAACAGAGGATAGGTACCATGGCATCGTTCGGAAAGCAAAGGGTCCTGGGGCGCATCATCCTGATGCTCATCGTCATTATCGCCCTCGTCCTGGGCGGCTTGTTCTGGTTTGATTTCCTGGGCTTGATCGACGCCAAGGCGCTGTTCGCGCCGGCGGTCCGCCTGGCTGGCCGGGTGGTACGAACCCGCACCCAGGTGGACATCGACTCGCCGACCCTGCTGGATGACGAGCGCTTCGCCAAGCAGTTTGAGGCCATCGACGTGCTGCGCCAGGAGCTGACCGAACGCGAGCGCCTGGCCCTCGAACAAGAGGCCGTGTTGCTGGCCCAGGCCCGGGAAATCGAGGATCGGCAGAAAAACATCGAAGAACAGCAGAATTCCTTCAATAGCCTGCGCGAACAGTACGAAAATAGAAGAGCGAATATCGAGCAGAACGCCCGTTACCTGAGCGGCATGCCGCCGGCGGACGCCGTGGATATCCTGGCTGCCCTGGACGACCAGACGGCCATCGAGACTCTGCGCGCCGTCGAGGAGCTGGCCAAGCTGCAGGGCGAGGCTTCGGTGGTGTCCTACTGGCTATCCTTGCTGCCGGCCGAACGATCGGCTACCCTGCAGCGCAAGATGGCACAGATGCCGGACAGCCTGGACTAGGTCCCCCGGTCTGAGGGCTGCTCGATTCGGAAGGAGTTCGTATCGATGCAAGCCACCGGCCACCTCAAGGTCGCCCCGGATGCCAATCCGGCTGACCTTTCCTTGAAATCCATCAGGAAAAAGGCTGATAAGGCTTTCGGATCGCTGCTCGACAAGCTGAAGTCGACCTTAGCCGGCAAGAATAGCCCGGGGTTTGATGACGGCGCGGAGCAGGCCCTGACCGCGAAACGCGCCACAGCCGAATTGCTCCCGAAACCAAAAACAGCCCGTAACCTGGCGCCATCCACCCAGCCAACGCTCGGTGAAACTGACACAGCCGCCACACCGGCCAAGACGGCCGCCCGCCTGGCCGCCACGCCGGCCCAAACGGCTGTCGCCAGCAGCGATGCCAGCCGTCTGGCCGGACCAGCCACAGCGGCGCTTTCGGCTGCGGCTGGCGCGCCGGCCGCGCCAGAGTCGGCTCCAGTCCGCCCGGCCGCCCGCAAGCGCGACGGCGGCGATAGCGCCGCTGAGTCCGGCTTGGCTGCCCTAGCTGGACTGACACTGCCGGGCCAGCCGCCGTCGCCGCGGCCGGTGGCCGCCGCCACCAAGGCTACAGCCGAAGCTGGCCAGGATTTCACGGTCTCTAGTACGCTCACCAAGGAGGGCCGGCGCATCTCGGTGGTGGATATGCGCCTCGGCGCTAGCAAGCAGCGATCGGAGAATACGGCTGGCAGCGCTGACGCCAACCCAGCCGGGAAGCCGGCGACCGGCGAGGGCTTTGCCGCCGCCTTCGACGCCGGCAGTCATAATCCGGCGGCCGCCAGCCTGCCGCGCGACCCGGCCAGCGGCCAGTGGTCGTTGGCCGCCGACCGGCCGGCCGCCCCAACCCCCAGTCTGGCCGAGAATCTGGCCGCCCATATCCGCCAGTCCGGCGCCGCCGACATCGTCCGCGCCGCCCAGATCGTGCTCCAGGATGCCGATACCGGCCTCATCCGCCTGCATCTGGAACCGGAAACGCTCGGTAAAGTCAAGATTGAACTGAAAATTGCCGACAAGGAGATCAGCGGCAAGATAGTCGTGGATTCGGACCTGGCTGGCCAGGCTTTCCGCGATTCGCTGGATGCGCTGCGCGACGCCTTCGCCGCCGCTGGCCTGGAGACCACCGCCCTCGAGGTGGAAGTTCGCCAGGGCGGCCAGCAACAGGCCGGCAGCCAGGCCGACGACGACCGCTCGTCGCCCTTTTACAGCCGCCGCCTGAAAGACCTGGACGCGGCGGTGCCGGTCCTGACCGCCGCCTCGCGCGATGGCTTACTGAACGTTTTTGTGTGACAGAGCAAGGAGAAATAGATGAATACGACATTTATGCTGAATCCCGCCGAGCTAACCAGGGCGCGCCTCGACGCCGAGGCCGTTAATCGAGGGTTGGCCGAAGGCCGGCAGGTTAAGCAGGATTTGGACAAGGATGACTTCCTCAAGATACTAGTCACCCAGCTACAGCACCAGGATCCAACCGCGCCGATGGAGGACCGCGAATTCATCGCCCAGATGGCCCAATTCTCTTCGCTCGAACAAATGACCAATATGTCGCAGAATTTCGCCAGCATGGCCGGCGTGCTCAATTCCAGCGAGGCCCAGTCCCTGCTCGGGCGTACCGTCGAGATTCTCGACGGCGAGCGCACCGTCTACGGCCCGGTCAGCCAGGTAGTGCGCGGCGAGTTCCCGATGGTCATGGTCGATGGTTCGTTCTACGACCTCGACCAGGTCAGTAAAGTTTCGGAATAAGGAGGCTCTGCCATGATGCGATCACTCTACTCCGGCGTCGCCGGCTTGCAGAACCACCAGATACGCATGGACGTGCTGGGCAATAATATCGCCAACGTCAACACCAATGGCTTCAAGAAGGGCCGCGTAAATTTCCAGGACCTTCTGTACCAACAAATGTCCGGCGCCGCCCGACCGACCGAGCAGGTGGGCGGTATCAACCCAAAAGAGATCGGCTTGGGCATGAGCGTGGCCAGCGTCGACACTATCCACACCCAGGGCTCGCTCCAGACCACCGGCATCATGACCGATCTGGCCATCCAGGGTAACGGCTTCTTCGTCATGGAGCGGGGCGACTCGCGCTTCTTCACCCGGGCCGGCGCCTTCAGCCTGGACGCCGAGGGCCGCTTGGTCAATCCCGGCAACGGCTTCCGCGTCCAGGGCTGGAACGCCCAGATTCTGGACGGCATCGAGGTGCTGAACACTTCCGGCGAGCTCCAGGACCTGGTTATCCCGATCGGCGCCAAGGACCCGGCCCGCGCCACCGAACAAGTCTACCTAGCCTGTAACCTCGATAAGCGCCTGATCGAGATTCCCGAAGGCGCCAACGAGGCCGTCATCCGCCAGAACACCTGGCGCGTCGAAGAACGTATCTACGACAACTTCGGCATCGAGCATACCCTGCGCGTCGACTATACCCGCGTCCCGGGCCAGCCCAACCAGTGGCAGGGCACGGTGGCCATCGATCCAGAAGCCGCCGCCGGCGCCAACGTGACGCTGGGCCTGGGGCCGGAAGGTCAGGCCGGCGATACCTTCATCGTCCAGTTCAGTAACCTCGGCGTTTTGGAACGCGTCTACGACAGCCAGGGCAACGAATCGCCGACCGAGGGCCTGCTGTCCATGAATCTGTCCTTCGACGTGGCCGGCTCGACGCCGGACGCCGCGGGCAACCTGGAGCGGCAGAATTTCCAGCTCAACCTGGGCGAGGTCGGCAGCGTGCGCAACACCGTCACCCAGTTCGCCGAGGCCTCCAGCACCCGCGTCTTCGAGCAGGACGGCTATACCATGGGCTACATGGAAAACTTCCGCATCGACCAGTCCGGCGTCATCACCGCCATCTACTCTAATGGCTCGGTGCGCACGGTCGGGCAGGTGGCCCTGGCCAGCTTTACCAACCCGAACGGCCTGGAAAAGACCGGCGATACTAACTTCGTGGAATCGATCAACTCCGGCATGGCCAATATCGGACCCTCCGGCATCGCCGGCAAGGGCCGCATCCTGGCCGGCAACCTGGAAATGTCCAACGTCGACCTGGCCGAGCAGTTCACCGACATGATCGTTACCCAGCGCGGTTTCCAGTCTAACTCCAAGACCATCCAGACTTCCGACCAGATGCTGCAGGAATTGCTGCAACTCAAGCGGTAAAGGCGGCATGACGGCTGGCTAGGCGCGAGCCTGGCTGGCCGTGGCGCCTGAACTGGCTAGAACAGGCTGACGCCGGGCCGGCATTCCGGCGCCGGCGTTTATTTTTTGAAGCAGGGAGCAGGCAGATGATCCAGTTGACCAAGATGTCCGGCACTACGTTCTGGCTTAATCCGCACCAGATCGAGTATATTGAATCCACCCCCGATACCAACATTACTATGCTGTCGGGCAAGCACCTGGTGGTGCTGGAGGATATTGCCACGGTCCGCGCCAAGATTGTAGAATACCGCCGCCAGATAGGCGCTTTCAAGAACGAGGAGTAAGACATGGATTTTGCGACGATTATCGGCCTAGTCGGCGGTATTGGCTGTATCCTGCTGTCCATGATCACCGCCGGCGCCACACCGCTGACCTACGCCGATCTGCCGTCCTTCTTCATGACGGTAATGGGTTCCTGGTTCGCGCTGATGATCAACTATACCATCAAAGATATGTTGGACGTCTTCAAGATCCTGGGCAAGGTTGGCCGTACCGTTGACTACGGCGAAATGAAGGTGGCCGAGGCCCTCATTTCCCTCTCGGAGCGCGCTCGCCGCGAAGGTATCCTGTCGCTGGAAGAAGAAATCGAGAGCCTCGACAACATGTTCATGAAGCGCGGCCTGCGCATGGTGGTTGACTCGGTCGACCCCGAAGTCATCCGCAATATCATGGAAACCGAGCTCAACCAACTGAACGACCGCCACGGCAAATGGCTCAAGATGCTGGACCAGTGGGCCAAGCTGGCCCCCGGTATGGGCATGTTGGGCACCGTCCAGGGTCTGATAGCGATGATGAAGAACCTGGAAGATACCGCCAGCATCGGCCGTAACATGGCGGTGGCGCTGGTCACCACCTATTATGGCGCCATGATGGCCAACTTCCTGATCATGCCGATGATGGGTAAGCTGGCGGTGCGCGACGCGGCCGAAACCAAGGTTTGGGAAATGGTCATCGAAGGCGTGCTGTCCATCCAGCAAGGCGACAACCCCCATATCCTGCAGATGAAACTGACTTCCTATCTGACTCCCGCCGGACAGAAACAGCTCGACGAGGCCCATCCCCAGACTTGACCGAAGCTGATCGAGGAGGCTGCCCATGGCGCGAAAAAAGAAAAAACAGGAACTAGGCGGTATCGCGGAGTGGATCGTGACTTATGGCGACATGATTACCCTGTTGCTGGTCTTTTTCGTCGCCTTGTTCAATATTACCGAATCCGACACCACCCAGGTATCGCAGTTGATCTCGACCTTCAACAATATCGGCATGGGCGCCTCCACCGGCGGCAACTCGCTGGCCAGCGGCCGTCTGGCCGAGATGGGCAACTCCATCGCCACCCTGCCGTCGATGGAGCGCGGCCGCATGCTGGCCGTGGCCATGCGCAAGGCGGTGTCGCTCTTCCAGCCGGAAATCCGCTCCAACAAGGTGCGCATCACGGCCGACGAGCGCGGCCTGGTCATTACCCTGGCTTCGGACATGTTTTTTATGCCGGCCAGCGCCCAGATCAATATCGACGAGACGCGCGGCACCCTGATTCGCCTGGCCGAATTACTTAATTCCGAACAGCTTTCCGGCCGAAAATTCAGGATAGAGGGACACACCGACAGTCTGCCGACCGATCCGGCCGGACCTTGGTTTAGCAACTGGGAATTATCGGCGGCGCGGGCGGTGAACACCCTGCATTACCTGACCGACTTTGGCGTCCAGGAAAGCCGTTTCCAGGTGGCGGGCTTCTCGGCTACCGTGCCGGTGGCCGAGAACGCCACCGAGGAAGGCCGGGCTTACAACCGGCGGGTCGACATCATCATCCTGGATGAGGGTCACCTCTAGTTTTTAAAAGCGTTGAAAAGCCGCCTTCGCGTTTTTCAACGCCTTGCTCGCTGATAAGGCCAGCCGATTTTAACTAAATAGCCAGGCAGCGGCCGATCCCCGGTGGCCTGCCAGAAAAGGATAGCTGCGATGGGTGATTTCGAAGGTGGCGTTGATTTTTCCGAGAATCAGGAAGCGGCCGGCGCTCCCGGCAAGGTTAAGGCTCGGGGCGGCGGCGGCAAGGCTATTCTCGGCTTGCTCAAATGGATAGGCATCGGCCTGGGGTTCATTATCCTGGTCTTCGTGATCGTGGCGGTATCGATCCGCATCCTCGGCAACCAGTCGCGGCCGCTGTCTGATTTGCCCAACGCCGAGACCATGCAACGGGTCAGCGAGGCCTGGGCCGTCTACAACGGCGTCGAGGAAATCCGATCCACGGTGCGCGGCATCAAGGATACCGAGCAGTGGATGGTGGTCATCAAAATCAACCTGGCCTTCGACGGCGCGGATAAGACCATCCCCAAGGAATTGAGCGACCGCCGCTGGCAGATCCAGGATTTCCTGCGCAGTTATATCAGCCGACTGCGCATCGACGAGTTGATGGCCGACCAGGAAGAGCTGCTGAAGGTCGATATTCGCGATCGGCTTAATAACCAGATTTTCAGTCGTCCCTTCATCAAGGACATCTATTTCGAGAATTTCCAACGCACTCAGATGTAAATTCCGGCTTGGTGGCGTTGCGGAATCGCGCTTTCTGTGTCATTATAGGGTAACGGGTCGCCGGCGGCCGCGCGCCAACCGATCGGCTCGTTCCAGTCCACCGGCCGGTGGCCAGCCATCCAGCGCAAAGGCGGAGTACCAGCATGACCGAAGTCCTGTCTCAGGACGAAATTGATCAACTACTCACCGCCATCAATGCCGGCGATACCTCGCTGGAAACCGTCCAATCGGCCACCGATTCGCGCAAGATCAAGATCTACGACTTCCGCCGCCCGGACAAGTTTTCCAAGGAGCAGATGCGTACCGTGCAGAACATGCACGAAACCTTCGCCCGCCTGACCACCACCAACCTATCGGCGTCCTTGCGCATCCTGTCCAACGTGCACGTCGCGTCGGTCGACCAGCTGACTTACGAAGAATTCATCCGCTCCATCCCGACCACCACCACGCTGGCCCTGGTCAGCATGGATCCGCTCAAGGGCCAGATTATCCTGGAGATCGACCCGGCCGTCACCTTTACCATCATCGACCGCCTGTTCGGCGGCCAGGGCGAGGGCTCCAAGCTGACCCGCGAGCTGACCGACATCGAGCGCTCGGTGGTCGAGGGCATCATCGTCAAGATCCTGGGCAACTTGCGCGAAGCCTGGACCCAGGTCATCGACCTGCGGCCGCGCCTGTCCCAGATCGAGGTCAACCCGCAATTCGCGCAGATCGTGCCGCCCACCGAGATGGTGGTGCTGGTAACGCTGGAAACCAAGATCGGCGAGGTCGAGGGCATGATGAACCTCTGCATTCCCTACCTGACCATCGAGCCGATCATCTCCAAATTGTCGGCCCAGTATTGGTATTCGTCGGTGCGCCGCGGCGCCACCACCGAAAACCTGAACATCCTGAAGGATAAACTGTCCACCATCGAAGTACCGGTCATCGCCGAGATCGGCCGCATCAAGGTGACGGTGCGCGATGTGCTCAACCTGCACCTGAACGACGTTATCCGCCTGTACAACGTCAAGGTGGACGACGCGATGCTGCTCAACGTCGGCAACAAGAAGAAGTTCCTGTGCCGGCCCGGCGTCATCGGCCGCAAGATGGCGGTGCAGGTTACCAGGCGGCTGGAAGAAGCCGGCCATGAGGAATTCGAAGAATTGACTGCGGAAGGCGAGGATAGTTATGAGTGATGGTTCCCTCTCCCAAGAAGAAATTGATTCCCTGTTGTCCGGCCTCGATCCGGGAGTAGGCGCGGCGGCATCGCCCAAGGCCGGCGCCGGCCTGTCGTCCGGCGAGGTGAAGGCCTTCAAGGAGATGCTCGACTCGCTTAGTTCCACTCAGGCCCAGAACCTGTCGGCCATCACCGGCGAAAATGTCCAGGTGAGCGCCTTCTCGGTCGACCAGACTAACCGCGACGGCATGTTGCCGTCGCTGCCCGACGAGGCTCTTGAGGTGCGGGTCGACATGACCGGCGGCATCCCCGGCGACCACTTCTTCCTCATCCCCAAGGATACGGCGGTCAAGATCGCCGCCCTGGCCAACAAAGACGAATCGCTGACCGACCTCGACGACATGGCCATTTCTATCGTCGCCGAGTGCGTTTCCAATATCACCGGCACCGAGATCACGCTCTTCTCCGAGAAATCGGGCAACCGCTCGCTGCAATCCGACCCGGCTGAAGGCAACTTCGGTCCCAAGGCCATGGCCCGCTTCCCGAACGGCGACTTTTTCCGGGTGGCCTGGGAACTGCAGATGGAGGGCAAACCCTTCCGGCTGTGGGAGGTCTTCGCCCAGTCCTTCGTCAAGGATATCGTGGCCGGTTCCGGCCTGGCCGTCGACAACAGCCCGGCGCCGGCCGCCATGGGCATGCAAGGCGGCATGGGCCAGGCGCAGATGGGCAACATGGGCATGCAGGGCGGCATGGGCCAACAGCAGATGGGCAACATGGGTAACATGGGCATGCAGGGCGGTTATGGCCAGCAGCAAATGGGCAACATGGGCATGCAGGGCAACATGGGCCAACAGCAGATGGGCAACATGGGTATGCAGGGCGGTTACGGCCAGCAGTCCATGTACCAGCAAGGCGGCATGCCGGGCATGATGTCGCCCAACGTCCAGCCGGTCCAGTTCGCCAACCTCGGCGTGGGCATGCCAATGCACGAAGGCGGCAATATCGGCTTAATCATGGACGTCTACATGGAGCTGACCGTCGAGCTGGGACGCACCAAGCGGCTGATCAAGGATATCCTGGGCATCGGCGAAGGCACCATCCTCGAGCTGGACAAGCTGGCCGGCGAGCCGGTCGACATCCTGGTAAACCACAAGCCGATCGCCAAGGGCGAGGTCGTGGTCATCGACGAAAACTTCGGCGTGCGCGTCACCGAGATTCTGTCGCCCATGGAACGGGTCTCCGATCTGGGCTGATCCAAGCGGCCCGTGCATCATCGAACCGTCCGCCAACGCGGGCGGTTTTTTAGTCTCCCCGGAGTGGCTAGCGCTGCCGATTGCCGACCGGCGGCCAGCCAGATCAAATCAAGGCCGGATCAATAAATATTCGCGACTGCCCCAGCACGGGGCGTGTTGCCATTTTTACCTAAACAGGATAGAATAAGGCTTGGGGGAGGGGCATTGAAAAAAAATATCCGGATACTCTGCCTATGCTCGGCCTGGCTGTTGCTGAGCGGCCTGGCGATGGCTCAGAGCGCCGCTGCCCCGCTAGGCGATGGCAACACGAACGGTGGCGCCGCTGTCGCGGATGCTACCGAACCAGCCGCCGCCCCGGCCATTACCGACGAGACGCTGCTTGGCTTTGGCGACGATGCCGGCGCCACCGCCGTTAATCTGCCTTCCACCTCCCTGGTGCCCTACTTATTGCGCATGATCCTGGTGCTGGCCCTGGTGCTGGCCGCCATTTACGGCCTCTATGCCCTGCTCAAGCGTCGCGGCGGTCGGACTCCGGCCGAAGACCCCTTCGTCCGCGTCCTGGGCAGCGTCAGCCTGTCGCCGGGCCGCTTCGCCCAGGTAGTGGCGGTCGGCAGCCGCGCCTGGCTGGTGGGCGTCGGCGAGGGCGGCATCTCGCTGCTGGCCGAGCTGGACGACAGGGAACTGATCGAGGCCATGGTCAAGCGGGCGGAAGAGAATCCGCAGCCCGCCAAGGCCGATTTCGCGACTATCCTGGCGGCCATGCTGCCCGGCTCCAGGGGCGATGCCGCCAAAGCGGGGCGCGGTTTCTTGGGCCGCCAGAAAGACCGCCTCAAGAAATTCTGAACCGACGGGGGACGCGGAGTATGTCCATGAAGCGCATGATCTTGCTGATCGCCCTCCTCACCGCCTTGGTCGGCTTGTACGCCCAGGAAACGGGCACTCGCCTGCCGTCCAGCCTAGCCGACACCGCCCGCAATATCGTCATCCCCAACGCCAACCTGCCGGAGAGCGACTTCCCGGACGGGACGGCCACCGGGAACACCGATTTGCCGGACGTATCGTCGCTGATCCCTTTCGTGGACCTGCAGGTTCGTTCGCCGTCCAGCGGCCAGGAAGTGGCCTTCAGTCTGCAACTGCTGCTGCTGCTGACCGCCTTGTCGCTGGCGCCAAGCCTGCTCATCCTGCTGACCAGCTTCCTGCGCATCTCCATCGTGCTCGACTTTATCAAGCGCGCCTTGTCTTTGCAACAGGTGCCGCCTAACCAGGTGCTGCTCGGCATCGCCCTGTTCCTGACCATCTTCATCATGTGGCCGACCTTTACCACCGTCTACGACAACGCCATCAAGCCGATGGCCGACGGCCAGATTTCGGTGGCCGAGGCCTACACCGAGGCCGAGAAGCCCTTCCGGCTGTTCATGTACGGCCAGATGCGCGAGGACCCGGAGAATATCCGCCTCTTCATGAGCATGAGCGGGCTGGAACGCCCCCAGACTCTGGCCGACGTGCCCACCTACGTGCTGGTGCCGGCCTTTATCCTGCACGAGATGACCGTCTCCTTCAAGATCGGCATTCTGTTGTTCATCCCGTTCATCATCATCGATATGGTGGTGGCCTCGGTACTGATGTCGATGGGCATGATCATGTTGCCGCCGGTGATGATTTCCACGCCATTTAAGCTGATCCTCTTCGTGCTGGTCGACGGCTGGAACCTGATGACCCGGCAGCTGGTTGAGTCCTTCCTCAGGAACATGACATGAGCATCGGCCAGATCAGCAGCCTGATGGCCGGCGCCATCACCCAGATCCTGCTCTTGTCGGCGCCGGTGCTGCTGGTGGCCCTGGTAGTCGGCCTGGTCATTAGCATCCTGCAGGCCACCACCAGCATCCAGGAGCAGACCCTGACCTTCGTGCCCAAGATCACGGCCATCATGCTGACGTTGATGTTCCTGATCGGCTGGATGTTTACCTCGCTGGGCGAATACACCACCGCCCTGTTCGAGCTCATCCCGGAGATGGCCCGTTGAGGCGCTCCGGCGCCGCCGAGGCCTGGCTGCCGCGGCCGCGGCGGTAGGCGCCATGTTTTCGCAGCTGGTAGCCGATGCCGACATCTTTTTCCTCATGGCGGTGCGCGTCTTGGCGCTCATTCAGACCGCGCCGCTGATGTCCGGCGAAGCCGTGCCGCAGGTGGCCAAGATCGGCCTGGCCGGGATGGTTACCGTGGCCATTTTCCCCTGGCTCAAGGAAGCCGGTTACCCGATCCCGGACAGCGCCGTCGCCTATTTCGCGCTCATCATCGGCGAGGCCATGATCGGCATTATTATCGGTTTCTTCCTGTCCATCGTCTACGCTACCTTCACCACGGCCGGCCAATTTTTCGCCCTCCAGATGGGCTTCGGCGCCTCCGAAACCTACGACCCGCTGTCCGAAATCTCCATCCCGGTGGTCGGGCAGTTCCTGAACCTGATTGCCATGTTCATCTTCGTGGCCACCTCCGGCTTCCAGCGGCTGTTCCTGCTCGGGGTGCAGGGCAGCTTCCAGGCCCTGCGGGCCGTTGACCTGCTGGAGCGGCGTGATAATTTTATGGCCTTCGTGACTAGCGCCCTGGGCGGCCTGTTCGCCAATGCGCTGATCTTGTCCTTCCCGATCTTCGGCACGCTGCTGTTGGTATCGGTGGGCATGGGCCTGCTGACCAAGGCCGCCCCGCAGATGAACCTGCTGACGGAGAGTTTCCCGGTTTCCATCCTGACGGCTTTCGTACTCCTGGCTATCGGCATGCCGTTCATGATCGAGGCCTTCTCCGGGCTGATCGACGCCAGCTTCGACACGGTCGGCCGCCTGATAGCCGGGGCCGCCCCGTGACGCGGCTGGACGACTGGCTGGCGCTCCGCGCCGTCGGCGGCGCAGCCGGCGGTCAGGCGGCGCGGAGCGCTCTGGCCTACCCGCCGTCGGCCCTGGCCGGAGTCCACCTGCAGTGGTTCGCCCAGGACGACGAGAGCAAGACCGAGGACCCTACCGAGCATAAGAAACGCAAGGCCCGCGAGGAGGGCCGCGTCCCCAAGAGCCAGGACCTGACGGCCGGCATCGGCCTGATCCTGACCATGGGCACGCTGGCGATGTTCGGCCCCTACATGCTGGCCAACCTGCGCCAGATGCTGCGCTGGTTTCTCGAGGTGTCCGTCGAGCTGGACATCACCCGCGACGGCGGCCCGATCGTGTCAGTATTTTTCTATTACTTCCTGCGCATCATGCTGCCGGTGGTGAGCGTGGCCTTCGTGGCCGCCATTGTGTCCAACCTGCTGCAAGTTGGCTTCCTGTTTACCACCAAGCCGATCCGGCCGGATTTCAAGAAGATCGTGCCCAAGTTCGGTCAGTTTTTCAAACGCATGTTGTTCTCGGCCGAAGGCGCCTTTAACCTGATCAAGTCCATTTTTAAGGTCTGCTTGATCGGCGTCATCGTGTTCGTCAACATCAACGGCGCGGTGCCGGAGTTGATCCGCCTGTTTACCAGCCCCCTGTGGAATTCCTTCACCTACATCGCCAGCCTGGCCATGCGCATCATTTTCCAGTGTACTTTGCTGTTGCTGGCCATCGCCATCCCGGACTACCTGTTCCAGCGCTTCCAGTTCAACAAGCAGCTGATGATGACCAAGCAGGAAGTCAAGGAAGAGCACAAGATGATGGAGGGCGACCCGCTGGTTAAAGGCCGCCTGCGCCGCCGGATGCAGGAGATAGCCGCCCGCAACATGATCGCCAACGTGCCCAAGGCCGACGTCGTCATCACCAACCCGACCCACTACGCGGTGGCGCTGGAGTGGAACCGCCAGCGGATGGCCGCGCCGGTGGTCAGCGCCAAGGGCCTGGACGAGGTGGCGCAGCGCATCAAGACTATCGCCCGCGAGAGCCGGGTGCCCATCGTCGAGAACCGGCCGCTGGCCAGGGCCCTGTACGCCGAGAGCGAGCTGGGCGACCCGATCCCGGAGAAATTCTACGAAGCGGTGGCGACGGTGCTGGCCCACGTTTCCAAGGCCGATGCCCGGGCCCGGGCCCGTTATCTGGGGCAAGCCCAGTCGGCGCAACCCGGCTTTCCCCCGCCGGCCTCCGCCAGCCAGCCCGGCGCGGCGGCCAGCCGGTGACGCCGCAACCAGGCCGCGGCTTGAACCACGCCGCGATGAACAGGAGTTACTCTGATGTCTGATACCAGGCGCTTCTTGAAGGCCACCTTCCTGACCAACTTCTCCGACTACGCCGTGGCCTTCGCGGTGGTGGCGGTGATCTTCATGATCATCATTCCGCTGCCCACCATCCTCTTGGATCTGCTGATGGCCGTCAATCTGGTGCTGGCGCTGTTCATCGTCCTCCTGGTGCTGTACACCAAGAAGGCTATCGAGTTCTCGATCTTTCCGACCGTATTGCTTATTTCCACCATCTTTGGACTGGCCCTCAACATTTCGTCGACGCGGCTCATCCTGGCCAAGGGCGAAGATTTCAACGGCCAGATCGTGCGCGCCTTCAGCCGCTTCGTGACCGGCACCGATGGCACCACCGGCATCGTGGTCGGCTTCATCATGTTCATCATCCTGATCGCCGTCCAGGCCATCGTCATCACCAAGGGCGCCACGCGCATCGCCGAGGTGGCGGCCCGCTTTACCCTCGACTCGCTGCCCGGCAAGCAGATGAACATCGACGCCGAGCTCAACTCCGGCGCCATCAGCGAGGAAGAGGCCAAGCGGCGCAAGGCGGAACTGCAGAAGGAAGTCGATTTCTACGGCGCCATGGACGGCGCCAGCAAGTTTATTTCCGGTAACGTCGCCCTGGGCATCCTGATTAGCGTCATCAACCTGATCGGCGGCTTCATCGTCGGCATGCTGCTGCATGGAGAGCCCTTCGAGCGCGCCCTGACCACCTATACCACGCTGACCATCGGCGACGGCATCGTCTCCCAGATGCCCGCCTTGCTCATATCTATCGCCACCGGCCTAATCATTACCCGCGCCAACACCGAGGGTACCTTCGGCGAGGACGCCACCAAACAGTTCACTCAGAACGCCCGCATCTACTGGATCGCCGCCGTGGTCATGCTGTTCATGGCGCTGATCCCGGGCTTTCCTTGGTACGTCTTCCTCGTGTTGGCGTTGGCCACCGGCTACCTGGCTTACCGCCTGTCGCGCAAGAGTCAGGCAGCGGCTGACCGGGTCAAGGCTCAGGAGGGCGAGGCCGGCGCCAGGAAGGCCGAGCCGAGCCAGGAGCTGTCGCCGGTGGTGCCGCTGGACCCCATTAGCCTGGAGCTGGGCTACGGCCTAATCCCGCTGGTCGACAAGGACAAGGGCGCCGAACTCCTGGAGCGCGTCACCCGCATCCGCAAGGAGAGCGCCCTGGACATGGGCCTGGTGGTGCCGCGCATCCGCATCATCGACAACATGCGCCTGGAACCGTCCGAGTACTGTTTCAAGATCAAGGGCGTTGAGGTCGGCCGCGGCCTCATCCGCCTCAGTTTCTACCTGGCCATCAATCCCGGCGGCGTGACGCAGGAACTGGCCGGCGAGAAGACGCGCGATCCGGCCTTCGGCCTGAGCGCCGTCTGGATCGCCGAGGACAGCCGCGACAAGGCCGAGCGCGCCGGCTACACCGTGGTCGACCCGCCCAGCATCATCGCCACCCACCTGACCGAGATTATCAAGCGTTACGCTTCGGACATCCTCGGCCGTCAGGAAGTGCAGTCCATGCTGGAGGCCCTGCGTAAGGATTACCCGGCGGTGGTAGAGGACGTCCAGAAGCACCTGTCGCTGGGCGAAATCCAGAAGGTGCTACAGGGCTTGCTGCGCGAACAGGTGTCGATCCGCAACCTGGTGGCCATCTTCGAGACCCTGGCCGATTACGCCGGCATCACCAAGGACGCCGGTTTCCTGATCGAGAAGGCCAGGCAGGCGCTCGGCCGCCAACTTTGCCTGCAGTACGCTGACGACCAGAAGCTGCTGCGGGTGCTGACCGTGGAACCATCGCTGGAACAGAAGATTATCGACTCGCGGGTCGACACCCATGGCGGCACCATCGCCGCCCTCGAGCCGGCCGTGCAGCGGCAATGGATCAAGGCGCTGACCACCGCCGTCGCCGCCGTGCAGAAAAAGGGCTACTTTCCCCTCATTCTCTGCTCGGAGGCCTCGCGGGCGCTGGTCAAGTCCAGTACCGAGCGGGAGATTCCCGATCTGGTGGTAATGTCGGTGCCGGAATTGGCTACCGACGTCCATGTCGAGGCCATCGGCGAAATTAGGCTGGAAGGATGAACGGGTAATGCAGTATCTGACAGAGCAGGGCGCCTCGCACCGCGAGGTGCTGGAAAGAATCCGCGGAAAATACGGCGAGACCGCCAACATACTCACGCACCGCAAACTGCGCCAGGGCGGCATTTTCGGCCTGTTCGGCAAGGAGATCGTCGAGATAACCTTTTATCTCAAGGACGACGCGCTGCGCGATACGGAGCGCCGGCGTACCGAGGTGGAGGACGACAAGCGCAAGCTACTGGAGAAAATCAACCAGGACCGCACCCTGCACGAGGTGTTGGCCGAGGTGCGTTCGCTTAAGGAAATCGTCGGCGACGCCAGAGCGCGCGGCCCGGAGGCGGAGCATCCCAGCCTGGAGGCGCTTGAAGCCTTGCTGGAGGACAACGACTTTTCGGTTGCCTATCGCCAGGAATTGATGAATCGGGTGCGGGCCGGCTTCTCGCTCGAAGAGCTGAACGACTTTCTGAAGATCCAGGACACGGTGTTGGAGTGGCTGGGCGATGCCCTGGTCACCAAGGCCGCGCCGCCCAAGGCTATCCGGCCGCGCGTCATCGTGCTGGTCGGCCCGACCGGCGTCGGCAAGACTACGACTATCGCCAAGATGGCGGCCATCCACAAGCTCGGCATGCTGGAACTGCCGCCGCATGACGTGCGCATGATCACCATCGACACCTTCCGCATCGGCGCCCGCCAGCAGATCGAGACGTACGCCTCTATCATGCAGATCCCGCTATCCAGCGTCGAGACTGCCAAGGATCTGTACAAGACCATCGCCATGCACGCCGATACCGACCTGATCCTGGTCGATACCATCGGCAAGAGCCCCAAGGACGCGGTCCGGTTGGCCGAGATGCAGCAGATTCTGGAGGCCGCCGGCTCGCAGGCCGAGGTCTACCTGGCCATCGCCGCCACCACCAAGACCCAGGACCTGCTTGAGATATTCCGGCAGTTCGAGCCCTTCCGCTATAGCGGCGTGGTGGTCACCAAGATGGACGAGACCAACCGGGTGGGCAACGTGCTGTCCGCCCTGGCCGAGCGCAACAAGCAGGCCCTGTGGGTAACCGACGGCCAGCGCGTGCCGCTGGATATCGAGCGCGCCCATCCCCTGCGATTTTTAATGAATCTCGAAGGTTTCAGGGTAAATCGGCCGAAAATGGAACATAGGTATGGTGAATACGCCGAACGCGGCTGATCCGGCCCTCCCGGGCCTAATACCGGCGCTAACCAGCAATGTAGGACGGAGAAAGTAGTAGTATGGAAGACCAGGCCCAGAAATTGCGCGAATTGATGAAAACCAAGCCCCAGACCAGCTCGGCGGCCGGAAGCAAAAAAACCAGGATCATCACGGTGGCCTCGGGCAAGGGTGGCGTCGGCAAGACCAATCTCTCGGTCAACCTGGCTATCGCCTACGCCAAGATCGGCAAGAAGGTAATCGTGATGGACGCCGACCTCGGACTGGCTAACGTCAACATCATGCTCAACGTCATTCCCAAGTTCAACCTCTACCATGTCATCCGCAAGCAGAAGACGATGCGCGAGATCATGATCGACACCGAATTCGGCATCCAGATCCTGGCCGGCGCCTCCGGCTTCTCCAAGATCGCCAACCTGTCCGAGGAAGAGCGGCAAAATTTTATAACCGAGCTGTACACCCTGTCCAATGCCGACATCATCATCATCGATACCAGCGCCGGCGTCTCCAGCAACGTCCTGTCCTTCATCGCGGCCGCCGACGACGCGGTCATTATCACGACCCCGGAACCGACCGCCATCACCGACGCCTACGGCATCATCAAGATCATCGCCACCGAGGTGGAGAATTTGAACATCAACCTCAAGCTGGTGGTCAACCGTGTCAAGAACGTCACCGAGGGACGCAAGATCGCCGAGCGCATCATCAATATTTCCGGCCAGTTCCTCAATCTCAAGGTCGACTATCTGGGCTGCATCTACGAGGATCCGATTGTCTCGGCCTCGGTCATCCGCCAGCGCCCCTTCATCGTCAACGACCCGAAATCCAAGGCCGCCATCTCGGTCCAGCACCTAGTGTCGCGGATTGAAAAAACCGAGTTCGCGGCCGAGCCAGGCGTCGCCAAGCTGATCCGTAAGTTGTTCGGCCGCGATTAACAGCTGGTTGAAAAAGCCGCTTCCAGGATATCGAGGCGACGAAAAGTGGTTAAAACGATGGTTCGGGCCGCCTTTTGGCACGGTCTACCGGCCGCGACGGCAGTAAAAGCTTGACGAGAGCTCCGGTTATACCTTAATCTAGGGTATGGGAGGAACCGCAAGCTTGGATACCGGGGGGCGTGTCGCCATCTGGGCAGGGGGAGTGGCCTTTGTCCTTTCAATTTTGACAGCCATCTTCTCACGCATCTCCTTCGGTACGCTGGTGCTGCGGGCCGTCTTTTTCGGCTTACTGTTTGCGGCCCTCGGTTTCGGGGTCGTTCTTTTCCTACGCCGCTTCCTGCCCGAGCTTTTTGAGCCAGCTCACGATTCCGACAGTCTGGTGGCTGAACCTCCGGCCGGCGGCCGATTGGTCAATATTGTCCTGCCTGGCGACGCCGACGAAACGGCGGAGGGAGTAGAGGACGCTGATGACGCGGCCGACGGCGCTACAGCCTTCCCGATGGCCGAGCTGGAGGAGGTCGAGCCGGCCCGGGCTGACAGCCGCCGCCAGGCACCCCTGGCGGCGGCTGTCAGCCCGGCTAGTGGCACCAAGCCGTCCGGCAGCGGCGACTTCAGCGACTTGGCCAGAGAAGTCGGCAGCATACGACAGGCCGACCTGGCACCGGATCCGGCCTCGGCCACCAACGGGCGGAACGGGTCTTCGGCCGTGCCCCGACCCCATGTTTCGGTCGACGACCTGGATGTGCTGCCGGATCTTGACGGCTTGAGCGACTCTTTTGCCGCCGCGCTGCCCGAATCGGCCAGTGACTTTTCCGATGACGATACCGATACCGATACCGATGTCCGGTATTCTTCCGGATCCTTCGCCGGCAGCCGTTCTTCGGGCGGTTCGGGCGGTGATAAGGAAGACCCTGCCGCCCTCGCCAAAGCAGTCCAAACTTTATTGCGCAGAGATCAGAAAGGGTAAGCGTCGATGAATAATTCCCTTTTGGAAACCCGAAGCGAGGAAGAGCTCTGGGCTTCATACAAAAAGAAACGCGACCCGCTTATCCGGGAAGCCTTTATCAAGCAATACGCCCCGCTGGTAAAGTATGTCGCCGGCCGGGTAGCCGCAAACATGCCTCAATCGGTCGAATTCGACGACTTGGTCGGTTTTGGGGTATTCGGCTTAATCGATGCCATCGACAAGTTTGACCCCGAAAAGAACGTTAAATTCAAGACTTATGCCGTAACCAGGATCCGTGGCGCCATCTTCGACGAATTGCGCAGCATCGACTGGGTGCCGCGCTCGGTGCGCCAGAAATCACGCGAAATCGAGGACGCCATCGTTACCGTCGAGTCCAAGTTGGGTCGGCCGGCCACGGACAGCGAAATCGCCAATGCCATGGGCGTCAGCGAGGACGACTTTGCCCGCACTATGATGAAGATATCCAGTACCTCCATCTTGTCATTGAATGATGTCTGGTATTCGGCCGATGACAGCGATAAAATCTCGATTGGCGACAGTATCGAAAGCCCGGTTAGCCTGAACCCCGACGCGGTTATCGAGCGTGAGGAAATTAAACGCGTTATTGTCCTGGCTATTCAGGAACTGCCGGAAAAAGAAAAGAAGGTGCTGGTACTCTATTATTATGAGGATCTGACCCTCAAAGAAATCGGCAAGGTTCTCGATGTCACCGAGTCGCGCATTAGCCAATTGCACACCAAGGCTATCCTGCGGCTGCGCGCCAAACTGACCAATGTCCGGAAGGGCATAGTCTAGATGGCCAGCCGGATCGGCATGGAAGCCGTGCGCGAGTTGATGCGCCGCTACCTGGACGAAGATGGCGAAAAACGTACCATAGAAGCCGACGGTCTTACCTTGGAAGAAGCCTTGGAAAGCGCGTCCGTCCAGCTGGAATGCTCGATCGGCCGCTTGGAGTACGAGATCCAGGAACGGGGCGCCGCCGGCTTCGCCGGATTCGGTAAAAAAAAATGGAAGATTACGGCCCACGAAACGGCCAGCAAGAAAAAGGTCGAAGCCGTAAAGACCGAGGATTTCTCGCTCGACCTCGATGATGTAGCCGATGCCCTGCCGATCATCAAGGACAAGGATGGTCAGGCCTATGTCCGCTTGGCCAACGAAGGCGCGCTACTCAAGATTGCGCCACCGGTCGGGCGCGGCAAGAAAGTCACCGAGAAGCGGGCCGTCGAGAAGCTGCACATGCGCGCCGTCCACGATTTCGACGAGGCCTACGTGCGGGAAATGGTTAAGGCGGCCAACGGCGAATGGGCGAGGGTGGGCAGCTTTATTGCCAATCCGGCGGCTGACGCCCTGCTGACGGTCGACGTCGGCGCCCAGGACATGGAGGCCCGAGTCATTCTGACGCCGCCGCAACCGGGGGGCAGCGATCTGTCCGGCGATACCATCCGCGCCTACCTGCGTAACAGCAAAGTGGTATTCGGCGTCTTGGAAGACGCCATCCAGGAGCTGGAGGACGCGCCGCGCTACAAGGAACCGGTATTGGTAGCGGCCGGCCAGAAACCGCAAAACGGCCAGGACGCCTCCATCCAGTTCTTCTTTGAGACCGACAAGACCAAGCTGCACCTGGAAGAGAAGAATGGCAAGGTTGACTACAAGGAACTGCAGCTGGTTCAGAACGTCATGGAAGGCCAGCCCCTGGCCAAGAAAATGCCGGCCAAGCAAGGCGTCGCCGGGCGGACGGTGACCGGCAAGGTTCTGGCGGCCAAGAACGGCAAGGACATTCCGATGCCGGTCGGCAAAAACGTCAAGGTTTCCAACGACGGCTTGACCATGCTGGCCGAGGTCAACGGCGAGGCTAATTTCCTGAACAACAAGATCAACGTCGAGACCGTCTACACCATCAACGGCGACATCGACCTGAAAACCGGTAATAAATTCTTCCTCGGCACTATCATCGTGCTGGGCAACGTGGCCGACGGCTTTTCGGTCAAGGCTACCGGCAATATCGAGATCAAGGGCAACGTCGGCAAGGCCGAAATCAGCGCCGAAGGCGATATCGTGGTGCACCAAGGTATCACCGGCAAAGGCGGCGGCAGCATCACGGCCGGCAAGAACGTTTGGGCCAAATTCATCGAGAACGCCAACGTGGTAGCCAGCGACAGCGTCATCGCCACCCAAAGCATCGTCAACTCCGAGATCGTGGCCGACAAACGCATCATCTGCTTCGGCGGCAAGAATTCAACCATTGTCGGCGGCCGTTACCGGGCCTGCGAGGAGATCAGTTCCAAGATCATTGGTTCCCCGACCGGCGGCGCCGAGACGCTGCTCGAGGTCGGCACCGATCCCAAGAGTAAGTCCCGGCTGGATGAACTGGACGCCAAGATCAAACAGTTCGAGAAGGTGATCGACGAACTGGAAAAGAACATCAGCGTCCTCAACGACATGAAGAAGCAACGCAAGACCCTGACCGAGGAAAAAGAAGCCTTGCTCGGCGACTTCATGCTCAAGAAACAGGACGCCGACGCCGAATTGGAAGCCATGAGGGCGGAGTACAACTCGATTTTAAGCTATCTTAACAACCTCAAGGTCAAGGGTAAGGTTTCCGTCTCCGGCAAGATTTATCCGGGCACCAAGATAACCATCAAGGATATCCGCGAAGAAATCAAGAACGAGCACAAGGCTATCACCTTCTTCCTTGAGAACATGATGATCAAGACCACCAAGTACCAGGAACCCGATGAGGATTTCCTCAAGAAGGGACCGGGCGATGTCCATTAAGCCGCTGGACCTGCAAACCTTATTCATGCAAATGGGGCACGTCCATCGGCAACAGGCGGCCGAAAAGGATACGGCAGCCAACGGCGAGGCCTTCCGCCGGGCGGAAGCCATGAAAAAGGACGACAAGGAAGCCCGGACGGTGCACGGCAAGGACGACAGCGATTTGGAATCCGATCAGGTCAAATCGTCAACCGAGAAGGAAGATACGCCCTTCTATCAAGCGCCGCCGCCGCCGGCCGACAAGGCCAAACCGGCCGAATCCGAAGCGCCGCCCGACGATAAAGAAGTGGTGCGTGATCCGCGGCTTGGCAGCAAGATCGACATTTCGGGATAGGATGTGACAGGCTTGCTCGTCTCCGTAGGCATACAACTCGTGTTCTGCGTCGTGGTCGTCATCTGGCTGCGCTACCAGACCAGGCGCCATTTTTCCAGCAACGCCACCATCGATAGCGTTCGGCAGGAAGTCAACAGCCTGCTGGTGGAACTCGACGCCAGCGCCGAGCGCAATATAAATATTATCGAGGATCGCATCCAGCAACTGCGCGCCGCGACGGCCGAGGCGGACCGCAAGTTGGCCGTATTGCTGCAGGAGACGCGTAACCGCCAGCTGGAAGGCGGCGTCTACAATCGGCTGGGCCAGTTGCACGGCCGCAGTACTCAGGATGGAGCGCCCGCAGCGAACGGGCCAGCCGAAAGGCCCGTGACCAGCCAGAGCGCGGCCGACCGGTCTGCGCAACAGCCAGCCGCGCCGCGGTCGGCCGCGCCGCGGTCGGCCGCGCCGCGGTCGGCCGCGCCATATTCCTTCGGGCAAAATCTGTCGGCTGACGGCCGGTCGCCGAACCAGGCCACCGACCTCCCGGCTGTCGAGGCTGTCGCAGCCCGGCTGCCCAACGCCGTCGGCCGAGACACCAGCGATGGCGAGGCGGTGCCTTTTATCCACCTGTCCGGCAATACCATCCAGACCGAGGCCAGCTTCGTCGACCGGGTGCTGGATCTGCACAAGCGCGGATTCTCACCCGACATCATTGCCGCCAAGACCAGGGCTACCGTCGCCGAGGTGGACATCGTCGTATCGATGGACAAGCTGCGCAATGGCGGCGGAGACGGCTGAGATCATGCACGGCATCATCGGCATCGACTTCGGCACCACCAACACGCTGTGCGCCTGGTACGACGGCGAGACCGTCCTGGTTCTGCCCAATGACCGCGGCGAACGACTCACCCCGACCGTCTTCGCGCTGAGCGAATCCGGCGAGGAGCTGGTCGGCGCCTCCGCCCGCAACCAGGCGCTGGCCGATCCGGCTTCGGCCTTGGCCGGCGTGAAGCGTTTGCTGGGCGCTACCGACAGCGTTAGCCTGTCCGGTCGGCCGATGCCGGTGGTGGAAGTGGCGGCGGCCATCATCCGCAAGGTTCGCCAGGATGCCGAAGCCTTCCTCGGTCTTGATATCCGGGAGGCCGTGATCACCGTTCCCGCCCGCTTTTCCGATCCCCAACGCCGGGCGGTGCGGGCCGCCGCCAGCCTGGCCGGGCTCAAGACGGCGCGCATCCTGAATGAGCCGACCGCCGCGGCTCTGGCCAAGAGCTGGGCCTCCATCAAGGATGTGGTCAGCGGGCGGGTGCTGGTCTACGATTTTGGCGGTGGAACCTTCGACGTTACCGTCCTGTCCATGGCCGACGAAGCCTGCCAGGTGTTGGCCTCGGAGGGGGACGCCGCGCTGGGCGGCATGGATATCGACGCCTTATTGTTCGACCATGTCCAGGCGGCCTTCCAAGCCGGCTTTGGGGTCGATGTCCGGGCCGACCCTTATCTGGCCCGCCACGTGGCCGACCTGTGCGAGCGCGCCAAGATCGAACTGTCCACCAGGCTGGAAACGGTCATCGCCGTGCCGTTTGTACGTGGCGCCGACGGGTTGTCGCATCCCAAGTTAAATGTCAGCCGAACCACCCTGGAAGGCCTGATTGGGCCGATTATCGACCGCTCTATCGCCTTGACCGCAAAGGTGCTCAAAGAAACCGGTTTATCGGCCGACGCTATTGATGTGCTGATCCTGTCCGGCGGCTCGAGTCGCATTCCGCTGGTCGCCGAGCGCTTACGGGCTTGCGGGCTTAAGGCGGCCGACGCCAGGGTTAACCCCGAGGAAGTGGTCGCCATCGGCGCGGCCATCGAGGCCGCCCGCCTGCAAAAGCGCCTGCCCGGGTTTTCCTTCACCGATGTCTGCTCGCGGGCCTTTGGCCTGGAGATCGAGGATGGCAGCTTCGTGCCAATCCTGCCTAAAAATACCGCCTTGCCGGCGCGACGCAAGAGGGAGTTTACGACTGTGGAGGATTTCCAGACCGCCGTCGAGATCCATGTCCTGCAAACCGCCTCGTTGACTGACGACCAGGCCGTTTCGGTCGGCAAGTTTCTGCTGCCGGGCATCCGCAAGGCCAGGAAGGGGCAAGCCCGCATCGAGATCGATTTTTTCATCGACGAAAGCGACATCCTCAAGGTTAAGGCGCGCGACCTGGATAGCGGCGTCGAGCAATCGGTGGTTTTCTACGAAGGCCTGGAGGAGAGCCTGCCGCCCCTGCAGCGACTGACCCTGCTGATGCATCGCCTGCAGGCCGCGTCGGCCGCCTTGAACCTGGATTCGGCCATGGCGCAGGAAATCAAGGAGCTGGGCGGACAGACCGAGGCCTGCCTGTCCGCCGCCGACCGCGAGCGCGCCGTCCAGTTGACCGCGCTGGTGGAGAGTCTGCTGGCCGATCTGGCCGCTCGGGCCGCTACCGGGATAGGCGCATGACAACCGATGCCTGCTATACCGTGCTGGGCTTAAACCGCGACGCGCCGTCGGCCGAAATCCGCAAGGCCTATCGCAACCTGTCGCTCAAGCTGCACCCTGACGCCTCGGGTAGCCCTGCCACGGCCGGCGGCTTCAGCCGGGTGCAGCGCGCCTACAAGATACTCACCGCCCGGAAGATTGGCGACCGGGCGCCGGCGCGGCCGACAAGGCTGCCCAGCCTGCCGGCCGCGGCGCTGGGGGACGTTTTCTCGCTCGGGGGGCTGCTCGTCTCGCACCGGGACGCCGCCACGCGGGCCGAGGCGGCCAAGCAGCTTGGCCTGTCCGGCAAGCGCTCGGTTTGGGTGTTCTTGCGGCGCGGGCTCTATGACGCTGACGAACGGGTGCGCTGTTCCTGCGTGCGTGCCGCCGCGGTGCTCGGCTTGGCCCAGGGGGGGGCGGAGATCGCCAGCGCTTGGCAGGCCTGCAGCCTGGCTTGCCGCAAAGCCATGCTGCGCATCGCCGAGGCCACGGTGGCCAGTATTCTCCTGCCAGCCCTGAAGGCCGCCCTGCGGGCCGAGGAACCCGAGTTGCGCCTCCAAGCCATCCGCATCATGCGCGAGTACCAAGACCAGCCGTCGTCATGACCGCCGGGAGGCTCACTCCTCGTCGGCTTCCAAACCATAATCGCGCAGTTTTTGGTAGAGGGTTTTCCGGCTGATGCCCAGGATTTCGGCGGTGCGGCTTTTGTTGCCTTCGTTGGCGGCCAGGGTATCGCCGATGATGATACGCTCGGCCGCATCGAGCCGGATACCCAATGATAAGCGGATGCCGCCGCTTTCCTCGCTGCCGCGCAGGGCGGGCGGCAGGTCGTCGAGGGTGATGATGTTGCCGCTGGTCAGTACTACCGCGCTTTCCATGCAGTTGCGCAGTTCGCGGATATTGCCGGGCCAGCCGTAGTTGTACAGCGCGGTCCGGGCCTTGGCGTCGAAGCCGTCGATGCGCTTGTTGTTGTCGGCGGCGAATTCCTGGAGGAAGGCGCTGGCCAGGATGGGGATGTCGTCCTTGCGCTCGCGCAGGGGCGGTACGTCGATGTTGACGACATTAAGCCGGTAGAACAGGTCTTCGCGGAAGCTGCCTTTCTTTATCTCCGCTAGCAGGTCCCGATTGGTGGCCGAAATGACGCGAACGTCGGTTTCCAGGGTGCGCTCGCCGCCGACCCGCTCGAAACTGTGTTCCTGCAGGACGCGCAGGATCTTAACTTGGACGCTCTGGTTGATTTCGCCGATTTCGTCCAGGAAAAGCGTGCCGCCGTTGGCCATCTCGAAGCGGCCTTTCTTGGCGTTAGCCGCGCCGGTGAAGGCGCCTTTTTCGTGGCCGAAAAGCTCGCTTTCCAGCAACGACTCGGCCAGGGCGGCGCAGTGCACCTTGATGAACGGCTTGTCGGCCCTTTCCGACAGGTTGTGCAGGGCGTCGGCCACCAATTCCTTGCCTACGCCGCTCTCGCCGGTGATCAAGACGCCGGCCTTGGTCGGCGCCACTTTCCGGATGCGTTCGAAGATCGACTTGATGGCCGCGCTGCGGCCGATGATGCTGGAGGTCTTCTTGCCGGTCTCGATTTCCTGCAGCAGCTCCTGGTTGCGCTGGGCCAGCGCTCGGCGGTCGAGGGCCCGCTTGGCCAGTAAGGCCAGGTGGGCGAGGTTTACCGGTTTGGTTATGAAATCATAAGCGCCGTCGCGCATCGCCGCCACGGCGTCCTCGACCGTGCCATGGCCGGTCAGGATGATCACCGGCAGGGACGGATAATGGCCGACCACGTGGCGTAGCACGTCCATGCCCGATATTTTGCCCATTTTGAGGTCGGTGATCACCAGATCCACCTCGCCGCGGTCCGTCTCGGCTATGGCCTCGTTGCCATCGGCCGCCAGGCAGGTGTCGTAACCTTCCATGCGAAGGTACTCGGCGATGCCGGCGCGGATGTTCGGCTCGTCATCGGCAATCAGTATTTTGAGGCTCATGCTCATGCTCCCTGTCCGCGCAGCGGCCGGTTATCAGTTTCTGGTTGGTTTGCGGTATCGGCAGCGAGACGACGAATTCCGAACCGAACCCGGCCTTCGATTTGACGGCGATGTCGCCGCCGTGTTCCTTGACTATCTTGTAGGTGAGGGTCAGGCCCAGGCCCGTTCCGTCCGACTTGGTGGTGTAGTACGGCTCGAAAATCTTGCTCAGGTTGCGCTCGTCGATGCCGCAGCCTGAGTCCTTGACGGTGATGCGCGCTTCGTTGCTGTCCTGCCCCGTGCGCAGCAACAGGCTGCCGCCGTGCTCCATGGCGGCGCTGGCGTTGGTAATCAGATTGAGTAAGGCCTGCTTCAGGAAATGGCGGTCGAAGGGAATGGGCGGCAAGGTCGTATCGAGTTCCAGCCGCAGCTCGATGTCGGCGGCCTCGGCCTCGGGCCTGAGGAAGTCGGCCAGTTCCTTGACCAGCCGGTTCAGGTCGTCGTTGATGGTGGTGATATTCATCGGCCGGACGGCGAACAGGAAGTCAACCACGATGCTGTTCAGGCGGTTGATCTCCTCGTCGACGATTTTCAGGTAACGGTCGACAGCCGGCGCGGTGGCGCTGCCGAGCGCCTTCTTGAGCAATTGGACGTGGATGCTGATGGCGCCCAGGGGATTCTTGATTTCGTGGGCCACGCCGGCGGCCAGGGTGGTGAGCGCGGCCAGGTTCTCGGCGCGGCGCAGGCGGCTTTCGCGCTTGCGCTTCTCGGTGGTCTCCTCGATGTGCACCAGGGTGCCGGTGATGCGCTTGTCGCGCACCAGCGGCGTGATGCTGATGGCGATGATGCGCGGGCCTTGCTTGGTGTCCAGGGTAAACTCGCGGTCGAGGATTGTCTCCTCGGCCTTCATGATGGTTTCGAAAAATTCGGCCAGTTCGTCGTCGCGCAGGCTGTGCCAAAGCGGACTGTCGTACAGTTCGGTGGCGATAAGCGGCACCAGCCGCTCGGCCGACTTGTTGATCAGGATGGGCAGGTGCGAATCGTCGCAGACGATGATGCCGTCCAGCATCGAGTCGAGTACCGTCTCCAGGCGGTCGTTTTCTTCCGCCAGGGAGCGCAGCAGGCTGCGGATGGAGTCTTCGTTCATCCGGGAGACCCTGGCCATGGCCTTGTTCAGGAAATTGCGCATCGCGTCAACTCGCCGGGTTAGTGTCGGACAGGCTGGCCAGCAGCCATTCGCCCAGCGCGGCCGGGTTAAGGTTGTAGGCCGTGTAGCGCATCAGGCTGTCGCGGCTGCAGGCGGCAAAGCGTTCCGCGAAGCGCAGCAGGCCCGGGGAGCGGCTGTCGCGCAGCCAATCGGCCAGCAAGCGGCCGCCTTCCTCGAGGAAGGCCGGGAAGAGCCAGGACATGGCGTCAACGCTGCCGCCGAAGTTGGCCGTTTCCTTGAGTATGCCGGCCATGACGGCCGCGGCCGGTTGGTGGCTGTCGCGCATGGCCGCCAGCGGCTGGCCGTCGAGAACCAGACCATCGTCGTGTCGCTCGGCCAGGACGGCCAGCAGGAAGCGCCGCGCCTGGAGCGTCACCGTTTCCATGGCCCCGCCGCGATGCTGGGCGAAGTAGTCGCCGATTGAGGTGTCGAGTGCCAAATCCGGCTCCCGCTGGTCGATGCGGAAAACCCGGACTAGCACCTGGCGGGCGGCGGCCGCGTCGCGCTGGACGAAGCGGTAGGGGCGCAGGCGCGACAGGATAGTGGGGATGATGGCCTGGCGGCGCGAAGTGGTCAGCACGAAGGTGGTTTGTTCCGGCGGCTCCTCGAGGATCTTGAGCAGGGCGTTGCGCGCCGCGTCCATCATGCTGTCGGCATGCTCGATGACGATCAGGCGCCGCCGGTGCCAGGCGCCCTGCCGGGCCTGGTGCTCGATGGAGCGCACCTGGAACACCGGCGTGCTGGCCGGGATCTGGTCGTGCAGCTTTTCGCAGGTGGTCAGGAGCTTGCGTGCCTCGGTTGCGGCCAGCCGCCCGTCGCCATTGCCTGGCAAGCAGTATTCCAGCCCTTCCATCACGATGCGCAACAGCGGCTGGATCTTGGCCAGGCGGGCTTCCTCGTTGCCGTATAATTCGGGGTCGAAGCGCTTGCACACCTTGCGGACCGCGCGGATGAAAAAGTAACGCGAGGCTGGCGTCGGCGCCTGGTCGAGCATGTCCACCGCGATGGCCAGCTCCGCCCGCGACGTTTTGGGGCCCAGCAGCAGCAAGTCCGAATGGGTCAGCGCCCGGTGCTTGGCGCATTGCGGGCAGTCGCAGTTCCAGGCGGCGCCGTCGTCGCAGGAGCTGACGCGGGCCAGCTCCAGGGCGCCGCTCAGTTTGGCGGACAGGGGGGGGCCGTCGAACAGCAGCGAGCCCGGCAGCTGGCCATCCTTGATGTCTTGGCTGAGTCGCCGAATGGCTTCGGCCTGTCCGATGATATTTTCGAACATCGGCTTAGGCTGACCGCGCGGGCCGCGTTGCCGGAATCAGCCAGGCGGCCATTCCGGCCTTCAGGGTTCCCGACAGGGCCGAGGCTTCCTCGGGAGTCACCGGGGCGGCCGGCAGGCGGGCGCGCAGGAAGGGCATCAGGAAGCGGCTGATGAAGCTTTTCTCAAGCAGGTTGGTGACATCGAAGAATGACTGGTAATGGATCACCGCCAGGATGACCAGTACGATGGCTAAGCCTTCGAGCAGGCCGAAGACCAGGCCGAGAATACTGTCCCCGGCATTGAGGTTGGTGCTGTCGATGATGGCCTGGGCCGAGTGGCCGAGGATCTTGACCAGCAGGAAGGCCACCGCGGCGGCCAGCAGGAAGCCGAGAACGGGCGCCAGGAGCCCGAGCGGGACGACTAGGTTGATCCAGCCGCCGACGATGCGGTACATCAGGAAGCCGCAGACCACGGCGGCCACGACGGCCAGCTTGGAACTGAGTTCGGCCGCCAGGCCGCGGATCAGGCAGCGGATGCCGGTGAGCAGCAGGATGGCGATGAAAATAAGGTCGAGGGCATTCATGCTTGTCTCCTCGTGGCCTGGCTGACCACTAATGCGGCGATGTCGGCGGCGGCGGCGGGATTGGCCTGCCGGCGCAGGGCTGCCACTAGGGCGGCTCTTTCGGCCGGTGTTTCCAGCAACTGGAGTATGCCTGCCAATAGCCTGTCCGGGTTGGCCTCGTCGCCCAAGAGGCAGCGGGCGGCGCCGGCCGCTGCCAGCAGCTTGGCGTTGTGCACCTGGTCGCCGCGCGTGCCCGAGCCGGATAGCGGTATGAGCAGCAGGGGCAGCCCGCAGGCGCTGCTTTCCCAGATGGTGCCGGCGCCGGCCCGACCGACCACCAAGCTGGCGGCGGCCATCAGGTCGGCCATTTCGGCGTGGACGAATTCGAAGCCCCGGTAGCCAGAATCGGCCGGCCGGCAAGGCGCAAAGCCAGCCCCGGTTTGGTGAGCCACGAAGGCTCGGCCGGCCAAGCGCGGCAGGATGTCGCCGATCAGGCCGTTGACTTGTAGCGCGCCCTGGCTGCCGCCCAGCACTAGGATAACGGGCAAGCCGGCCGGGCAGCCCAGGAAGGCCCGGCCGCGCGCCGCGTCGCCGGCGGCCAGGCTGCTCCGTACCGGGTTGCCGCAGATAATGGTTTTGCGTTGCCAAGCCGGCTTGAGGTAGTTTAAGGTGGCTTGCCAGCTGACCAGGATGGCGGCCGCCCGGCCGGCGTTGAGGCGGGTGGCCAGGCCGGGGCTGACGTCCGACTCGTGGGTGAAGTAGGGGATGCCCAGGGCGGCGGCGGCGGCGCAGGGCGGCACGCTGACGTAGCCGCCCTTGGAAAATAGTAGGCAGGGCCGCAGGCGGCGCAAGATGCCCAGGGCGGCGACATAGCCGGCCGCGATGCGGAAGAGATCCAGGAAATTGCGCAACGAAAACTGGCGGCGCAGTTTGCCCGAGGGGATAGCCAGGAATTCCAAGCCGGCCTTCTCGACGGCTGCCCGTTCCATGTCCTTGCTGGAGCCGATCCAGACGATGCGGCCAGCCCAGCTGCGACGCAATTCTTCTATCACGGCCAGGCCGGGGAAGATGTGGCCGCCCGAGCCGCCGCCGGTGAAGACGATGCACTGCGGGTCAAGCTTCATACCGCTCCCGTCAGGCCGGCGTAGGCATCCAGCAGGCTGTCGCCGGAGCCGCTGGGGGCCAACACTTGCTGGGTGAGTTTCTTGCCCAGCTGGACGCCTTCCTGGTCGAAGGAGTTGAGGTTCCAGGCGAAACCCTGGAACATGACCTTGTTCTCGTAGTGGGCCAGCAAGGCGCCGAGGGCCCGGCCGTCCAGGGCGTCGCCGACCAGCAGGCTGGAGGGCCGGCCGCCGGAAAAGGCCTTGTTGGGGTCAGCGTCCGGCTTGCCGCGGGCGAAGGCCACGATCTGGGCTGTCAGGTTGGCGTTCAGCTTGCGCCGGGCGCTGGAGCCCTCGAAGGCCGGGTCGTGGTCGGTCTGGTTGCGGCGGAAGGCGATGAATTGCAGCGGCACGATGTCAACGCCCTGGTGCAAGAGCTGGTAGAAGGAGTGCTGGCCGTTGGTGCCCGGCTCGCCCAGGATGACCGGACCGGTCGGTAGTACCGTCGGGCGGTCGTCGCGCCGGTTGGTCTTGCCGTTGGATTCCATGTCCAGCTGCTGCAAGTGGGCCGGGAAGCGGCTGAGCGCCTGGCTGTAGGGCAGGACGGCCGTGGCCGCCCGACCGAGCACCGAGCGCTCGAAGACGCCCAGCAAGGCATCGAGCAGGGCGGCGTTGCGGCGCGGGTCGTGTTCCAGAGCCAGGCGATCGGCCTCGGCGGCGCCGTCCAGCAGGTCCTGGAAGAGCTGCGGGCCGAGCGTCAGCGCCAGGATGACGCCGCCGACCGCGCTGGTGGCGCTGTAGCGGCCGCCGATGTAGTCGTCAATATAGAAAGAATCGAGGTAGGCCGGGTTGTGGGCCAGCGGGCTAGTCTGGCTGGTCACCGCCACCACCTGCCGGGCGGCGTCCAGGCCGCGCTCTTGCAGCCAGCCGCGCACCAAGGCTTCGTTGGCCAAGGTTTCCTGGGTGGTGCCGCTCTTGGACACCACGATGAACAGACAGCGCGCCGGGTCGATGGCGGCCAGCACGCCGTTGGCGTCATCCGGATCGACATTGCTGATGAAATGGGCGCGCAATTTCAGGCTGCCGGTGCTGCGGGCGTGCTGCTCCAGGGCCAAGTAGAGGGCGCGCGGCCCCAGGTCCGAGCCGCCGATGCCGATTTGGACCACATCAACGAAGCTGGCGCCGGCCGCGGTCTTCAGGCGGCCGGAACGCACCGCCTCGGCGAAGCGGTAGAGGCGCTGGCCCTCGGCGGCGTAGAAGGCCGTGAAGTCGAAGCCGTCCACCACCACCGGGCCGGCCGGCGCGCCGCGCAGGGCATGGTGCAGCACCATCCGCTTCTCGCCGCGGTTCATGACTTCTCCGGCCAGGACAGATCGATACTGGTCGATCAGCCCCAATTCGGTGGCGGCCTGTGTCAAGCGGTCGATGGCCTGGTCGGAAACGTCCATGGCGGCGTAACTGTAGGTTAGCCCACCGCCGGCCGGAACCTGGCGGCGCTGGACGCGGCCGGCATCCAGGCAGTCGGCCAGCCGTTCGGCCGGTATAGTCCGCAGGGCCGGCCAGGCGGCGGTTTGGTCGATCGATGTATATGGTGCGTCCTGCTTCATGGCAGCCTCCTGTCCGAAATCATGTCCAATAGTATGCGGGTGGCCCTCTTTTTGCAAGGGTAATAGCCTAGGAGCCTGTCGGACTCAGGAGCGCCAAAAAAAATAAGTGAAATAACCCTGCCACGCTAAAGAACCCAGAATTCTAGCAGGGTGTTGAAAAACGCGGATGCGGCTTTTCAACACTTCAAAAGCCGGTACAATTACGCAGCATAGCGCAAGCTATGCGAGGAATTGTTAAGGTTGTTGAGAAAGCAACCGGCTTTTTCAACAACCTGCTAGCCTGTTTCCCTCGCTTTTTGGCCGATCTCAGCGCCCCGCGGCGTAAAATCGGTTCGTCAATCGGGCCATACAGGAAGTATGGCTCTCAATCCTCACCTATTTTCCACTCGCGGCTCGCTTTCGCTGGGCCAAAATCCTAAGTCCGACAGGCTCCTAGCCGTAGGGCTCGATGCTGTGCACGGCGCAGACCTCGAACTCGGCGAAGGCCTTGCGCAGGGCCGGCAAATGCTCGGCCAGCAGTGGCAGGTTGGCGTCGCGGGCGGCCTGCTCTAGGTCGCGCGCCAGGTTTCCCAGCGGCCGGGCGGTCATGTTCCAGGCCGCGCCTTTAATGGAATGGCAGATTTCGCGCGCCTGGCGGTGGTCAGCGTTCTGAATGGCCGCCGCCAGCTCGTCGAGCTGTCCCCGGGTTTTGCTGATGAAGCGACCCACCAGGTCAACCACCGTTTGATGTTGGCCCAAGAAGGTTTCGACCAGCTCGACGAAGTCGAAGCTGCTGTCGCCGCAGGCCGCCGGGATGGGCTCTTCGGCCTCCACGATCGGCAGCATGGACTGGCTGTGGCTGGCGCGGTTCGACCAGAAGCTGATCATCGCCTCCAAGTCCTTGCGTTTAAACGGCTTGATGAGGATGTCGTTCATGCCGGCGGCGATGCACTTGTCGCGTTCGCCTTTGAGGGCGCTGGCCGTGACGGCGATGATCGGCCGGTTGAAGCCGTGCTCGCGTAGTTGGTGGCTGGCCTCGTAGCCGTCCATCACCGGCATGAAGATATCCATCAGCACCAAATCGTAGTTCTTGGCTATGGCTTTGTCGACCGCTTCCTGGCCGTTACCCGCCACGTCAACGCGCGAGCCCATCTTCTTGAGTAGCAGGGTGAAGAGCTCCTGGTTGACCAGGTGATCCTCGGCCAGCAGGATGTCGAGGCTGAGTTGCGGGTTTTCAGGCTTGGCCAACCCGGCGTCCTCGGCCTCGTCGGCCGGATCGAGCTCGGTTTTTTCTTCCAGTACCAGCTTGATGGTCTCGAAGAACGACTGGGGGTTGATGGGCTTGGAGAGGTAGGCGTTGAACCATTTGAGATGCTTCATCTTGACTTCGGCGTTGGCGGTTCCCTCCGGCGCCATCAGCACCAGTTTGGTGTTGTTGATCAGGCGGTCGGCGGTGATTTCGGCCGCCAGGCGCCAGCCGTCCATGCCGGGCATTTCCTGGTCAATCAGGCAGATGGAAAAGCCATGTCCGCCGGTGGCGGCCTTCTGTAATAGCTTGATGGCCGAGGGGCCGTTATCCACGGTGACCGTCTTGAGCCCCAGTCGCTCGGCCAAGATTCTGGCTTGCTGCAGGGCGGCGGCGTGGTCGTCGACGATCAGCAGGCTGGCCGGCCGCGGCAGGCGCCAGTCCGGCGCCGGTAGGCTATAATCGGCCAGGCACAGCGGGTAGTTGAGGCTAAAAACCGAACCCTGCGGGTGGTTCGGCTCATAGTAGACGCTGCCGCCCATCAGCTTGGCTAGGTAGCGGGAGATGGCTAGTCCCAGGCCCGTGCCGCCCTGGGTGGTGCGACCGCTAGAGGCCTGGGTGAACGGCGTGAACAGCTTGTCGACCAGCTTGGCCGGAATGCCGCTGCCCGAATCCGAGACCTTGAGCAGCATGATGGGCTGGCTGGGGCCAGCCTGCAGGCCGGTGCCAGCCGGCTGCCCCGCGCCGGTTTGCAGGCTGGCCGTGATGACGATCTCGCCGGAGGCGGTAAACTTGATGGCGTTCTTGAAGAGATTAACCAGGATCTGGCGCAGCTTGCCGGTGTCGCCGCGTACCAGCCGCGGCAGTTGCGGGTGGATGTCGATAATCACCTCGAGCTGTTTTTTGTGGGCATCCAGGATCAGCAAGGCCACCGATTGGCGCAGGAAGGCAGGCAGATCAAAGTCGACCTCTTCCAGCTCGATCTTGCCGGCCTCGATCTTGGAGAAATCAAGGATGTCGTTAATCAGGCCCAGGAGGACGTCGGCCGAAAAGCGCACCGACGAGATGTAGTCCTGTTGCTCGGTATCCAGACCGGTTTCGTTAAGGAGCTCGGTCATGCCCAGGATGGTCTGGATGGGGGTGCGGATCTCGTGGCTCATGTTGGCCAGGAACTGGCTCTTGGTAAGGGTGGCCTTTTCGGCCGATTCCTTGGCGCTGACCAGGTCGTGCTCGCGCCGTTTCTGGGCGGTGATGTTCTGGAACATGCACCACAGCCAGCGGTCGTCCGACGGCTCGGGCTGCGATTCGCGCGGCGTGGACAGGAGCGAGATCATGGTACGTAGCCAGACGCGGCTACCCTGGGCGGTCTTGAGGTTGGTCTCGATGCTGGCCGAGCCCATGCGGCCCAGCAGCACCTCGGTCAGGTAGTAGGAGTACTGGAAGGCGTCGCGTTCCTGCAGCCAGTCGAAGAGCGGCACCGCCAACTGGTCGGGACCCAGGCCGGCCAGCTCAAAGAACAGTTCGTAGAAGGCCTCGTTCCAGAGCACCGGGATGCCTTGTTCGTTGAGTACGATCATGGCCTGATGAGTCTGGTTGAAAGCGGCCTTGAACAGGGGGTCTGGTAGAGCCATACCTAAAAATTCGCCTTGAGGATTTCCAGGGTCTTAGTCAGGATCTGCTGCGGCTTGAGCGGCTTGACCAAGTAGCTTTTGACCCCGGCGCGATAGGCCTTGACAACCGCCTCGCGCTGGGTGATGGCCGACAGGACGATGATCGGTATCTGCAAGTCGCGGGCATGCAGATTGGACAGCACCTCAAAACCGTTGACCTGGGGCATGCGCAGGTCCAGGAATACCAGGTCGAAGCTGCGCTGTTCGGTGGCTTCCAGGAAAACCCGGCCGTTGTTGAAGGTACTGACCTTGGCGTTCAAGCTGGCGAAGGTGGTCTTGATGAGTTCTTGGATGACGAAATCGTCGTCCACGGCCGCGATTTCCAGGTCACGGCCCAGGTCGTTCAGGCTGGCCGGGGAGGTTTGCGCCCGGGCTTGCTCCGTGTCGAAGCGCATGGTAACCGTCTCGCTGCGTTTAGCGCCGCTGGAGTTCAGGACTTTTTCCGAAATGATGGCGGCCTTGTCTTCCGGCAGGTCGGCGGCGGTGGCCGCTTCGGCAATTAGGCCGTCGATGGCGTATTCCAGCGACTTGACCACCTCGACGCCGGCGTATTCGGCCCGGCCCGCCACGAATTCCTGCACGAAGCCGGACAGGGTCAGGATCTTGAAGGACCGGCTCTTGGCTGAGGCCGCCGCGATGATGGTATTGAGCAACAACTCCAGATTGGCGCCGTCGACGAAGGACAGCTCCATGTCGCTCAGCATCAGGATGACTTTGGGCTTCTGGATGCTGTAGAGGTCGATCAGCTCCTTGATCTTGAAGCGCAAGAGGTCGATTTTGTCGCGGTTGAGGCCCATGGCCAGCTCGATGAACAGGATATTGTCGTTGACGTGGGCCTCGACGATACAGGGTGTCTTATCCATGTCGAAACGCACGCCGGTTACCTCGGCTACGGTTTGCAGGAAGATATCCAGCTTAAGCGGCTTCATGAAGATTTTCTTGATATTGAAGGGTAAAAGATCGAGCAGGCGATTCTTGTCGAGCTTGTGGGCGGTCAGCATGACCGGAATATCGGCGGTGTTCGGGTTCTTGGCCTTTTCCTGCAACAATTCCTGGGCTGTCTTGCGGCTGAGGTGGTAATCCATGATGATCAGCTCCGGCGGCTCCTTGCGCATCTTGGACAGTCCGTCCAGGCCGTTGATGGCCACCTCGACCGCCAACCCGGCCCGCAGCAAACGGTTCTTCAGATAGTCACGGAACAGGTCGGATTCGTCGATAATCAAGACAGCCGGACGCGCCATACATACCTCTGGCCTGAGTATATAGCACACCGATTGTCAGTACAAGTCAAACTGTAGTATTCTAATTCGACCTTTTTTTCCGTTTTTTTTGTCGAATAGAAAAAAGTGGGGTATACTTTCCATAATAATATTCTCCGGCTATACTGTTCATGGGACAAATCTATCCGGGGAATATTAGCAGGGTGTTGAAAAACGCGGATGCGGCTTTTCAACACTTCAAAAGCCGGTACAATTACGCAGCATAGCGCAAGCTATGCGAGGAATTGTTAAGGTTGTTGAGAAAGCAACCGGCTTTTTCAACAACCTGTTAGATGATGCTCTATTATTGGATGATACTAGAGGATAGCTTGCGGTGATTGTCGACGACTCGGTCGATAGAGGAGTGTATATGCAGCGACGGTGGGTAACGATCGGTTTGATGATTTTTCTGGCCTGTGCCGGCTTTGCCCAGGAAGATGGCACGGTGACCAGCTCGCCCGACACTTCGACGCCGCCAGCTACGCCGCCGCCAGCTACGACCCCGGTCGCTACGCCGCCAGCCGTGGCGTCCCCAGCCCCCACTGGCCGAGATTACATCCCCGCCGAAGGGCTGGAAAACTGGCAGCTGGAATACGACCTGTCGGCTTATGCCCCCGGAACCTACAATATCCTGGTGCGGGCCACCGATTCGGCCGGCAACGAAGCCTTGGCCGGTCCATTTAATATCGTGGTCGACCCGGAGTCCGATCTGCCGGTTACCCAGATCAGCCACCCCATTAGCCAGATGCGCGTCGGCGGCGACCTGATTATCGTCGGTACGGCTGTCGATGACGACGCGGTCGGCAAAGTGCAGCTGCGGCTCAACGACGGCGAATGGATCGACGCGACCGGTACCGATTACTGGTCGTATCTCTTGGGGACGGCCGATTTACCCGATGGCCAGCATCAGATCAGCGCTCGGACGGTCGACGTCACCGGCGTCACCGGCGCGCCAGTGTCAGTCGTTTTCCACCTGGACCGCACCAAGCCGCTGCACAGCATGAGCCAGCCAGCCTTTGGCGCGCTGGTCTCCGGCCGTTTCACCATTACCGGCTCGGTCTACGACGCCAACAGCGTCAGCCAGCTGCAATACTCGATGGACGCCGGTACAACGTGGCGTGACCTGCGCCTGACGCTCGACAGTCCGAAAACCACCGGCGGTTTCAGCCTGGCGGTCGATACCCGCGATATGGCGGACGGCCCGTCGGTGGTGTGGTTTCGTACGGTCGACAAGGTTGGCTCGGTCGGCACCTCCGTTTTCCTGTACTTCGTCGACAATACCAAGCCGGAGATCACCTTCATTTCCCCGGCTGAGGGGCAGGCCGCCAACGGCGAGTTTGTGGTTACCGGCCGGGTCTACGACGTCATCGGCGTCGCCGCCTTGGAATGGGAATTCGGCGATCAAAGCGGCGTTATCGAGCTGCAGCCAGGCAACCCCTATTTCAGCCAGCGCTTCACGGCGCCGGCCACCCGCGGCCGGGTGAACGTCCTGTTCCGGGCCACCGACATTACCGGCAATATCACCATCGCCGCCTTGACGCGCGATATCGACCCGGCCGCCAATCTGCCGCGCCTGGACGTCAGCTTGGCAGACGCCCCTTACCAGGATCGCCTGGTGGTCTCAGGCCAGGCCCGCGACGGCGACGGTATCGCCAGCGTCCTGTGGCGCATCGACAATGGCAACGAGACCGAGATCGCGACCGACGGAGCCTTCGCCTTTGAATTGGCGGACCTATCCAGCGGCGCCCATAGGCTCTTCATGCGCGCCGTCGACAGTCGCGGCGCCTCCAGCCTGGTGGCCGAGCGCCCCTTCACCTGGTCGGCCGCCGCTCCCGTCATCAGCCTGGGTCAGGTCAGCGACGCCGCCGGGACCCGCGCCTTCTTGGTCGGTATCCCGGTCAGCACCCTTGAGGGGCGCGCCAGCCTGAGCGGCAGCGTCCAGGCCCGCAACCCGTTGAGTACCCTGACCTATACCATCAACGGTGGCCCGGTCCAGAATCTGCCGGTGGCCCGCGCCGGCGCGGCCATTGAATTTACCATCCCCTTGCCGCCCACCTTGCCCTTCGGCGTCCTGTCGCTGGCCATCGTGGCCGTCGACAGCGCCGGCCGCGCTGGCCGCTTGCTGGCGCCGCTCTACGCCATCAACTATACCCGCCCCCGGGTGGGGCCCTGGCTGGACTTCGGCGATGCCGGCCGAGATACCGAAGGCCTAGTCCAGCTTGGCCGGGGGGAAAGCCTGGTCGGCCGCTTCGTCGTGCCCTACGCCGGCGAAGACATCCGGTCGGTGCGGCTGGAACCGGCGACCGCCCTGTTAGCGGTCTCCAATACCGGCGACTTGATTAACGTCACCTGGCGGGCCGATGGCATTACCCCGGCCACCACCGTTGTGGTAGAAACCGTCCGGGGCCATCGCTTTGAATCCGCCACCCTGGTTTTTAAGACCGACGACACGCCGCCGGCTATTAGGCTGACCGCGCCGGACTTTGGTACTTGGCACCAGGCCGATTTCCGGCTAGCCGGCAGTATCGAGGAAAGCGCTGGGCTGGCCAGCCTGCGCTACCGGCTCGATGAAGGCTCGTGGCAGGATATCCCGCTTGGCGCGGCCTTCGAGACTAGGGTTGGCTTGGGCGATCTGGCCGGACCGATCCTGATAACGGTCGAGGCTGTCGACCTGGCCGGCAACCGGACGCTGGTCACCAGCGCCGTCATGGTGGACAACGCGGCGCCCGCTCCGCTGCGCCTGCTGCCGTTGTCTGGCGCCCCAGTCAAGGGTAGCGTCAATTTCGCGCTGCGGCCCGGCGAGCCGGCCTTTAGCACCGCTAGCATCGAACTGGAACGCAACGGCCGGACCGAAACGCTGGCCTGGGCGCCGCTGCTGGCCTTTAGCGCCGCTACCGACAGCCCGGTACGGCTGCGCATCACCGACCAGGCCGGCAACTCTAGCAGCCTTGACCTCTTGGAGGGCCTGGCCCTGGACCGCGCGCCAGTCGTGCCGGCCGCGGCCGAATCCATCCGCGTCAACACGGCCGGCCAAGGCGTCTCCGCCCTGGAAGCCACCTTCACCGGCCGGGATGCCCTGGCCGCCCTGTCCTGGATAGCGCCTTTCGTCAGCCAGGCCGTCGACGGCGAATTTCCGGCCGACCTCAACGAGCGGCCGCTGCGCGTCTCCGGCGCCGCCAGCCTCGATTTCAGTTTCTCAGGCGTTAAGCCGGACACCCGCCGCCCGGAAGCCTTCTGGGGCTATTCGCCGCAGGAGGCCACCCAGGCCCTGCCGCTGCGTACCGCGCGCGACAGCGGCATCTTTACCGGTTCGCTGCGGCTGCCGGTCCAGCCGGACGGCCGGCGCGATATCTGGATCCGGCTGCCGGATCTGGAACGCGGCGACGTCTTTACCCGTCTCCGCCTGGAATACGACAGCACGCCGGCCGAACTTAACTTGCTGGCCCCCGGCGAACGGGCGCCGGGCCGCTTCGCCCTGGTTATCTCGGCCACCGACGCCTTCGGCATCCGCTCCGCCGAGTACGAGACCAATCGCCTGACGACGCCGTTCAGCTTTACGCCCGGCGACAGCGCTTTCTACGCCGAATTCGATCTGTCGCCCCAGCTAGCCCAGCAAGCGATCATCGTTCGGGTGGTGGATGGCAGCGGCAATCTGACCACTAAAACCTTCACGGTGCGCTATGACCGGGCGGCCGACACGCCGCAGGTCCGGTATCTGACGGCGGTGGCCGATACCGTCTACGGCGCCGGCCAGTCGTTGGTGGTGTATGCCACCGACAACGCCGGGCTGGCCTCGGTCTCTTTAGCCGTGGCCGACCAGACGCAGGGGCAGGAAGGCCCCGGGCCGCTCTACCGGCTTAACCTGCCGACGCTGCCCAGTGGCCGCCAGGTGACTGGCCTGGTCGCCCTGGATACTTCGAGCCTGCCATCGGAGCGACTGGCCGGCAGCATCGTCTACCGGCAGGCCGGCCCGAAATTTGTCTTTTCGGGTTACCAGCAGGACAAGGCCGCCGCGGAATTCCTGCTGCCCGGCGGCTTGGTGCAGATTCTGGCCAATACTCTGGTCAATATCACGGCGCAGGCGCCGAACGGCCTGGCCACCGTCGAATACCGCTTCAACGACGGCGAATGGACCCGGCTAGCCTTGCCGGCCCGCGCCGCGGCCGATGGTTCCTGGCCGCTGCAGGTGAAGCTGCCGGCCAGCCTGCCTTATGAGCGCTTCGTGCTGGCGGTGCGTGTCGCCGACAGCCAACAACTGGTCAGCCAGCAATCGATTGGCTTGTACCGGGTAGCGCCCGCCCCGGCGGCGGGCATGGTCGACGCCGAGGGTATCTATATCAAGGACGGTCGCCTGAACGACGACGGCAGCCTGCTCTTGGCTCCCGGCGACAGCCTGGAGGCCCTGTTCAACGGCCGCCCGCTGGAGAGCGTTCGGCTGGAGCCGGCGCTGGCCTTTGCCAGTCTGACTTTTGAAGGCAACCGTCTGAGCCTGACGACGAGCGCCGAAGGCTTGGCCGGCGCCACGACCATGGTGGTCAAGACCGTCGAGGGCGAGGAATTCCGATCCACTCGCCTGCTTATTACCAGTGACGCCGCCCCGCCGGCGCTTGAAATAGCCGGTCCGCCGCAAAATAGCTGGTGGCGCGACCAACTGCCGCTGGAGCTTAACGCCAGCGACTTTAATGGCCTGGCCACGGTCGAGTATTCGTTTGACCAGGGCCTGACCTGGCTACCGCTCACCCTGCCGACGCCAGCCGGGACAGTACCGACCACGCCGGGCGCCGGCGCCGCGCCGCTCAATATCAAGGCCGCGCTGCCGCTGGCCGCCGCCGATGGCGCCGCCGTGCTCCTGCTGCGGGCGGCCGACCAGGCCGGGCGGATGGCCTACGCCAACCTGGCATATTTCAAGGACAGCCAGCCGCCGGCCGTGCAAGTAGTGGCCCCGCGCGGCGGCGACTTGGTAAACGGTTCCATCCTGCTGGTACTGGAAGCCGCCGACTCGGGCGACATCGCCAGTTACGAATTCTCCCTGGACGGCGAAAGCTGGCAGCCCCTGCCGCCGGAAGCGGTCGGACGGCGCGGCACCGAGAGCCTGCTGCCGACGGCCCGCGACGCCGCGCTGCCGGCTTACTTGGCTTACAGCAGCTTCAGCCTGACCATCGACTTCTCCTCGCTTCCGGCCGGGATCGAGGCTCTGGCCTTCCGCCTGGTCGACAAGGCCGGCAACGCCACGGTCTACGCGCCGTTGGCCGCCGATCCGCCCTTCTTCGCGGTCGATGTCGAGGCCGACAAGCCAGTGGTCGAGGTCCAGATTCCGGACGACAACGAGGTAATGCAGGCCAATTTCGTGGTTTCCGGCATGGTGTTCGACGACGACGGCGTCCAGGACCTGTTCTGGCGCGTCCGCCTCGTGCCCGATGACTACGCCGGCGAGGAGCTGCCCGACGAGGGCGAGTGGCAGAACGTGCCCGGCGGCAACAACTTCTCGGTGCCCTTTACCCTGCAGGAAATGTCCGACAACCGCCACCTCTTCGAGGCCTACGCCGTCGACCTGTACGGCGTGCGTGGCGAAATCGCCCGCAAGGTGTTCCGCGTCTCCCGCGAGGAGCCGACCGGCCGGCTGGTCACCCCCGACGTCAACTTCACCAACCGCGGCATCGTCCACATGGGCGGCGTCGCCTCCGACGCCAACGGCATCGACCAGGTTTGGTTATCATTCGATAACGGCAACACCTGGAACCGGGCCGAGGGCGCCGAGGCCTGGGAGTACAGCCTAGATAGCCGCATCCTGCAGGATGGCGTGCACAGCATCTACCTGCGCTTTATTGACGGCTACGGCATTACCGGCTTCTCGGCCGGCCTGATTTCGGTCGACAATACCGCGCCGGTCTTGGCGCTGGACCGGCCCTTCGACGGCGGCGATTTCATCAACCAGTTCACGCTCGGCGGCCGCGTCTCGGACGGCATTTTCGTCGCCTCGCTGACGGTGGAGATCACGCCGGTCGGCAAGGCGCTCGAGCCGCTGCGCATCGAACTGCCGACTACCACCGTCTTCTCGCGGGTGGTGGACATCAGCGCCCTGGAGCCGGGCTGGTACAACCTGCGGGTCAGCGCCAGCGACCGCGCCAGCAATGAGTCTTTCGTGACCAGGAATATCATGGTCTTGTCCGACCAGCGGGCGGAATCGATCGAGTTTATCTTCCCGGCCCACGGCGAGGAGTTAACCGGTACCTTCTCGGTCGATGGCCGCGTCTTCAGCACCAATCTGCCGCCGCGCGCCGTGGTCTACCTCAATAATGAAGTCCTGGAAACGGTCGACGTCAACCGCGAAGGCTTCTTCTCGCTGTCCATCGACGGCGCGACTATGGCCGCCCGTCTGGCTGAGGAGGGGGAGGCAAGCTTCCGGCTGGAGGCCAGCCGCGCCGATGGCAGCAAGCTGGTGTCCGAGGAGCGGGCCGTGGTTTATAAGCCGGATGGCCCGTGGCTGCTGGTTAACCAGCTTATTACCGGCGATTTCATCACCGGGCGGCCCTACGTCAGCGGTACCGTCGGCTGGCTTATGCCGGAGGTGGACCGCGCCGACCGCGTCGCCCTGGCTGCCTACCAGCGGCTGCTGGCCGAGCGCAAGGTGACGCTGGTTGAATTCAGCCGCGACAATGGTCGCAGCTTTGAAGAGGCCGCCGGCACCGCCGAATACCGCTTCCGGCTGGAAACCCAGGAATACCCGAATGGCGAGCTGCGCCTGCTGATCCGCGCCACCTTCGCCAACGGCCAGACGGTGGTGCGCAAGCGCATCTTCATGGTCGATACGCTGGCGCCCGAGGTGGAAATCGTCCGGCCGGCCGAAAACGGCCGCTTTAACCACTCCATCGCCATCGAAGGCACGGCCGGCGACCTGAACGGCCTACGCGAGGTGGCGGTCATCGTCCGTCCCGGCGACAAGGCGGCCTATGAGGTGCCGGCCTTCATCCAGGGTTCCTATCTTGATATCAATTTGTTTGGCGCTACCCGCATCCAGGCCGGCATCGGCCTGACCTTCTTCGAGGATAAGGTGAAGCTGCAAGTCCAGATCGGCCAGGGTTTCTGGGTCAATCCGACCTGGGAGAACCCGCTGGGCATGCTGCTGCCGGACACCGTGCCCGGCCAGATATCGCGCTTCCGCGGCTGGGTATTGGGCGCCAAGCTCTTAGCCAGCGTGGCCTACATCCCGTTCTCCTATTATTTCGGCCCGGACTGGGATTTCTTCTCGATGTCCTTCGCTATCGGCGCCAGTTTTACCTACTTCAGCCAACAATCCGACGTGACCCTGATCTTCAATCCGTTGAACGGCCAGTTCATGGTCCTGTCCGGCGTCGTGATGCAGTGGGAAGTGGCCAAGTTCAGTTTTGATTGGGCGTTCTTCAAGAGCTTCGCCTTCTACGTGGAAGGTGGCCTGATCTTCATCCCGTCGGAGGCCTCGACCACCCTGGAGGAATTCATCGCGCCCACTCTGGCTTTTGGTTTGCGCATCGGCCTGTTCTGACCGGCTGCGCCCGATGGGGTGTGACTGATTCGGCCCTGTCTGCTCGGACAGGGCCACTTTTTTTAGGGCTGACTTTGCCCGGCCTGGCGCTGGGCCACGGCATAGTCGTCTTGCAAGAGGCGGTTGGCCGGCGCCAGCGTCAGGGCGCTTTCCAAGATGGCGCGCGCCTCGGCGTAACGGCCGGCGTTGAACAGGGTCGCGAAGCGGTTATGGACGCCATAGGCCCAGTTTTGGCCAGCCTGCCGTTCCAGTTCAACCAGCCGGTCGTTGTCCGGCCAGCGGGCCAGGCCGGCCTGGAGTAGTTCCCAGGCGGCCTGCCATTGCCGGTCGCGGGCGGTGGCTTCGGCCACGCGGCTGTAGAGGTAGGCTATCAGTTCGTCAACGTCGGCCGCCTCCAGCCAACCGGCCTCGTGGCCGGCGACGATGGCGGCCTGCCCGTCGGCCAAGTCGGCGCCGGGCAGATACTCGGTCAGCTGCCCGTAGCGGACCATGGCCAGCAGGCCGTCCAACTTGGCCGTGGTCGGGTAGGCGGCGGCGAAGGCTGCCAGGAAGGCGGCGGCCTGGCCCCAACGCCGGCCGTTAGCCAGGCTGCCGGCATAGTTGCCGGCCCGGTCGGCCAGCGAGCTCAGGCTGGCGGCATCGGACTGCCAGGCATGCAGATCGACCATTAATTCGAAGGCTTCCGGCCAGCGTTGGCTTCTCTCCAGCAAGGTGATCCGGTTCTGGGCGATCAGGCCGACCAGGACGCGGTCGGGCACGGTTTGGCGCTCCGCGTAGTCGCCGGGTGGCACGTAACGGTAGCCGACGCCACCGCCCTGGTTGTCGGCGAACTCTTTGTGGCTGCCGGGATCCCAGCCGAAGCGGTTGGTGGTCTCGGCGTCCACGAAGCGGTCCGGCGCCAAGCGGACGGTGCAAAACGAGTGGTCGGTGGTGATGACCCCAAAGCTGTCCAGCCCGGCCGCCCGGGAGAGTAGCAGGAAAAGCACCGAGGCCGAAACGCAATTGTAGCGGCCTTCCAGCAAGGCGGCGCTCAGGGTGGTGGTCGGCTCGTGGTAGGCTTTCAGAGCCTTGTCGTGCAACAGCTGCATCACGGCTTCCCCCCGTTGGTAGGGGTCCTGGATGGCGATGGCCAGAAGGGCGGCCTCGGCCAGTAGGGCTTCCAGTATTCGTTCGGCGGCCAGGGCGCTAACGCTGTCGTGGCCCGAGAGCAGGAAGGCCGCGGCCGTCAATTCAGTCAGACTGCTGGTGTCCGACGCGGCCAGGTGGCTGATGGCCGGCAATGGTTCGAGCCGGGGTAGCCCGCTAGTCGCCGAACCTGCCGTCGGGACAGCCCCCGGCCGCGCCGGAGCCACCGATGGCGTGGTTTGAGCTATGGCTGGTGTAGATAATAGACCAAGTCCAGCCAAGAGCAGCCAGAGCTGGATTCGTCGGCCGGAAAAAGGATAAACCATGATCGTCCTCGTAACGCGTGATAGCGGCCGCTTAGGCCGCCAGTTCTAGTCGCCGCCGCTGGTGACAAAAACCGATATTAATAGTATAGTAAAAATCGCGTCGATATCAAACCGCGAGGAGTACCCATGGCCATAGTCCAGGATTTCATCATCATCGGTGGCGGCGCCGCCGGTTTGGCCGCTGCCCAATACGCCGCCCGGGCCAATTTGTCGGCTCTGGTGATTGAGGAAATGGCCCACGGCGGCCAGGCCTTGCTGATCGACAAATTGGAGAACTACCCTGGTATCTTGACGGAGGTGGACGGCTACAGCTGGTCCGAAGCCATGCATCGGCAAGCCGAGTCCTTCGGCGCCGCCTTCATGGCCAGCAGCGTGTTATCCATCGTTAAACAGGGCGAGGTCTTCCTGGTGGAAACCAGCGATGGCCCGCTGCAGGCCAGGACCGTACTCCTGGCCACCGGCGCCAAACACCGCCACGCCGGTATCCCCGGCGAGGAGACTTTCGCCGGCCGGGGCGTTTCCTATTGCGCCACCTGCGACGGTCCCTTCTTCAAAGGCAAGCCGATAGTGGTAGTTGGCGGCGGCGATGCCGCCTGCGACGAGGCCATGTTCCTGGCCAAGCTGGCTTCGCGCGTCACCATGGTGCACCGCAAGGACCGTTTCCGGGCCCAGAAAGCCCTGGCCGCCCGCGTCTTGGGCAATCCGGCCATCAGCGTGCGCTGGACCAGCACCATTGACGAGATTTCTGGCGACAAGGCCGTTCGGCAGGTCAAACTGCGCAACCTGGAAAGCGGCGCGGTCGAGACGCTGGAAACCGCGGCCGTGTTTGTTTTTGTCGGCTCGGAACCGCAAACCGCCGCCTTGCCAGCCGGCGTGGACTGCGATGAGTCCGGCTACGTGGTCACCAATCAGCGCATGGAAACCAGTCTGCCGGGCTTGTTTGCGGCCGGCGACATTCGCACCACCCCCTTCCGCCAGGTGATCACCGCCGTGGCCGACGGAGCCGTCGCCGCCCATTGCGCCGCCCAGTACATCGATGAGCTGCAGGGAAAGGCCTATCATTAACAGGTTGTTGAAAAAGCCGGTTGCTTTCTCAACAACCTTAACAATTCCTCGCATAGCTTGCGCTATGCTGCGTAATTGTACCGGCTTTTGAAGTGTTGAAAAGCCGCATCCGCGTTTTTCAACACCCTGTTAAGCCAGGCGTCGCCCAGCCGCCTCGGCCGCGTCGCTTTTTCTTTTTCCGCCTGGCCATACTGACTATTGTGGCCCTGGCTGTGGCGCTGGGTGTTGCTTGCGTCGGTGGCGGCTTGGCCTTGGGCAGCGTGGCTGTACCGACCCTGCCGCCGCCCCGCGCCGGCGCCGACGGAAGCGCCGGTAGCGATGACGGTAGCGCCGCTGGCAGCGCTGGCCACGCGACTGAGGCCAGCGCTATGTCGGTGACCAGCGCCGAGTCGGCGATCGGCCAGTCGGGTTTTGACTCGTTCTGGGACCTGACCAGCCTGCCCGAAGCGGCGGCCGTCGACTGGCTCTTTGGCCGGCTGAGCGACGACCAACGGCTCGCCCAGCTGTTCATGCTCACCTACAGCGGCGCGACGCCTGGGGCCGGCTTGCTGGACTGGTTCCAGCAACGCGGGCTGGGCGGCGTCAAGATTTTCGGCTGGAACGCCGAGAGCACGCTGTCGCTGGCCGGGGCGATGCGCGGTCTTTACGGCGCGGCCGATGGCGCGCCGCTGCAGATTCCGCCCCTGGTGGCTACCGACCAGGAAGGCGGCTGGATCCGGCATGTCCGCGGCGGCACCAGCCTAACCCCCGGCAACATGGCCATTGGCGCGGCCGGGCTGGCCGCCGATGCCTACCGCAGCGCCTACTACATCGGCCTGGAGCTGGCGGCCATCGGCATCAATATGAATTTCGGCCCGGCCGTCGACCTGGCCACCCGGCCGGACAGCGCCATCATTGGTTCGAGGGCCTTTTCGGCCGACCCGATGGCCAGCGCCATCCTGGCGGCGGCTTGGTCGCGCGGCATGCTTGACGCCGGCGTCATCGCCACCGCCAAGCATTTTCCCGGTCACGGCGATACCGCGCTGGATTCGCACGGCGTCCTGCCCGTCATCCGGATCGACGAGGCCATCCTGTGGCAACGCGAGCTGGTACCCTATCGCTTGCTGATCGCCGAGGGTTTGCCGGCCATCATGAGCGGCCACCTGTCCTATCCGCTGATCAGCGGCGACGCCGTCCCGGCTTCCCTGTCGGCGGTGATGCTCAAGGGCATCTTGCGCCAGCGCCTGGGCTTTGACGGCTTGATCATTACCGACGACTTGATGATGAACGGCGCGGCCGCCCCGGGCGGGCTGGCCGAGACGGTTGAGCTGGCGTTGCGCGCCGGCAACGACATCGTGATGATTTCGCGCGAGCTGGACCCCGACGGTTCGGTCTGGCGCCATGCGCTGGACCTGTATCGGCGCGATACTAGCCTGGCTGCGGCCATCGATCAATCGGTTCGCCGGGTACTGCGCGCCAAGCTGCGCTACTTCCTGCCGGGCGGCCGGGCGGGCATTGGGCCGGTGTCCGATCCAGAAAGCCATTTCCGCACTGCCGAGGCCAGCGCTTTTTTTCTCGGGCAAGCCCAGCGCTCCGCCACGGTGCTGGACGCCGCGACCTTTGAGCCGCTGGCTAATCGGCCGGGCATCATCCTGGCCGGCCAATTCAGCGACTTCTTCCAGGCCGCCTCCCGGGTTTATCCGACGGCGGCTACCTTTTCGCTTTCCTACCTCCCGGCCGACAGCGCTGATCCAGTGGAACTCGCGGCCTTTCGCCTGGCTATCGCCCGTCACGATACGGTAGTGCTATGCGTGGCCAATCGCGCTTCCGGCGCCTTCGCGCGCGCCGCGCTGCAAGCCGGTAAACGCCTGGTCATCATTTCCGTCTTGAATCCGTATTACGCGCTCGAGTTCCGGCAACGGGCGGCGGTGATAGCCGTCTATTCCTTCGCCGCCGAGTCGTTCACGGCCGCCCTGGCGGTGCTGTCCGGCCAGAGCCAGGCCTGCGGGCGGCTGCCCCTGGAGGCGCTGCCGGCCATCGCCGGTAATCCAGTCGGGCGGTCGGCCGCCGGCGGGCAGGATGCCAGGCCATGAATCCGGCGCTGGCCGTGTCCCCCGACCTGAGTTGGACGGCTGCCTCAGCCCGCGACCAGGCGGCGATCAAGGCCTTCCTGACGGTACATGAAGCCTGGGCCTGCGGCTGCAGCGACAAAGTCCGGACGGCCCGTCTCGGTAAACGCTTTCTAACCGGCCAGAAGACCTTACTGGCCATGGGGCGAGACCGAAACGGCCAACTCGATTCACTGGTGCTTTTTTCGGCCAGCAGCCTGGTTTTTCCGGTCCTGAGCCCGCTGGCGTTGGCCCAGCCGGCCAGTCTGGAGAGCCTGCGCGCCTTCGCCGGCGGGCCGGGCGGCTATGGCCGGGTCCGGCCGCATTCCTGTATTGGCCTGCGCGACCAGGTCCAGGCGCTGGAGACGGCCTTCGGCTGGCGTCCCCAGGTCGGCGTCAACTATTTCGCCATGGCGCAAGGCGACCCGGAAGAGTTGTTAACGGTAGCGGCTGCTCCCCGCCCGGAGCGGCGGCTGCCGGGTCTGTCCGTCCGGCTGGCGGTCGCAACCGACTTGGCCGCGCTCTTGCCGCTGGCCTGCGCCTATGACCGCGAGGAAGTCCTCACCGCTAACCATGCCTTCAACGCCGAATGGTGCCGGGCGGCTCAGGTGAACAGCCTGCGCCATTTTACGGTTATTCTGGCCGAGCTGGACGGAAGGGCCATCGGGCGGGTTCAGACCAACGCCGTCGGCTATAGCCGCGAGCAGATCGGTGGCGTGTATGTGGCGCCAACCTGGCGCGGCCGGGGCGTGGCCCGCGCCATGATGAGCCTGATGCTGGCCGAGCTCGGCCGACGGGGCCGCCTGGCCAGCCTGTTCGTCAAGCGGCGCAATCAGGTGGCCATCGGCTTGTATGAAAGTCTTGGCTTCCGTAAGGTAGCCGATTACCGGGTGGATTATTTCTGACCGGTTTAAGGGTTTGTCGGGCTTAGGTCGTTCGGGCCGGTTTCCGGCTGCCAGGATTCGCCCTTCAGGGCATAGCCGACCGGCGCGGCCACGAAGACCGACTGGTCGGCGGCCTTGTAGGCTACCAGGTCGGCCTGGCCGTGCCGGATGGCCACCTCGGGTTCGCAGAAACCCCAGGCTCCGGCCACCACCAGCGACCAGGCCGCGCCAGCCAAGGGGTCGATACCGGTGCAGCGCATGGTCAACTGCTGCCGGCTGATGACGCCGAGCTCGACCCTGGTCGTTTCCGGTTGGCGCTGGCCGGAGCGGCTACTGCCGGCTGGCCGGCGGCGGAGGGGGCCGTCCAGGACGTCGACGGCCAGCCGTCCGTCAGCCAGGTCCAGGAGGGCGGTGCCGGCGTAGTTGTCGGCGGCAAGCTTGCCGGCCTGGCGAGTCGGTCGGCGCAGCCCGGCCTGCGGCTGGTAATCGGCGGCCGTCAGTAGCCGCAGGCCGAAGGCCTGGGAATCAAACATGATTAGCTCGCTATAGCCGGACGTGCCCAGCAGCCGGAGACTGTCGCCTTCGGCCTGACCGGTGTCGAACAGCCAGCGCGCGGCGCAGAGCAGGGCCGCCGGGCTGGCTGGCCCGACCCGGCCCCGGGCGCTCCATTGCCGGACGATGGTATCGGACTGGCTGCGTTCCAGGACGACCAACCCGTCGGCGCCGGCGCCGTGCAGTCGATGGCACAGGCTGCGGGCAACCCGATCCCAGGCGCCGTCCTTAAGCGAGGCGGCGCTATTGTCTATGAGCAGCCAGGCCGTGCCGGCGGTATGCAGTTTGTAGAACGTCAGGTCCATGCGGCGAGCATAGCCTATCGGGCGGCGCGCGACAATACGGTCGGCCGCTGGCTGACACAGCCCGCTGGCGCTATGCTATACTAGGAGCCTGTCAGGCTTTGAAACGCGAAGAATGATGGTCGGGGAAAATGGGGAGACAAATCTGATGAATCCAGAATCTCGGGAGATTTTTCACGCTTTTTGGCCGATCTCGGCGCCCCACGGCCCAAAATCGGTTCGTCAATCGGGCCATACAGGGCTATGAAACGCAAGCAAGACGCGGGGCGGCCGAGGCCTGACGGCCCGGCGCCGCCGTTCGCGGCCGCCGCCGCGCCGGACTGGTCGGCCTGGCCGGTCTGCGGCATCGACGAGGCCGGTCGCGGTCCGCTCGCCGGTCCGGTCTACGCCGCCGCCGTGGTGCTGCCGCCGGATTTTCCCCTGAACCTGCTGGACGATTCCAAGCGCTTGAAAGAAGGCGCCCGCCAGGCGGCCTTCACGGTCATCGCCGAACGCGCCTGGTGGGCCATCGACTGGTCGACCCCGGCCGAGATTGACGAAATCAACATCCTGCAAGCCAGCCTGCTGGCCATGCGCCGCGCCTGGCGGCAGCTGCAAGCCAGGCTGCCGGACAACCTGCGCGCCTGCCCGGTGCTGGTGGACGGCAACCGGCCGCCCGATCTGCCCGGCGGCTGCCGGACCGTCGTCCGGGGAGACAGCCTGGTGCCGGCCATCATGGCGGCCTCGATCCTGGCCAAGGTGGCCCGCGACCGGGCCATGGTTCGCTTCGACTGGCTGTACCCGGAATACGGCTACGCCCGGCACAAGGGTTACCCGACGGCCGCCCACCGGGCCTGCTGCCTGTCTATCGGGCCCTCGCCCTTGCAGCGCCTAACCTTCCGTTGCCAAGTCTGAGCGTCGGTACACAGTAGTCGTTTTAGGTCGTTGCAGGCTATAATCACCGCCCCGTCAGCCGGCTGCCAGTCGGCTCACTTCGCGTAAAAAGGAAGGTTTCTATGCACGCAAAGACCATCGTGGTCGCCCTCGGCGGCAATGCCCTGATCGAGGAAGGCACCAAAGGCACTATCGAAGAGCAGTTCGCCAACACCCGCAAGAGCATGGCGGCCATCGTCGGCCTCATCAAAGAAGGCCATCACGTCGTCCTCAGCCACGGCAACGGCCCGCAGGCCGGCGTCCACCTGGTGCGCAACGAGGTCGGCTCCAGCAACGGCGCCGCCCCGTCGCCGCTCAACGTTATCGTGGCCGACACCCAGGGCTCCATCGGCTACATGATCCAGCAATGCCTGCACAATGCGCTGATCAAGGCCGGCGTCAAGAAGGACGTCGTCACCGTGGTCACCCAGGTGGTGGTCGACAAGAACGACCCGTCCATGAAGAACCCCACCAAGTACGTCGGCCTTTATTTTAAGGAAGGCGACCTGGAAGCCTGCGGGGCCAAGGGTTGGGTGATGAAGGAAGACCCGGGCCGCGGTTTTAGGCGCGTGGTGGCCAGCCCTATCCCGGTGGACGTGGTCGAGAAGGAGACCATCCACGAGTTGTTGAAGAGCGGCAAGGTAGTTATCGCCGTCGGTGGCGGCGGCGTGCCGGTCTGCCGCGACAAGGACGGCAGCCTGGAAGGCGTCGACGCCGTCATCGACAAGGATCGGGCCAGCGCCCTGTTGGCCAGCCAGATCAAGGCCGACGAGCTGGTCATCCTGACCGGGGTCGACAAGGTGGCCATTAACTTCAAGAAACCCGATATGAAGGTTCTGGACAAGATGACCGTGGCCGAGGCTCAGAAGCACCTGGCCGACAAGCAGTTCCCGGCCGGCTCGATGGGCCCGAAGATCGAGGCCGCCATCGACTTCATCAAGCTGGGCGGCAAGCTGGTCGTCATCACCAGCCTGGAGAAAGCCCAGGCCGCGGTCGACGGCACCGAAGGCACCCGCGTCGTTCCGTAATTGCCGCCCAGACCGCGCCTTGGAACGCCCTGGTGGTGTTTTCTGGGCGCGGTTGCGAAGCAATAGAGCCCGCCCACCGTCAAGGTAGGGCGGGCTCGGTTTTTTTTAAAAGGTGGTTGGCGGCCGCCCGCTTACCGGCTTACTCTACCGTGACGCTCTTGGCCAGGTTGCGCGGCTGATCCACGTCCCGGCCCAGCTCCAGGGCGCAGAAGTAGGCGAAGAGCTGCAGCGGCACAATCATGGTAAAGGGCTGGAAACGGCTGTCGCAGTCCGGCACCGGGATAAAGTCGTCGGCGATGGCGGCTACTTCCAGGTCCTTTTCGCTGGCGATGGCGATGACCGGGCCGCCGCGGGCCTTGATCTCCTTCAGATTGGTGATAGTTTTTTCACGCAGGTGGTCGTTGGGCACCAGGAAGACGCTCGGCGTCTGGGGCGATACCAGGGCGATCGGGCCGTGCTTGATCTCGCCGGCGGCGTAACCCTCGGCGTGGATGTAGGAAATTTCCTTGAGCTTGAGGGCGCCTTCCAGGGCGATGGGGTACAAGAGGCCGCGGCCGAGGAAAAGGAAATCGCTACAGTGGCAGTATTTCTTGGCCAAGGCCTGGATGAGGTCGCGCTGTTCCAGGGCGCGCTTGACCAAGCCGGGGATGGCCTTAAGCTGGGACAGGAAGAGGCTGCCGTCGTGGTGCGACATGTCGTGCATCCGCGCCAGGCTGAGGGTTAGGAGGTAGAAGGCGGCCAGCTGGCTGGTGAAGGCCTTGGTGCTGGCCACGGCGATCTCCGGGCCGGAGTGGACGTAGATGCCGCCGTCGCTCTCGCGGGCGATGGTCGACCCGACCACGTTGCAGATGCCCAGCACGGTGCCGCCGCGACGCTGCACCTCGCGCATGGCGTAGAGGGTGTCGGCCGTCTCGCCGGACTGCGACACCGACAGGTAGAGGGTGCCGGGTTCCACCACCGGGTTGCGGTAACGCAGCTCGCTGGCCAGCTCGGCCAAGGCCGGCAGCCGGGCGATCGATTCGACCAGGTGGCAGCCCACCAGGCCGGCGTGCCAACTGGTGCCGGCGGCGATGACGCGCACCCGCTGCATGGCGTGCAATTCCTTTTTGGACAGGTTCAGGCCGCCCAGCTTAGCCAGGCCGTACTCGCTATCCATGCGGCCCTTGAGGGCGCGCTCGATGGAGTCCGGCTGCTCGAAAATCTCTTTTTCCATGTAGCAGCCGAAGCCTTCCTTCTCGATGGCGTCCAGCTCCCAGGTGACGTGGTCGATCTTGGGGTCCACGCTCTGGTCGTCGCCGTCGCTGATGCGGAAGTCATGCGGCCAGAGGGAGACCACCTCGCCGTCGTTCAGGTAGACGACGCGCTTGGTGTGGGCCAGCATGGCGTTGACGTCGCTAGCCAGGAACATTTCGCCGTCGCCGACTCCCACTACCAGCGGGCTGCCGTTGCGGGCGCCGACGATGCGGCCGGGCTCCTGACTGCAGACGCAGCCGATGCCGAAGGTGCCCTTGAGGTGCTTGAGGGCGGCCTTGAGCGCCGCCTCCAGGTCGCCGTCATAATGGTAGGCCACCAGGTGGGCGATGACCTCGCTGTCGGTTTGGCTGGCGAATACCATGCCCTCGTGCTCCAGCATTCCCTTGAGCGACAAGTAGTTCTCGATGATGCCGTTATGGACGATGGCAATGCGGTTGCTACCGTCGGCGTGGGGATGGGCGTTGACCTCGTTGACTTCGCCGTGGGTAGCCCAGCGGGTGTGGCCGATGCCGCAGTGCCCGCTCAGGTCTTTGGGGACGGCTTGGCGCAGGCTGGCGATCTTGCCGACGCGCTTGATAACCGTCAAAGCGTTGGCTCGCTGGTCGGCCGGGTCAGTTTGGACGGCGATGCCGGCCGAGTCGTAACCGCGGTACTCCAGACGCTTGAGCCCGTCGACGAGGATGCGCGAGGCCTGCTTTGGCCCCGTGTAACCGGTGATTCCGCACATGGATGATCCTTTCTGGCCGCGTTCCTGCCACAACCCCTGGAGTCTGTCGGAAGACGGCGCCGGCGCGGCCCGATCTATCGCCGGGGCGCGCACAGCCAGTACTGTAGCGCAGCCAGGTGGAGGCGTCAAGTCGGATTCTTGCCGACTAGCCGAGACGCCGCCAGCTTGTTCGCTAGCCGATAAGCGGCGCTAGCCGGACTGGGCAAAAAGCGCCATACTGGCCCGGTATGAGAATCACGCCCAGGAATGCCTCAAGCGCCATGATACGCCCCGCCAGTCCGCCGTCCCAGTCCGCTCAGGGGCTGGCGCCATGACGCCGCCACCGCCCGTCCCGCCGGTTCAGATACCAGGCGCCTGGCCATGGCCCGATTTCAAGTTCTGGCAGGTCGCGTCGACGACCAGCACCATGGACGACGCCCGTCTGCAGCGTGCCGCCGGCTGCCGGCGCGGCGGCGTGCTGGCCGACGCCCAAAGCGCCGGCCGCGGCCGGCTACCCGGCCGGCGCTGGCAGGCCGAACCCGGAGCCAGCCTGCTGTGCACCCTCTGGCTGCCGCGGGCCGAATTCCAGGCGGCGCCGCCATCGCTGCTGGTAGGCGCGGCCGTGCGCCTGGCGCTGGAACAATGTCTGACCGGCGAGCTGGGTCGCCTTGAGATCAAGTGGCCCAACGATCTACTGGTGGACGGCCGCAAGCTGGCCGGCCTGCTCTGCGAGGCCGCCGGCGATACCGTTTTTTGCGGCCTGGGCTTGAATATCGAACCGGTGACCGTCGGTGCGGCCGCGGCGGCCGCCTTCCGCCGGCCGCCGACCTCGTTGCGCCAAGCCTTCGGTCAGGCGCCGGAGCGCGGTCGTCTGCTGGCTGCCCTGGCGGACAGCTTGGCCGCCTTGTGCGGGGGCCGACTAGATTGGCTCGAAGTGGTCCAGGCCCACTTGGCCTGGCGCGGGCAGACGGTCGAATTCCGCCCTGGTCTGGGCAATGGCCCGGCCGTCCGCGGTCGCCTGGATGGCGTGGCCGTCGACGGCAGCCTGGTTTTAACCACGGACGCTGGCTGGTATTGCGCTCTGTCCGGCGAATTAACGTTGGTTGGCGGGCTGGAATAATTTAGCCTGACTTATTGACCAGCGGCACAGAGCATAGTAAGCTGTGCAGGTATGGCAAACAAGCTCGACGCACCCGGTAAACCGCAATCCGGCACCAAAGGCGAGGGGGGAGGCTTTCTCCAGCGCCTGTTTAATATATTCCTCGGGGGAGGTGACCCGGATGCCGAGCGCAAGAAGCAACTGCGCCTGCTCGGCAAGGATCTGACGCACTCGCGCTTTAAATTCTATCGACCAAAGAGTTTTGAGGCTCTTCCCGGGCTGGCCCGGTTTTTCTACGAGGTCTACAAGACGGTCGCCCCGGCCCAGGTCAGCCTCAACAACGCCGCCTCCAGCGGTGTCCTCAAGGCCTTCGTCATCGAGAGTTTTCTGGGCGCCGAACAAAAGGCCATCCTGGAGCGCCTGACCGAACCCTATATCATGGAGCAGTCCAAGACCAAAGCCACCAAGGATCTGCAGGAACAAGTCAAGCACGACATGATCAATTTCTTCGCCGCCATCGACGCCGAACGCAGCACCCAGATCGACGGCGCCTACAATGTCCTCTTGACCTTCATCAACTTTACCAATTTCGACTTTTACTTCCTGCTCAAAAAATTCGACGCCAACATCACCGAGCGTTCCTTCGCCTACAACCCGCGCTTCGAGCCGATCTCGGCCGACTATATCGCCGACGACATGGCTGATTTCCTTGAGGTATTCATGAGCCTGAACCTGGAGGCCGACTGGAAGCGCATCTTTGGCGCTCTTAAGGAATACCGGAATATCGACGTCATCCAGATCGATACCTGGCAGAAGCTGATACCGGCCCTGGCCGAGGTCCGCAAAGGCCAAATCCTGGAACAGGTCGTCCGCCACGTCAAGCAAGATCCCTATATGCTCTTTTCGCCGCGCCTGGCCAACGAGCGCATCGTCGAGCCGTATATCGACAAGATCAAGAACCAGACCACCATGCTCATCCAGAAGATTTCCCAGGAGCGGCGCTCCAGCAAAATCGAGGAACTATCCAAGGCGGTTTTCGGCACCAGCGTCATCCTGCGCATGAAGAATTATACCGAGAAGGCCAACCTGGTCTATGCCAAGAAAATGCTGGGCGGCTATATCCAGACGGCGGCGCTCAATTACCTGAAGGCCTACCTGATGGATTATTTCAAGAAGGACATCCGCGAGCTGGTCGACGTGCTCCTTATCCGCGGCCAGTGGGGCACCAATATCCAGTCGCAGCAGCTATCGGACAGCTACCACGTCATGCTGGATATGTCGGACCAGATCATCCGCTTCGACGACAACCTGGCCGACGACGGCGACATGGGCAGCCGGCTGCGCAATGCCGTCAACAAGGCCGACCGCGACAAGGACGCCGGCAAATACCTGCGCCAGCTGCTTAAGGATACCAACGACATGGCCACCGCCATCGTCAATAAGTCGGCCGTTAACCTGATCACCATCGGGCGCCATTTGCGCGGCATGATCGACGACCTCAGCAAGCCGCACCACGAGATGATCCTCAATTGGCGCGAGATCGAAAACGTCAGCGGCAAGCCGATGAAGGAGCACCTGACCCAGATCTACAAGAAGATTTACTACATGGTTCAGTTACTGCAGTATTACGTCAAGGAAGACAAGGAATAATTACCAGTTGCCCTGTAAAAAGCCGGCCCCTCGGGGCCGGCTTTTTTGTCGGCTGTCTGGCGGCGGCGCGCTGCCGTCTGCGCAGTTCAGGCCCGGTAGGCCTCGGCCCGGGAGACCAGCCGCTGCGGTATGCGGGCCCGGATCAGGACCGCCTCGTCGTCATGGTTTTCCGACAGCACGGTGGCCTCGCGGTACAAGAGCGACACGAAGGCGTAATCGGCCATCGGCACCCGCAAGTCCATCTCCTGCTCGCTGGCGGACAGCTCGCGCTCGATGCGCTCTACCAGCTTATCCAGCCCCTCGCCGGTCTTGACCGACACGAACAAGGCCTCTGGATGGCGTCGCGCGAAGAAATCGAGCGGCGAACGGTCGGCCAGCTTGTCGATCTTGTTGTAGACGATGATGGGATGGTCGGTATCGACGCCGATTTCGGTCAACACTTGGCAGGTGGTCTGGTAGTGTTGGTCGCATTCGGGGTCGTTGGCATCGAGGACGTGCACCAGGATGTCGGCGTCGGCGGCCTCCTCCAGGCTGGCCTTGAAGGCCTCGATCAGGCGGTGCGGCAGCTTGCGCACGAAGCCGACGGTGTCGGTCAACAGCAGGGTGCCGGAGCGAGTGTTCATGCGTCGGGTGGTCGGGTCGAGAGTGGCGAATAGCTTGTCTTCGGCCAGGACATCGGCGTTGGCGATGCGATTTAAGAGCGACGACTTGCCGGCGTTGGTGTAACCGACGATGGCCGCCCGCGGGATGCCGACCCGTTCGCGGCGCTTGCGCTGGGTAGCGCGCACCTTGCGCAGCTCGATCAGCTCGTCCTGGATTTCCTTGATGTGGCGGCCGATCTGGCGGCGGTCCAGCTCCAGCTTGGTTTCGCCTGAGTCCTTGGTGCCGTAGCGGCCGCCCTTCTGGCGGTTGAGGTCGCCGGAGGCATGGGTCAGCCGGGGCAGGCTGTACTGCAGCTGGGCCAGCTCGACTTGGAGGCTGGCTTCTCTGGTGCGGGCGCGGCTGGCGAAAATTTTGATGATCAGCTCGGAGCGGTCGTAGACCGACAGGCCGGCCAACTCTTCCAGGTTGCGCTGCTGGACCGGGCTCAGGGTATGGTCGAAGATGATCGAGTCGGCGCCGGCCGCCCGGGCGGCGGCCACGATCTCGTCGGCCTTGCCGGTGCCGACCAGCAGGGCGGGGTTGCGCTCGCGCAGTTTGACCAGCATGGTGTCGGCCACCTCGATGCCGAGGGTGTTGGCCAGGTTGGCTAGTTCGGCCATCAGGTTCTTGGCCTCGTTATCGCGCGTCGTCTCGTCCTGCACGCCGATAATCAGGGTTTGTTCCGCCCGCGCGGCGGTATGCTGCAGTTCTTTCATGCTGTAAGAGTACTCCGGATGCCCGCCCCGCGTCGAGGGGACAAGTTGACTTGTACCTGATGAGTAGTACCGCTGGTTCTGATTGCCCCACCCGCCATTTCCGTGTTAAAATCCGGGTTGTGGCCTGGAACTGGCTCTGGCTAGCGACAGCCTCAAAAAAGGAGAAAATCATGGCTATCAAATTGGCGGACCTGGGCAAGGCCGTGCTCGAGACCGAGTATGCCGTGCGCGGGCCGATCGTGGCCAAGGCCCAGGAGCTGGAGAAGCAGGGCCGCGACATCATTTACTGCAATATTGGCAACCCGCAGGCCCTGGAGCAGAAGCCGCTCACCTGGGTGCGCCAAGTGTTGGCGCTGTGCGAGTACCCGGAATTGGCCGAGAAGGCCGCCGCCCTGTTCCCGCTTGACGCCATCGAGGCCTCCCGCGCCATCATCAAGGGCTCGAAGTTCGGCCTGGGCGCCTATTCCGAGAGCAAAGGCGTCCGCTTCATCCGCGAGGCCGTGGCCGATTTCATCCACCGCCGCGATGGCATCGCCACCGACCCTGACGCCGTCTACCTGACCGACGGCGCCTCCAAAGGCGTCCAGGCCGCCCTGCGCATGCTCATCGCCTCGCCGCACGACGGCATCATGGTGCCGATTCCGCAGTATCCGCTCTACTCGGCCACCATCACCCTGTACGAGGGCAAGCAGGTCAACTACTACCTCGATGAGCACAACGACTGGAAACTGTCGCGCCAGATGCTCGAGGAGTCGCTGGCCGAAGCCAAACGTTACGAGGTCAAGGTCAAGGCCATCGTCATCATCAATCCCGGCAACCCGACCGGCTCGGTGCTCGATAAAGAAAATATCGCCATGGTCATCGACTTCGCCAAGGAGCACAACCTGGCCATCCTGGCCGACGAGGTCTACCAGGAGAACGTCTACCGCCAGGGCGACAGCTTCGTGTCCTTCGCCAAGGTGCTGGAGGAGAAGAAGGAAAAAACCGTCTCGCTGTTCAGCTTCCATTCCACCAGCAAGGGCTTCCTGGGCGAATGCGGCCACCGCGGCGGCTACTTCGAGATCCGCAACATTCCGGTCGACGTCAGCGCCCAGATTCTCAAGCTGCAGAGCGTCAGCCTCTGCGCCAACCTGCCGGGCCAGGTGGCGGTCTATTGCATGGTCAAGCCGCCGGTAACCGGCTCGCCGAGCCATGCCGCCTACGTCGCCGAGCGCGACGGCGTCCTCAACCAGCTCAAGCAGCGCGCCCGCCTGCTGCAGGACGGCCTGAACGCCATTCCTGGCATCCGCTGCAACGACGTGGCCGGCGCCATGTACGCCTTCCCCTGCGTCGAGCTGCCGGCCGGCCGGACCGACAACGAGTACTGCATGGCCTTGCTGGAAGCTACCGGCATCTGCGTGGTGCCCGGCACCGGCTTCGGCCAGATACCCGGCACGGCCCATTTCCGGACCACCATCCTGCCGCCGACCGCCAAAATGGAAGAAGTCATCAAGCGCATCGCCGAGTTTCAGAAAACCTATCATTAAATTCACCGCCAAGCTTCCCTCCGTGGCAAGCCTGGCCGAAAGGAATACAGTATGGAATACAAAGCCAGCCACATTCTGGTCAGCGACCGGGCCCTGGCCCAGGATCTGTCGCGCAAGGCCAAGCAAGGCGCCGATTTCGGCGGCCTGGCCCGCGAGTTCTCGACCTGTCCCTCCAAATCTTCGGGGGGCGACCTCGGCTGGTTCGGCCCCGGCAAGATGGTCCAAGCCTTCGAGTCAGCCTGTAAGGGCCTGGGCGTCGGCTCGATCTCCGACCCGGTGCAGACCCAGTTCGGCTATCACGTCATCAAGTTGACCGGCAAGCGCGACTGATGGACCAGCCTGACCGGCGCTGGTTTGCCAGCGACAACAACGCCAGCGTCCACCCGCAGATTCTGGCGGCCTTGGCCACCGCCAACCACGGACACGCCGTCGGCTACGGCGGCGACCCGCTCACCGCCCGCGCCGAGGCTGCCCTGGCCGCTCTCTTCGGACCAGGCGCGGTGGTACGCTTCGTCCTCAACGGCACCGGCGCCAACGTCTACGCCATCGGCTGCTTTGCTGGCCAGGGCGACGCCGTGCTGTGCAGCGACTGCGCCCACATCCTGGCGGACGAGACCGGCGCCCCGGCGGCCGTCACCGGCGCTCAGCTGGTGCCCGTGCGGTCGGTCAACGGCAAAATCGGCCCCGAGGCGGTCTGGCAGGTCATCCACGATTATAGCGACCAGCACAAGCCGCGGCCGGCCGTGCTGTCGCTCAGCCAGCCGACCGAGCTGGGCACCCTGTACAGCCGGCCCGAGCTGGACGCCCTGTGCGCCCTGGCCCACCAGCATGGCCTGGTGGTGCACATCGACGGCGCCCGCCTGTCCAATGCCGCAGTTGGCCTGGACTGCGGCCTGGCCGAGGCGGCCGGGCTCCAGGCCGACGTGGTCTGCGTCGGCGGCACCAAAAACGGCCTGATGTTCGGCGAGGCGGTAGTATTCGCGCCGCGCGTCGTCGCCCGGCTGCCGGATACCGCCCGCCTGCGCAAGACCCGCCTGCAGCTGGCCAGCAAGATGCGTTTCATCGCCGCCCAGTTTGAGGCGTGGCTGACAGGCGAGCTGTGGCGGCGCAACGCCAGCAACGCCAACCGCACGGCCGCCGTCCTGGCTGACGGCGTCAAGCGCCTGGGCCTCAGCCTGTGCTATCCGGTGGACACCAACGCCGTCTTCGTGACCATCCCGGCCGCCACGGTTGATGCCCTGCGCGAGCGCCACTTTTTCTACGACTGGGAAGGCGGCGCGGTGCGCTGGATGACCAGCTGGGACAGCACCGACGACGATGTCGCCGATTTTCTGCGTGACCTGACCGCCTGCCTGCCGACGGCCACCGACGGCGCTGTGGCGGCCGGCCAGCCGGTTTTCGGGCTGGAAAATTTCAGTGACCCCGCCCTGCGTGTCGAGCTGCAGGCCGGCCGGGAACTGTTGCGCAGCAACTGGCAGCGGCTGGCCCTGAACTCCAGTCCGCAACAGCGCGGTTTGCCGATGCCGCCGGCCGTCCGGCCGCTGCCGGCGGCAGCCATCCGCGTCGACCTGCCGCCGCCGGACAAGAAAGGCTTGGGCCAAGGCTCCTTCAGCGAGGCTACCGTCCAGCGCCGCAGCAGCCGCAAGTTCAAGCCGGAGTCGCTCAGCCTGCCGGAATTATCGTATCTGCTGTGGGCCAGCCAGGGTAGCCGCCGGCCGCCCTTCCGCACCGTGCCGTCCGGCGGCTGCCGCCATCCTTTGGACACCCTGCTCTACATCCGGCGGGTGGACGGGCTGGGCAGTGGCCTGTACCGCTACGACCCGCTGGCCCACGCTCTGTGGTGTCTGCGCTCGGCCGTGGCGCTGGACGCTGCCGACGCCAGCGACGGGAGCCTCGACCTGGATGCCGCTTTTGACGAGGCCGTCAACGGCCAGCTGTGGAATTGCGCCGCCCTGTTCGTCTGGACCGCCGTGCCGTACCGGACCGAGTGGCGTTACGTCCAGGCGGCCGCCAAGCTGGTGCTGCTCGACGCCGGCCATGTCGGCCAGGCTTTGTATGGCGCCTGTACCGCCCTGGGGCTGGGCGCCTGCGCCCTCGGCTCGTACCGTCAAGACAGCCTCGACCGCCTGCTGGGCGTCGATGGCGTTGAGGAGTTCGCCGTCTACGCCGCGCCGGTCGGCCGCTGATCTACTTGATTCTGGCCGGGCCGGTCGCGCGCCGCGCCCCGGCCGTTTTTCCCGTCGCCGGGACCTTGTACCGGCCCGCGTCGCGGCAAGCGCTCCAGGAGGCAGCATGTCCGTTCCCGTCTACTTCATCGATGCCCGGTCCACAGCGGCCGGCGCCAGCACCGTGGCCAAGCTGGCCCGGTTGTTCGCCCAGCTCAAGCATGATTTCCCCGAGGCGGTGCAGGCCGCCGACCTGTGCGCCATCAAGCTGCATTTCGGCGAGATGGGCAACGACGGCTACATCAGCCCGGTGCATGCCCGCACCGCCGCCGACTTCGTGCGCCAGTGCCAGGGACATCCCTTCTTCACCGACACCAACACCCTGTACAAGGGCAGCCGTTCCAACGCCGTCGACCACCTGGCCACGGCTTCGGCCCACGGCTTCGTGCCCGAAACCTGCGGCGCGCCGGTCCTGATCGCCTGCGGCCTTAAAAGCAACGATTGGCGCCCGGTCGACCTGCCGGCGGCCTGCCGCCACTTCCGGCAAGCCAAGATCGCCGGCGGCATCCTGGACGCCGACAGCATGATCGTTTTATCGCATTTTAAAGGCCACGAGATGGCTGGCTTCGGCGGCGCCATCAAGAATCTGGCCATGGGCTGCGCCCCTTTCTCAGGCAAGCGCGAGCAACACTGCGTTACCTTCCAGGTGCGCGATAAAAAGTGCATCGCCTGCGGCCTCTGCGTCCAGCACTGCCCGGCCGCCGCCATCAGCCTGTCCGAAAAGGCCTATGCCGTCATCGACGGTGGGCGCTGCATCGGCTGCGGCGAGTGCTTGGCGCATTGCCGGCCGCACGCCATCGCCATGAACTGGGAGGTCGGCATCGCCGAGTTCACCGAGAAGATGGTCGAGTACGCCCTGGCGGCCCTGAACGGTAAGGCCGGGCGGACGCTGTATATCAGCGTGGTGCGCGCCGTGGTGCCGCTGTGCGACTGCGTGCCTTGGAGCGACGTGCCGCTGGTGCCGGATATCGGCTTCCTGGCATCGACTGACCCGGTGGCCATCGACCAGGCGGCCTTCGACCTGGTCAAGGCCGCCCCGGTCTGGCCCGGCTCGGCCCTGGATGGCAAGGCGGCGGCCGGTGATGACAAATTTACCAAACTGCATCCGCAGACCAAGCCGGAAATTCAGCTGGAATACGGCCAGGCCATCGGCCTGGGCAGCCGGGACTACCGCTTGGTGAAGCTGTGAAGCTTGGCCGCGGCCAGCTGCGTCACGGTCGGCCGGTCAACTACCCTAGTGGGCGGTCGGCCCCGCGCCGGGCCGGGCGGCCCCGCGGTCGGGTGCCGTGGCCGGCGCTGGTCCTGGGTCTGGCCAGCGCGCTGGGGCTGGCCGGTTGCCAGGCCGGGGGTGGCGGCTGGTTCAGCCGGCTGCTTGATGCGGTCTGGCCGGCCGGCCGGACGGACGCAGCCGTCGGCGGGGCGGCGCTGCCGCCCCCGCTGGCCGCGACCGGCGCGTTGCCGGCCGGTTTGTCCCGCCCCGGCCAGGCCATCCTGCTGCGCGGCAACAACCTTGTCCACGGTCTGTCGGTTTTTCCGGGTAACCGCCAACTGGCCTGGTATGCCGAATACTTGCTGCCGGGGGCCGCGCCGGATGGCACGCCGTCCGGCGCTGATGCCTTCATCGTGCCGGTCTGGTATCTGATTGAGCCGCTCCAGCTGCCGGCCGCCATCGGCCCCGGCGACTGCGCCGCGCCGAACGCCGTCCGTTCACTGCTGATTACCGGGCTGACTACCGAGCTGGCCGGCGATGGCCAAGTGGTCAGCTATGATGTGCGCGTCCTGGAGTACGCCGATTACTATTTAGTTACCGCCTGGCCAGCCGGACGGACCAGCCCGGCCTTGGCCGAGGCTCAGGCGACAACCGACGGCCAAGCCTGCGCCTTCCTGCGCATTTTGGCCGGGCGCTTCGCCTATTTCCGTTCCTACGCCGAAGATCCGGCCGGCTTGTCCTTCCCGGCTACCTTGAGCTTGCAGTGACGGCTGGCTGAACGGCCGGCCTCATATCCGCCGCCGGCCGAGTCCGTCGAGGGCGCCATCGCTCGGGCAGCGCTCCTTGGCTACTTTGTTGCGGCCGGTATCCTTGCTGAAGTACAGCGCCTTGTCGGCCCGGCCGGCCATGCTGTCGAAGCTGTCGGCCGGGCAGAAGCCGGTTAGCCCGAAGCTGGCCGAGAAGGCGATGGCCGCGCCGTTCGGTAGGATGACCGGGTTGTCGCAGAAGGATTGCCGGATGCGCTCGGCCACGATCATGGCGCCGTCCACGCCGGTATTGGGCAGTAGCAGGACGAACTCCTCGCCGCCGTAGCGGGCGATGATGTCGGTGGACCGCAGGGCCTTGGCCCCGCGGTCGGCGGCGGCCTTCAGAACCAGGTCGCCGGCGGCGTGGCCGTGGCCGTCGTTGACCTTCTTGAAGAAATCTAGGTCGAAGATGACGAAACTCAAGTCGCTGCCGTAGCGCCGGACCCGATCGGCCTCGGCGGTGAATATTTCCATGAAGCGGCGCCGGTTGAGCGCGCCGGTCAGCGGGTCGGTGCCGGCCACGGTCTTGATCTCGGCGAACAGCCGGGCGTTCTCCAGGGCGACAGCCACGTACGAACAGACGGCGCGCAGGATTTCCAGGTGATGCTGCTCGTAGGCGCCTGCCCGATGGCTCTGCACGGTGATGATGGCCGATATGGCGTCCTTGTGGCGGACCGGGCAGTACAGGATGGCGCGCACCGGGTCGGCGCCAGGCTTGCTCGACTGTATATCGGTGACGTATTTTTTGTACTCGCCGTGGATATCGCCGATGCGCAGGTCCTGGCCGGTGCGGACGCAGTAGGCGGCCAGGCTGTTGCCGGCGTTGCTCGACAGGGTAAAGGGCGGGATGACCGCGTCGTCCTCGATGAAAAAGGCGAAATCAAGGCTGTTGGTGCGCGGCAGGAAGAGCGCCAGGCCGAAGCCGTCGGCCGGCATCAGGCTGGAGATATTTTTGTATAACAAACGGCCGATGCTCTCGAGGTCCATGGCGCCGGCGATCTCGCGCCCGATCTCGGCGATCAGCGACAGCTGCCGCATCTGGACCTTGGAGGCGGCCGATTCCGACGCCGCGCGCTCCGCCCCGGCGCTGGCGGCCTGGCCGGAAACCTTTTCGTTGAAGGCGCGGGCGGCCAGCTCGGCGGCCTCGTGCTCGGCCTGCCAGGCCAACTGCCAGGCGCCGGAGCGTTGATGCACCGTGGCCAATGCCTGCAGGGCGCGGCTCTTCTCGGCCGGCAAGTTTTGGCTGTCCGCCAAGGCGCAGGCTTCGCTCAGGCTGGTCGCCGCGGCCTCTAGTTGGCCGGTCTCGGTCTGGCTGATGCCAAGCTCGATGCCGTAGTCGACGATCAGCCGTTTGTTGTCCAGGCTGCGGGCCGCTAGCAGGGCGGCGTCGAAGGCCACCATGGCGTCCTGGTGCCGCCCGGTGCGTCGCAGCAGCCGGCCGTAGCGGCCGCGGGCATCGATGCCGCTGATGTCAAAGCCCTTGGCCTGGCAATAAGCCAGGGTATCGAGCAGCAGTTTTTCGGCGTCCTGCTCCCGGCCTAGTTCGGCCCAGGCCGTGGCCAGGTGCGAATCGATGACCGTCAGATTGAGGGGCGCGATTTCCGGGCTGGCCTTGGCCGCCTCCAGGCAGCGCGCCGCCTCGGCCGGCTGGTTTAGCTTGAGGTACACGAGCCCCATATTGGAATCGATGACGCCAGTCATTTCCGCCCAGCCGATGGACACGGCCAGCTGCCGAGCCCGCATCAGCACTTCCAGGGCATGGTCGAACAGGTTGTTGTACAGGTTGATGACGCCGATGCCGTTGAGGGCCCGGGTCTGGCCTTTCAGGTCATGCCATTCCTCAAAGGTTTCATAGGCCTGCTGCAGTAGTTGGCGTGCGGCTTCGTTTTCGCCGTGCTTCAGCTTCTTCCAGCCTTTGATGACCAAGGCCCAAGTCGGGCCGGCCGGATAGCCGGAAGCCTCGATGAATTGTTCCATGTAGGCGCAGATCTCGTCGATCAGGCTGCCGGGCTGCTCCAGGTGATTGGCGGCCATCTCCATCCACAGGCGGGAGCGTTCGGCCTGGCTGGGCGGCAGTTGCCGCTCGATGGCGCTGGCCAGTTCCTGCAAGGGTGTGCGGTTTTTCGGCATCTATTTATTCCTTCTTCAGGGTATCAGGTGCAACAGGCCGGCAGTGGCTGACGCCTCCAGCTGAAAGCCGCTGACCGCGACCACCGGACCGTCGACCGTCCAGGCGCTGGTCTGTAGTATGGATACGGCCTCTTGCGGCCAGGCTTGGTGAACCAGGCTATAGAAGAACAGGCGGCAGACCGGAGTCAGCAGGCGGGCGGAGGCGGCTGTCTCGAATTCAAAACCCATGAACATGGCATAACGGCCGTCCGCGGCCAGCTGGCCGTTGATCAGCAGGCCATTAAGCGGGACGTCGGCCGGGTCCAGCGGTAGACTGGACAATAGCTTGCCCAGCGGATCGGGTACGTAGACGGCCAGGTCGGCTGCCCAGGCTGTCAGCCAGCGCTGCGGTATCGGATGGGCGCCCGGCTGGTCCAAGGCGGCCGCCAGGGTCTGGATAGCGCCGTTACTAATCAGTAGCAGTTCATTGCCGCAAGGTTGGATCTGCAGCCCGCTGGCTCGGTGTTGCCAGGCGCGGCCGCTTTTCAGCCAGGCCGAATCGAAGGCCAGCGCCAGGTTGAATAGGCTGGCCGGGTATTTGCCGTGGGCGACGGCGTAGAGCGTGGCTGTCCCGGGGCTGGCGGCCGTGGCCGGCGTTGGTACTTCGGCGGCCGCGTCCAACTCCAGGCTGGGCTCCAGCCGCTCCAGGCTGATGGCCAGAACCAGGCGGTCGCTACGGCTGATCAGGGGTTCAAGCAGGGCGCGGTAGCCGGCCAGCTGCCCGGCGAGGTATGCCGTGCTGTCAGCCGAGCCGTCTGCCAGGCCGCGGCCTGAGGCGGGCGCTTGGTTGGCGGCCAGCCAGGCGGGCAGGAAAACGGCCATCTGGGCCTGATTCAGGCTCAGGTACAAGGCGGCGTCGGCCGGCAGCAGCTGTTCGATAGCCAAGCCTTCGCCCAAGCGCGCCTGGCTGCGGCAGCCCGCCAGGCCAAGGCCGCCGAGCCCGACCAGCAATAGCGCCGTCAGAAGCCGGCGGCGGCGGTGGGGAGAGGGAGAGCGCCTCATGCCAAGCCCCGCTCGGCCATCAAACGCTGCGCCTGCCGCCGATGTTCGTTGGCCGCCTCCTGCCAGCGATACAAGTCGGTCTGGAAAAAGCCGCTGTCCACGACGATGGGCGGCCCGCCGGCCTCGCCGTCCAGTAGCTCATCCAGCCGGCTTTTAAGCCAGCCGGCCTGGCTGTAACCTAGGAATTGCCCGGCCGTCTGGCGGCTGGCCGGAACGCCGGCGGCCGCCTGCCAGTCACTAGCCGACCAGGCCGGCAGGTGCCAGTCGATGACGTAATCGGTCAGTCGCTCGTCCCGGGTCGGCTTGCGCCAGATTCGCTCCAGGCGATCGAGTATCTGGTCTTCATCCCCGTAGCTCCGTTTCCGAAAGAGGCACAGGTAGCGGTAGATTTTGCCGGCGGCCTGGCGGAAACGCTGGTGGTTCCGGATGACGGCGTAATCCGGCTTCAGCCGCTTGTCCTGCCAGACCCGGTCCGGCTCGTCCGGCGCGGTCAAGGCTTGCAGGTGGCCGGCGGCCGGCAGGCGGAGTCCCATCCAGTCCTGGCCGCCGAGCCGCGTCAAGTCGTTCCAGGCCTCGTTGCGGCCGGAAAAATTCTGGTGCGCCCAGGTGTCGGCAAAACTGTGCAGGGCGATGCCGATACGGTACAGGTCGTTACTGTGTAAGGCTTCGACCAGGAGCTGTTTGGCCAGCGTGCCATTGGCTGAAACGCTATATAAATTCAGGCTGCCGTCGAGACGCTGCCGCTGGATATCGGCCGCGTCGCCAGGTAGAAAATGGAAGGGTTGGTAGATGGCGGCGCAGACCGTTTCATCCCAAAATTGGTAATTCTGGGTCGGACCGATGGTGATGGTCCGGGCGGAAGCGGCAAAGCTCAGCGGCCGGATGGCGGCGTCGATATACTGGGAGGCATTGGCCAGTATCCAAGCCTCGGACTCCTCGAAGCCGGCCTGCATGGCCAGGACATATATAGCGTAGAAGTGGAATTCGACCGTCATGCTCTTAAAATAGCATGCTATGGACGGAGATACAACAAAAAGATGTACGCTGAATCTTGCGTATTCGCCCATCAGCCATTATACTGGCCTTGGCGCTTCGTTCAGGGCTTGAACGGGCCGGCGCGTCAGCGCCATTCTGCCGGCTTGATATGGAGGATACTTATGAAGCGTCTGATGCTCGGTGTCTGTATGATGACTATGGTGATGGCCGCGGCGCCGCTCTTCGCCCAGGCGGATGGCAATAACGGGCTCGACCCGGGAACGACTATCCGTTCACCGGCCACCCTCTATCCCTTGCGCCTGACGGCCATCCGGGTCTATACCCACGCCCAAGGCTACCGGGTCGTCTACCGGCGCGGCGCGACCGGTACGGCGGACGCCTACCTTCCCATGAGCTGGTTCGTGGCCGGCGGCAAGGCTTCGCTTATCCGTCTGAACGACACTTCGGTACCGTATCTGGTGGTCTATTACAATCCCGACCGCACCGTCCACCACGTTAAGCTGTACGTGCATAGCTCCTATTCGCACAGTTCGTGGGGCTTCCTGTCCGGCGATCCTGGCACCCGTTTCCAAAGCGATACCTTGACCCTCGAATTCTGAACGGCTGCGTTATTTTTCTTCAAAACCAAGGCGCTGACCGACCTGCCGCCGCTTGAGGCGCGGCGCGTGGCTGGCGCCTTTGGCAATAGACGCGCCTGCCAAATGGAGACCCATGCACCCCGATACCATGTATAGCGAACTTCTGGCTTTCATAGACCGACACCGCCATCTGGTGCTGATTGGGCACAAAGAACCGGATGGCGATTGCGTTGGCAGCCAACTGGCTTTGGGTTCCTTCCTGAGGCGGCGCGGCAAGACTTGCAGCCTGGTTTCGGCCGGTCCCTTCGGCAAAACGGAGATCAATGGCTATGCCAGCCAGTTTCTGCCCAGCCTGCCGGCTGAACTGCCGCCCGGTTCGGCCGCCATCGTGGTCGATTGCTCCTCCCTTAGCCGGACTGGTCTGGCTGAGCCGGCGCTGCCGGCCGGCCTGGCCTTGGCCTTTATCGACCATCACCGCGGCGCCTCGCCAGTCGCTGAGCTACTGTGCATCGATCCGACCGCGCCGGCGGTGACTCTTATGGTGCAACGGCTCATCGAGGCCGCCGGCCAGGTGCCTAACCGGGCCGAGGCGGAATGGCTGCTGTTTGGCCTGTGCACCGACACTGGTTTCTTTCGGCATCTGGACCAGGCCAGCCAGGCGGTTTTTGACGCTGTCGGCCGGTTGGTGGCGGCCGGAGCGTCGCCCAAGGCCGCCTTCTATCAGATGAGCGGCGGCAAGTCGCTGGCTTCGCGTCACTTGATGGCCCGGGCCTTGGGGCGGACGGAGGCCCATTTTGGCGGCCGCCTGCTGCTTACCTGGCTGACCTTGGCCGACCAGGAGGAGTTCGGCCTGGCCGGCCGCGATTCGGACCTGCTGTACCAATTGCTAATGACTATCGAAGGCATGGAGGCGGCCGTCGTCATCCGCCAGGAAACGGCCACCGAATGCACCGTCGGCTTCCGGTCGCTGGAACGGATCGACGTGGCGGCCATCGCCAGCCAGTTTGGCGGCGGCGGTCATCGCCTGGCGGCGGGCCTGCATCTGAGCGCGCGCTACGACGAATTGCGCCCGCGCATCATCGCTGCCTTTTTGCCGGAATTTGCGGAAGCGGCCGCCCAACCCGCAGCGTCAGCCGTCGCCAGCAGCTAGCCGCTGAGAAGCCGCGTGAAAAATATCCCGAGATTCTGGATTCTCCAGATTTGTTTCTCAATTTTTCCTGGCAATCAGTCTTCGCGTTCCAAAGCCCGACCGACTCCTAGTTAACAGGTTGTTGAAAAAGCCGGTTGCTTTCTCAACAACCTTAACAATTCCTCGCATAGCTTGCGCTATGCTGCGTAATTGTACCGGCTTTTGAAGTGTTGAAAAGCCGCATCCGCGTTTTTCAACACCCTGTTAAGGTAACCGAATGTAACAAGGACGGGGGATTCAAAACCCGCGGCAGTCGCTCTGGACGGTGGGATAAGGGAAGCCGCAAGCCCCTGGTCGCCATGATTCTAATTCCCTCAACTAAAATCATATACAACAATCAGTTATGGATTCCAGTGTCCGCCGTGAGCGAAGGCGTTGGGCTGGATTGGTACTAAACTAGATTCGTCTTCGATTTGGCACGCTCCTTGCTACTTTTTGCCTGACAATGATCTGGTCTAATTATACCAGCCAGTTAGTTAAAGGAGTCAGCCATGAGCAGCGATTTAAATTCCCTGTATACCTCACACCGGGGCAGCGGCTTGGACAGCCAGACCTTTATCAAGGAGGTGGCCGGCGCCGTTTACGGCCAACCCCGCCGCTATGGTTTCAAGGACGAGGATGAAGTCGGCGAAGCCTTTGCCTTGTATTGGCAACGGATTATCGGCGTCATTGAGCGCTACGAAGATCAAGGCTCCAGCTTTGAGGCTTACCTGGCTACGACCCTGCGTTTTATTGCCTTGAGCATGCGTCGGCAGGCCGCGCGCCAGAAGGAGGTGCTGCAGGTGCTCAACGCGGCCGATAGGGAGCGCTGCCTGTCCTGGCCCGCGCCGGATGCGCCCGAGCTGGTAGCGAAAACGACGGCAGCGGCCACGGTGCGGTCAGCCATGGCGGCTGGCTGTCCGGCGGGTCAGCGTCGGCCGATCGGCCGCCCGCGCGACCAGCGGGTCTTTTGCCAACGCGTGCTCTTCCTGTGCGTCAAGACCGCCTTGCAGATCGCCGATGACGAGGTGTTGCGCATCGCCGACCGGCTGGGCCATGACCCGCTAGACTTACTAGGCAAGGTTCAGCAGGTGCGGCAGCAGGCATCCAGGGTGCAAGCCCGCCGCGAATCGCGACAGCAGGCCCGGAACAGTAGCTGGGTTTTTATCCAGCTGTACCATCGACAGCTGGCCAGGGAAACCGATGCCTACAAGCGGCAGCATATCCAGGACCGCCTGGTCCATTTTCTGCATAGCCGCGACCTGGCCAGCCGCGACTTGGCCCGGCTACGCCTGAATGTGGCCAATACCAAAATCGCCCGTCTCTTTGGCGTTAGCAAGGCTACGGTGGACAGCGGTCTGGAGCGCTTGCGCCGCAGCATGGGGCAGCCGGCTTGAGCGTCAAGCCTAGCTTGAGCGTCAAGCCTAGCTTGAGCGTCAAGCCTAGCTTGACGATGGGGTCTGGCGCCGATAGCATGGCGACATGATAGTCCATGTCGCCACCAACAACCGGCACAAGCTGCTGGAACTGCAGGCCCTTTTCCCCAGCCTGACTCTGCGGACGCCGGCCGATGCCGGTTTGAACAACTTTGACGTTATCGAGGATGCCGACAGCTTTGCCGGTAACGCCTGGCTGAAGGCCGATGCCCTCTGGCACAGCCTGCGGCGGCCGGTGCTGGCCGACGATTCCGGGCTGTGCGTCGATGCCCTGGACGGTCGACCCGGTATTATGTCGGCTCGCTATGGCAGCGACGGCGGGCCGGAACTAGCCCCCGCGGAGCGCAACCGGCTATTGCTAGCCGAAATGGCGACGCAGTCGCGGCGCTCGTGCCGCTTCGTCTGCTGTCTGTGCCTGATCGTCGGCCCGCAGCGCGTCTTCAGCGTTCAGGAAACCTGCGACGGCGAATTGCTGGGCGCCCCGCAAGGCAGCGGTGGCTTCGGTTACGACCCGCTAGTCTGGCTGCCGGACCTGGGCAAGAGCGTGGCCGAGCTGAGCGACGGCCAGAAGAACCAGGTCTCGCACCGCGGCCGGGCCGCCCAGCGCCTGAACGCCCTCCTGGCCGACCTGCGCGACTGACAGGTTGTTGAAAAAGCCGGTTGCTTTCTTGCCGCGCCGAGGCGAGCGGCCGGCGTCAGGCCTTGCCGCTGCGCGTCGTTCGCCGTGGCGGGCGTTCCTGGGGATTAAGTTCCAGGTTGGCGGCGGGCGCCAGCAGCGCCGGGGCAGGCAGCGGCTGGAAGCTGGTGTGGCCGGCTTGGCGGTCTACCAGCCAAGAGCCGCTCATGGCCGCCTTGCCCAGGGCGGCAGCCAAGGGCGTCAGCACCAGGTTGCGGAAGGCGCGTTGCAGGTGGCGGGCGCCGAACTCGGCCGAGTAGCCCTCATCCAGAATGGCCTCGATGGCCGCCGGGCTGAACTCCAGCCGGATGCGGTGCATCCGCTCCAGGTTGGCGTTGGAGTCGCGGATCTGCATCTCGGTTAGGATGTAGGCGCAGTCGGCCCGGGTTAAGGCCCGGAAGGGTACGATGGCGTCGAAGCGGTTGAGCAGCTCCAGCGGAAAGGCCTGCTTGAGGGCCGACAGCGGCACCCGCCCGTCGCCGCGCCGGGATGTACTGTCGAAGCCGACCGCCGGGCCGCCGGAGTTGCCGACGTTGCAGGTGGCGATGATGGTGATGCCGGCGAAGGACAGCACCCGGCCACTGGAATCGGTGGCCCGCCCGGCGTCCAGCACCTGCAGGAACAGCCGATGCACCTGGGGATGGGCCTTCTCCAGCTCGTCGAGCAGCAGGACGCCGCCGGCGCAGGTCTGCACCGCCTTGGTCAACAGCGGGGAATCTTCGTAACCGATATAGCCCGGCGGCGCTCCCAGCAGGCGGGCGGCGGTGTGGGCGTCGGAAAACTCGCTCATGTCGATGCGGAACAGCGAGTCGTTGCGGCCGGACAGCTCGCGCGCTAGGCGGACCGCCAGGGCGGTCTTGCCGATGCCGGTCGGGCCGGTGAACAGGAAGGCCCCATCCGGCCGGCCGTCGTCGCCGTTCAAGCGCAGCTTGGCCACCCGGACGGCGCTGGCCAGCTGGTCGATGGCCTCGTCCTGGCCGTGGATGGCCTCGCGCAGCCGCGCCTCCAGGGCGGGCAGGGCGTGGGCCTGTTCGGTCTTGATGTCGGTGACCACGTTGGCCACCTCGCGCACCGCCAGCTCCAGCATCTTGGGCCGCAGGCTAGTCTCGCCGCCGAAGGCGCTGCGGGCGGCGGCCCGGTCGATGATGTCCAGCGCCTTGTCCGGGAAGCGGCGCATCGGCAGGTAGCGGCCGGCCAGGTCGACCGTGGCCTCCAACAAGCCGTCGTCGATCTGTAGGCTGTAGTGGGCCTTCAGCTGGGGCGCCACGCCGCGCAGGATCTGCAGCACGGTGGCCCGGTCCGGTTCCTTGACCAGGACGGTCTGGAAGCGGCGCAAGAGGGCGGTGTCCTTCTCCAGGTAGCGGGCGTAGTCGGCGCTGGTGGTAGCTCCTATGCAGCGCAGCCGGCCTGAGGACAGCGCCGGCTTCAGCACCTCGCTGATCGGGTTGTTAGCAAAGGCCGGCACGATCTGGTGAATCTCGTCGATGAAGACGATGGCCTCGCTCAGGCCGTCCAGGGCGGCCAGGATGATGTTCAGGTTTTCCTCAAGGGCGCCGTGCAGGCTGGTGCCGGCGATTAGCTGGCTCAAGCGCAGCTCGAAGACCCGGCTGCCGGCCAGGCTGGGCGGCACCTTGCCGGAGTCGATGCGGTTGGCCAGCCCTTCCACCAGCGCCGACTTGCCGACGCCGGATTCGCCTATCAAGAGCGGGTTGGGTTTCCAGAATTTGAGCAGGGTGGTGACCAGCTGGTCCAGCTCGGCCGCCCGGCCGTAAAAGGGCCAGGGTTGGGCCTGCCCGGTCAGCTCGCGGCCGAAGCGCAGCAGGATCTGCTCGGAGTCGCTTTGGCTGGTCGGGCCGGCTTGCTCCGGCAGCTGGATGTCGGCCGGCTCGATCGGCAGGTCCGGAGCGGCGGTGGCCTTGAAGAAGGGGGCGATGTCGGCCTGCAGAAGCGGCCAACCGGCCCGGATGAGGTGCGACGGTTCCACCAGGCGGCCGCCGGCCAGCTTTTCGGCCTGGTCGAGCATGGCCCGGAAGTCGGCCGACAGGCGGATCGGTTTGCGCCTGGCTTGGTCCGGCCTGATTTCATCGAGCATCGGGTCTCGGTCGAGCGGCGCCTGGCCATCGTTGAGGGCGCGCAAGCGCTGCTCGTCGATTACCACGTTGTTGGCGCTGGCAATGGCCACGATTTCCGGCAAGGCGCTCAGCAGCAGGGCCTCGGCCAGTTCGCCGGGGCCGCTTTCCGGCTTGTTGCGGCCCAGCGTCAGCTCCTGGGTAGTCTTGAGTACGCGCAGGGCGTCATCCGAATATTTATCGTAACGGGACATTATTCCTCCAACCAAAGATCGGCGCTCGACACTTCCGCCTGGTGGTCGCGGAGTATGCCGGCAGCCTTGTACAGACGCTCGGTGCGGCGCATGATATCGGAAAATTGCTCGGCCTCGTCCAGCGAACCAGAGCCGCCTTCGATGGCCGACTGGATGGCCGGGTGGTACTCGTCGACGATCTGGACTAGCCCATTCAGGCAACGCAGGAACTGCTTCTGGGTCAGGGCGGCGTCCTCCAGCGGAAATTCGACCAGGGCGCGGATCTCGCCGTCCTGCTCGTCGTACTCGAACTTGATCAACTTGGTGCGCCAGCAGATGCCTAAGAGCACCCGAAAGACCGTCTGGGCGTTGGGCGCCGCCGCCGGGAAGTTGTAGAGATTGGGCGCCAGTACCTTGATGTACTCGCCGTCCTCTTCCAGCCGCACTACCATGAAGAGGGCCGAACCGCCATCTTGGTTGCGGTAGACGTCGGTGGCGAAACTGGTATGGATGTAGTCGTCGCGCAGCGTGTACTTGAGGCCGGCGGCTTGCATGTAGTTTTCCAGTACGGCCCTGTCGGTGGCCATGGCGTCTCCTTGTCAGGCTTGGCCTGCATAAATTCAATAGTACTCAAAAAAGCGCAAAAGGGGAAGGATAGGGGTCGCGCGACCAGGCCGGCTTGCCTATCGGCCAATCTTATTATACGATCAGCACTGCGCCTCACGGCCGCTGAAAGGATCTACCATGCCCTGGAAATTCGTGTCGCTCGGCATCTTCGTCGGCGCTTATCTGCTGTTCGTTTTCAAGAGCGACAAGCGTACCCTGGTGGCCATAGTCGCCGCCCTGCTGGCCATCGCTGTTCAAGCCATCCAAATCGGCGATTTTTCACGCACCGTGGCCTGGGCTTTCGAGGCCATCAACTGGAACGTCATGGGCATTTTCGTCGGGACGCTCTTCCTGGCCGACGTCTTCATGAAGAGCAAGGTGCCGGCCTGGCTGGCCGAACTGATCGTGCTCAAGTCGCCGAACACGGCCGTTTCGCTGCTGCTGATCTGCCTGATGACCGGCATCATCTCGGCCTTCGTCGAGAACGTGGCCACCGTCCTGATCGTGGCGCCGATCGCCCTGGCCTTGGCTAGGAAACTCAAGCTCAATCCGGTCGGCATCATGATCGCCATCGCCGTCTCATCCAACCTGCAAGGCGCCGCCACCTTAATCGGCGACCCGCCCAGTATGCTGCTGGGCGGTTATACCGGCATGAATTTCTTCGATTTCTTCATTTACAAGGGCCGCCTATCCATCTTTTTCGCCATCGAACTGGGGGCGCTGGTCTCCTTCCTGGTCTTGTATTTCCTGTTTCGGGAATTTCGCCAGAAACCAGAGATCGACCTTGAGGAAAAGGTTTCCAGCTGGGTGCCGACTATCCTGCTGGTGGCGCTTATTTTCCTGTTGGCTGGCGCCTCTTTCGTGCCGGAGTCGGCCTACAGCCGTTTCTTCGGCGCCTTCGACGCTACCGGCCGCCTTGGCACAGCCCTGATACCGAACATTCCCGGGCTGGTTTGCCTGGTTTTCGGCCTGATTGCCCTCTTATACGAGAAATTCGCCAACAAGGCCAGTCTGCGGCGCAACATCCGCGGCGTGGACTGGGATACCACCTTCTTCCTGATGGCCATCTTCGTCCTGGTGACCAGCCTAACCGCGGCCGGCTGGATCGAGGCGGCCAGCGTCTTCCTGTCCAGCTTGATTGGCTCCAACCTGCTGTTCGGCTTCCTGGTCATGGTCGGCGTCTCGGTGCTGCTGTCGGCCTTCATCGACAATGTGCCTTACCTGGCGGCGATGCTGCCGGTGGCCCAGGCGGTGTCCGTCAACCTGGGTATCGAGCCGTCATTGTTGCTGTTTGGACTGCTGATCGGCGCCAGCCTGGGCGGCAACGTCACGCCGATCGGCGCCTCGGCCAACATCGTGGCCTGCGGCCTGCTCAAGAAAGAAGGCCACCCGGTGGACTTCCCGACCTTCATGCGCATCGGCATACCCTTTACCCTGGCGGCCGTCATCCCGGCCGCGGCTTTTCTGTGGTTCGTCTGGCACTAACAGGTTGTTGAAAAAGCCGGTTGCTTTCTCAACAACCTTAACAATTCCTCGCATAGCTTGCGCTATGCTGCGTAATTGTACCGGCTTTTGAAGTGTTGAAAAGCCGCATCCGCGTTTTTCAACACCCTGCTAAAGGCTCGCATCAGCCGGCCAAGCAGCTTGTAAAGGAGTCGTAGCATGTTGGAATTCAGCGGTATCAGCAAATCGTACGCCAAGAGCCCCGTCAAGGCGGTAGACGGCCTGGAACTGAGGGTGGCCGATGGCGAGATTTTCGGCTTCCTGGGACCGAACGGCGCCGGCAAGACCACCACCATCAAGTTGCTGACCGGCGTGCTCCGGCCGGACGCCGGCCGGATGGACATCGACGGTATCGACATCGCCGCCGAGCCGCTGCGCGCCAAGCGCCGCTTCGGCTACGTCAGCGACAATCCGGAACTGTTTGCCCGCCTCAAGGCCTATGAATACCTCAATTTCGTGGCCGACGTCTTTGGGGTCAGCAGCCTAGACCGACAGCAGCGCATCGACCATTACGCTGGCTTGTTCGAGATCAAGGACGTGCTGCACGGCAGCATCGGCAGCTTCTCGCACGGCATGAAGCAGAAGCTCTTGGTCATCGCCAGCCTGCTGCACGATCCGGCCAACTGGATCTTGGACGAGCCGATGGTCGGCCTGGATCCCAAATCGGCCTTCGCCCTCAAGGAGATCATGCGCCAGCGCAGCCGTGACGGCAAACTGGTCTTCTTCTCCACCCACGTCATGGAGGTGGCCGAGAAGCTGTGCGACCGCATCGGCATCATTAACAAGGGCAGGCTGATTTTCTCAGGCAGCGTGGCCGAGCTGCGAGCGGCCCAGGGCGCTGATAGTTCGCTCGAAAAGCTGTTCCTGGAGCTGGTCGACGACGAAGCCGAGGCGCAGCCATGAAAGTTTTCCTGAGCCTGGCCCGGCTCTACCTACAAAGCTTTTATAACCTACCTGGCGCGCGCCGGAGGTCCGGGGCCGCCAGCGGCGCGCAGCGGGTGGCGGCCAGCCGTCCGGCGGCGAATTTTCGGACTATGCTCAAGGCCGTCGGCATCGGCTTGCTGGCCGTTTTCGTGCTGGCCAATTTCGGCTTCATGTTCGTCTCGCTCAACTTGGTGCTGTACGATAGCCTGGCGCCGCTGGGGCTCCAGGGCTTCGTGCTGCTCAACGCCGTCATCCTGGCCAGCGTCCTGACCCTGCTGGTCGGCTTCATGACCGCCTTGTCGACCTATTTCATGAATGACATGGAGTTCCAGCTGCTGGCCCTGCCGATTCCGCCGCGCGCCCTCTTAGGCGCCAAATTCACGGCCGTGTATGTGGCCGAGGCCCTGCTGTCGCTATTGGTGATGGCTTCGGCCATGCTGATCTTCGCCATCAAGCGGCAACCGCCCGCCCTCTTTTACGTGGCCGGCAGCCTGGCCGGCCTGTTGGTGCCCCTGCCGGTGCTGGCCTTGGTCTACGCCGCGCAGATTCCGCTGCTCAGTTTCGCCCGCTTTCTGCGCAACAAGCAGGCCATCCTGGTGGTCGGCGGCCTAGTGGGCATCGCCTTCGCCATCGTCTTTAACCTGTATTACCAGGGCATGATGGCCAATATGTCCGATAGCGTCTGGCTGCTGCGGAATGCCGGTCCGGATTCGGTCTTGGCGCAGTTTGGCCGCGCCTGGCCGCCGGCCTATTTTGCCTGGCAGGCCATGGTGGCCCCAGGCCTGGTCGGCTTTGGCCGCAATCTGCTGCCGCTGGCGGCCATCTGCCTGGGAGCGCCGCTACTGTTGATCGTCTTGCTGGGCGGCCGCTACGCCCAGAGCCTGGTCGGCTTCAACGAGCAGTTTATCCGCAAGATGACCGCTCCGGCCTCCTCCGGCTTCCTGGCCGACCGGCTGCGCACCGGCAACCGCTTCTGGAGCCTGGTGAAGCGCGAGATTGTCGGCATGAACCGCGAGCCGATGTACTTCCTGAACGGGCCCTTCATCATCGTGCTCTTGCCGGTGCTGATGGCCGTCATGCTGGGCGTGCAGCGCGAGGCGCTGCTGGAAGGCGAAAGCCTGCAAGCGTTGACCGGGCTCCTGGCCAACGGCGCCGGCACCGTCGTGGTGGCCCTGGCCGGCGCTTTCCTCGGTTCCGGCACCAGCATCACCTGCACGGCCCTGTCGCGCGACGCCAAGCTGCTGCCTTATCTGAAAAGCCTGCCGGTACCAGCCCACCACTGGCTGCTGGCCAAGTTGGTCCACGGCCTTATCTTCGCCGTTTTCGGCGTGGCCATGGCGGCCCTGATCTTCGGCTTCTTCTTCCGCCTGGCGCCGCTCGATCTGGCGGCCGGCAGCCTGGTCGGCCTGGCCCTGTCTTTCCTTTGCAATCTCCTGGGCCTGCTCTTGGACACCGTTAACCCGCGCCTGAGCTGGGACAACCCGATCGCCGCCATGAAGCAGAACCCCAACGCCGTCATCATCATGCTGGGGGTGATGGGACTGATGGGCGGCATCGCCTACTTGTCTTTCCGCTTCAGGCTGACCACCGGCCAGTTCGTGCTGCTGTGCGGCGGCCTACCGGCGGCGCTGTTCGTGGTCCTGTTGCTGGCGCTGCCCGGCTGGGCGGCCCGCCGTTTCACGGCTTTGGAGGTCTAGCAGGGTGTTGAAAAACGCGAATGCGGCTTTTCAACACTTCAAAAACCTTTACAATTACGCAGCATAGCACAAGCTATGCGAGAAATTGTTAAGGTTGTTGGAAAAGCAACCGGCTTTTTCAACAACCTGCTAGCGGCCTAGCGGACCATTCGAACCGGCAAAAACAACTCTTGATGCCACACATTCAAATGTGTATACTAATGTGTGGAGGATGCGATGGCAACAAATCTGGCGATCAATGATAAGCTCTTAAACTATGCTCTGGAATTAGGTGGATTCAATTCAAAGAAAGATACCGTAAATGCCGCACTGGAAGAATTTATTCAGAGAAGAAAAGCAGAAGATTTGATAAATCTATTTGGTAAAATAGATTATGAAACTACCTATGATTATAAGGCTATGAGATTAGGACCATGAAGGTTTTGGTTGATACTTCTGTATGGTCATTGGCGTTAAAAAAAGCTGACAAAAATGAGTCAGAACTTGGGATTGTAGAATTACTAGCCGAGCTGATTCGGGACACTACTGTTATTCTTATTGGACCGATTCGCCAAGAAATACTGAGCGGTATTTCGGTCAAGACAAAATTTGACGAACTAAGAAGCAAATTAGCCATATTTAAGGATCAACCTTTAGTATCCAAAGATTACGAACTAGCAGCGGAATATTGCAATGTATGTAGGGCAAATGGAATACAAGGTGCCCATATAGATTTCCTGATATGTGCTTTCTCCATAAATAACAATTATCCGATACTCACGCTTGATAAGGACTTTCAATTTTATAAGAAATACTTGCCAATAAAAACAATCAAAATGGAAAGCGTATAACAATCGCTTCAGCCAAATTCGGTCGCAAAATCAGCCGCCGGCGGCTTTACCAGCGCCGGCGGCGGCGGTATAATGCGGCCATGTCCTTCGTCCACCTCCACAACCACAGCGACTTCTCGTTGCTCGACGGCGCCGTCAGCGTCGACAACCTTATCAAGCAGGCCGTCGAGTTTGGCCAGCCCGGCCTGGCCCTGACCGACCACGGCAACATGTTCGGCGCCCTCAAATTTTACAAGGCTTGCCGCAAGGCCAACCTCAACCCGATCGTGGGCAACGAATTCTACGTGGCCGGGGCCAGCCGCAAGGAAAAAACCGGCACCGAGGGCGGCAACAAGTACTACCACCTGATCCTACTGGCCAAAAACGAGCAAGGCTACAAGAATCTGATCAAGTTAACGTCACTGGCCTACATCGAAGGCTTCTATTATAAACCGCGCATCGACTGGGAGCTGCTGAAGGACTACCACGAGGGCCTGATCTGCTCCACGGCCTGTATCGCCGGCGAAGTGCCGCAGTACATCATGATGGACCGCCTGGCCGATGCCGCCGCCGTAGCCGGCCGCTACAAGGAACTGTTCGGCGCCGATAACTACTTCCTGGAAATTCAGGATCACGGCATGCCCGAGGAGCGGCTGGTAAACAAGGCCATGGTGCCCCTGGCCAAGAAAATGGGTCTCCGGCTGATAGCCACCAACGACATCCACTACCTGTCCAAGTCGGATGTGGCGGCCCACGACGCCCTGCTGTGCGTCGGCACCAACCGCAAGGTCAGCGACCCCAAGCGCATGCGCTTCCCGACGCCGGAGTTTTATTTCAAATCCAGCCAGGAAATGGCCGACCTGTTCCGCGAGGTGCCGGAGGCTATCAGCAATACCCTGCTGGTCAACGAAATGGTCAACCTGAAGATTCCGCTGCCCGGCCCCCTGCTGCCGGCCTACGACATTCCGCCCAGTTTCACTTCTACCGAGGACAGCCAGGCTGAGCTGGAAGTGCGCCGGGTGGAAGCCTACTTGGCGACTATGGACGACGAGGCCATCTGCAAGCCCGACCCGCGCAACGGCAAACTGCCGGTATGTGAACTGGCGCCGCAGATTCGCTCCGCCTTGGCCGCGCGGATGGCCCAGCCGGTGACGCGTTTCTTCATCTGGCAGACCTACCGCGGCCTGGAAGGGCGCTACGCCGAGCGCGGCGAGGCCATCAAACAGCGCCTGGATTACGAACTGGGCACCATCATCCTGATGGACTTTGTTGGCTATTTCCTGATTGTTCAGGACTTTATCGCTTGGGCCAAGGACCGCGACATCCCGGTCGGCCCGGGGCGCGGCTCAGGCGCCGGTTCGCTGGTGGCTTACAGCCTGCGCATCACCGACATCGACCCGCTGCGTTACGGCCTCTTGTTCGAGCGCCTGCTCAACCCGGAGCGCGTCTCCATGCCGGACTTCGACATCGATTTCTGCACCGACCGCCGCGCTGAGGTCATCGACTATGTCACCCAGAAATACGGCAGCAACCGGGTGGGCCAGATTATTACCTTCGGCACCCTCAAGGCCAAGGCCGTCATCAAGGACGTGGCGCGCGCCTTGGACCTGACTATCGACGAGTCCAACATGATCACCAAGCTGATCCCGGACGACGACCTCAAGATTAACCTGACCAAGGCTTTCGAGCAGTCGGCGGAGCTACGAGCGCTGGAGGAGAACCCGCGCTACGCCGAGCTGTTCGCCATGGCCCGCAAGCTGGAGAACAAGAACCGCAACACCAGCCTGCACGCCGCCGGCATCGTCATCGGCAAGACCGACCTGATGGATTACGTGCCGCTGTTCAAGGATTCCAAGACCGGCACCCTGGCCACCCAGTTCACGATGGACCAGCTGGAGGAATGCGGCCTGGTCAAGATGGACTTCCTGGGCCTTAAAACCCTTACCCTGGTGCGCAAGAGCCTGGGCCTGATCCGCAAGCGCGGCATCGAGCTCAAGGAAACCGACATCCCGGACACCGATGCCAAGACCTTTGCCCTCTTGTCGGAGGGCAAGAGCGCCAGCGTCTTCCAGTTTGAATCGGACGGCATGCAAGGCATCCTGCGCCAGGCCAAACCAGGCAGCATCGAGGACCTGATCGCCTTGAATGCCCTCTACCGGCCCGGCCCGATGGACAACATCCCGCAGTTCATCGATTCCAAGTGGGGGCGCACTCCCATCAAGTACCCGGCGCCGGCCCTGGAAAAATACCTCAAGGAAACCTACGGCGTTATCGTCTACCAGGAACAGGTCATGCAGGTGGCCCAGGAAATCGCCGGCTACTCGCTGGGACGGGCCGACCTCTTACGCCGCGCCATGGGCAAGAAGAAGCTGGAAGTGCTGGCCGAGGAGGAGAAACCTTTTATTGAAGGCGCTATCGCCCGCGGCTACACGGCCGCGAAGGCCAAGGAAATTTTCGACATCCTGGTGCCCTTCGCCGGCTACGGCTTCAACAAGAGCCACGCCGCCGCCTACTCGGTGCTGGCCTACCAGACCGCCTGGCTGAAGGCCAATTACCCGGCCGAATTCATGGCCGCCAACCTGACCAACGAAATCAGCGACGCCAAGAAGCTGACCAAGTGCATCGCCGAGGTACGGTCGATGAACCTGCCGCTGCGGGCGCCGGACATCAACCAGTCGGAGGCCCTGTTTACCGTTGTAGACGGCCGCGAGATCGTCTACGGCCTGATCGGCGTCAAGGGCGTCGGCGAGGGCGTGGTTACCGAGCTGATTCTGGAACGCGACCGCCACGGCCCCTTCAAGGACTTCATGGACTTCCTGGAACGGGTGGGCGTGCGCAATATGAACAAGCGCGTCATCGAGACCCTGGTGCGCGCCGGCTGCTTCGATTCGCTGGGCCACCGCCGCTCCGAGCTGGTCATCAACCTGGAACGGGCCTTCGACTACGCCCAGAAGAAGGTCGAGGCCGGCGCCTACGGCCAGGCCAGCCTGTTCGGCGCCGACTCGGGCGAGGAATTCCCGCCCTTCCGCTACGAAACCTGCGAGGAGTGGCCGCGCTCCGAGATCCTGAGCATCGAGAAGCAGCTCTTAGGCTTTTATTTTTCCGGCCACCCCTTAGACGCCTTCCGCAGCATCTACGACCGCTGCTGCGACGTCAATTTCGAGCACCTGGAGCGCTCCAGCGGCGAACGGCTGTACACCCTGGTCGGCCAATTGGTGGAATGGCGCGAGATCCTGTCCAAGAAGGGCAAGCGCATGGCCTTCGGCAAGGTCGAAGTCTATTCAGGCGCCATCGACATCGTCGTCTTCGCCAAGACCCTGGAGCAGGCGGCCAGCCGCTTCAAGGTCGACGACATCGTCTTCCTGAAGGGCAAGATCGACCTGACGCGCGACCCGCCCAGCTTCAAGGTCGAGGCTTTCGCCGATCCGCTAGAGCTTAAAGAAAAAAGTTATCGCGATATCCACATCGTGCTGCGGCCGGTGCACAGCGAGGACGAGCTGGAGCCGCTGCGCGACGTCCTGTTTTCGTCGTCCGGGCAGTGCGGCGTGGTGTTTCACGTGCCGGCCGCCGGCCGTCGGGCCGCGCCGCCGGCCTTAGAGGCCACTACCGCCGGCCTGGCGGATGTCGCCGCGCCCGACCAGGCTGGGACGGAATTGGAGCCCAACCTGCCTGGCCTGGAGGGCCGCAGCGGCGACGAAGGCGCGCTGTCTAACGACAGCGGGCTGTCTGGCGACAACCTGCCCGTTCGCCGCGTCGCCCGCGCCCCAAACCAGACCCTGGTGCGGGCCCACGCCCAGATCAATTGCAGCCCGCGCGACGAGGTGTTGGAGCGCTTGCGCGAGGTAGGCGTGGTCGAGGATTTGTGGCTGGATTAACGGCTGGTTGAAAATCGATTGTGCGTCAGTGGCCTAATTATTTGCAATAAGGAGTCTCTGCATGGAAGCATTGAAAGCCGTCGCCATGAAGTTCTGGATCCGGAACGGCCTGAAGAAGATACTGGTTACCCTGGGCATGCTGCTGCTGATCGGACTGATCATGGCCGCGCGGGCCGACGAGTACCTGGCAATCGTCCGCAGCCTGCTGGATGAATCGATGCGGGCGGTGCTGATCCTGGTGGTTATCGTGGCGGCCTCGGTTCTGGCCACCCTGGCCGGGCAGATCCTGTTACTGATCGAGATCCAGTCCGGCGGCGGCGTTCAAGTGGCCGACGGCCCGGTCCAGGACAAGGTCTACGTGGGCGGCCGCGCTTTCCTGCAGGATCGCTGCTTTCTGCTGGTGGCCGACCTGCGCTACCGGGTGGGCGCCGACGATTTCCGCCAGGTACAGGCTTCGTGTCCGGTGCGGCTCTATAAATTCCGCTTCTCACCCCTGCACCTGGTGCTGGTGACCGGCGGCTGAGCGCCGGCCGTCAGGCGCGCGGCGCGGCGGCCTGGCGGGCGACGAAGTCGGTCAGCTGGCGGTAGTCGCGGAAGACGAAATCGGCCGCCGACTCTACCCGGCGCCGGCGGGAGATCAGGGCGGTGCGCATGCCGGCCGCCTGGGCGCCGGCCACGTCGTAGCGCTCGGAATTGCCGACGTAGAGGGTCTGGCCAGCCGGCACGCCCAGTTGCGCGGCCAACTGGTCAAACGAGGCCCGGTGCGGCTTGACGTAGCCTGACTCTTCGCTGGTCATGATGACGTCGAAATACTTGTCCAGTTTGAGCAGTTGCAGCTTGCGCCGGGCCGGGAAGTCGGACAGCGCGCCCAGGCGGTAACCGGCCGCGCGCAGGCTTTCCAGGCAAGCCTCGACGTGCGGGAACAAGCGGATGCGGGCAAAGACTTCTTCCTGCTGGCCGTAAAAGAAGCTTTCGATGTGCCCATGGACCAATTCCGGTTTGCGGCCCAGCCGTTCGGCCGTTAAGGCGCTTTGCATGCGGTGGAAGGCGTCCACGCCGGCCGGTATCGGGATGCGCCGCTCGGCGTAGAAGCCGGGTTGGCGGATCTGCTTGCGTATTTTGTCGAAGGCCAGGAGCAGGCGCAGGCGCCGGATGGCGCCGGGCAGCATGCGCACGAACAGGGCGGCCGAAGGGTAGAGGGTACCGTCGATGTCGAAAGCGATGGCCTGCAATTTCATTATCATCTTTATACCGTAAATTCTGCCAGCTGTCCATAAAAACCCCTTACAAGGCCGCCATTTTTCACTATACTTGGGGTGCCTGCGGCCGTCGCGAAAGACCGCCGACCATCATGCCTTCAAGAAAGGTGAGCGCCATGTCCCACAAGAATGCCCTCTCCCGGTTTTGCCTGCTTGTTCTGGCTTGCCTAGCCGGACTCGTTACCGTGGCCTGTTCGCCGGTTGACCAGGCCAGGCGCGCGCCCGATCCGCGCTTGGTCATGGCGCATAGCCAGGGCCTCATCTCGCGCTTTGACCGCCTGAGCGTCATCCTGACCGCGCGGCGCAGCTTTTCGACCGATCCGGCCAGGCTGAATCCGTTCCGGCTGCAGCCGGCGGTGGCTGGCCGGGCGGTGTGGAGCGACGACGGCAGCCGGGTGGATTTCATCCCGGACCAGCCGCTAGCGGCCGGACAAGCCTACGGCGTGGTGTTCGATTTTGCCCAGCTGGGGCAGGGCGAGGCGGGCTGGTTCAGTTTTGATGTTCAGGCCGCCCTGCCGTCCATCCGGGTGGCCGATCTGCGCCTGGCCGCCCAAAGCGACGGCCGCCTGGCCCTGAGCGGCCGACTCCTGGCCCAGGATATCCCCTCTAGCGCCGACGTCGAGGGCCTGCTCAGCGCCCGCCTACTGGGCGCCGAGCAAAATATTTCCTGGAGCCATCCGGGGGGACAGACCCACGATTTCCTGATCCGCGACCTGGCACGGGCCGAGGCCGACACCAGCCTGGAACTGGGCTGGGATGGCCGGCCGGCCGGAGCCCTGGAGCGGGGCGTGGAACGGATCACCCTGCCGGCGGCCGGCTCCTTCCAGGTCCTGTCCGTCCAGCCGCCCTCAGCCGCCGATAGCGCGGCCGGAAACGGCGCCCTGACCGTGGCCTTCAGCCAGCCGCTGGACCCGGCCCAGGACCTGCGCGGCTTCATCCATAGCCCCCAGGTGGGCAATCTGCGCTGCGAGGTGGACGGCGGCCTAGTGCGCGTCTACGCCTCCGCTAGCTGGCCGGAGAGCCTACAGTTGACTATCGAGTCCGGCCTGCGCAGCCAGCAGGCCCAGTCGCTGGCCGTGCCGGTCCAGGCCACCGTCAACGTGGCCTGGGAGATTCCCCAGGCGCGCTTCTCCGGCGGCGGCACCATCGTGCCCAGTAGCCAGGGCACGCGCGTCGTCCTGGAAACCATGAACCTGACCAAGGTCTACGTCGAAGCCGTCCATGTCTACGGCGACAACGTACTGCAGTTCCTGCAGGTCAACACACTGTCCGGCGCCCAAGAGCTGTATCGCGTCGGCGACGTGGTCTGGAGCGAGGAGATCGAGCTGGGCTGGCAGGATGCCAACAAGAACCGCTGGCTGCCCTACGGGCTGGACCTGTCGCCGCTCTTGGCGCGCCACCCGGACGGCCTGTACCAGCTGCGCGTCAGCTTCGGGCACGACGGCATCCGCTACATCTCGCCGGCCTCGGTCAATATCGGCCGCTGGGAATTCCCGCCCGTCTACTACGTCGACGAGAATAGCTCATACAACCGCTTCCCCAACGGCTACCCGGATTGGTTTGATTGGGACGAATACTACCATTACCGCAATGAACCGAATCATCCGGCCTTTTATTACAATTATTATGGCGAGGACCGCGGCGCCCGACGCAATGTGCTGGTGTCCGATGTCGGTATCATGGCCAAGCTGGACCTGGACGGCGTCTGGCACGTCGCCGCCAGCGACCTGCGCTCCGCCCGGCCGCTCCCGGCCGGCAGCCTGGTCACCGCCTATTCTTACAGTATGCAAGAAGTGGCGCGCGCCTCGGTGGACACCGCCGGCACGGCGCTGCTGCAGCCGGCCGCCGGCCAGGAGGCGGCCTACCTGGTGGTGGACGCGCCGAGCATGGAACACGGCCGCGGCTACCTGAAACTGGACCAGCCCCTGGTCACCAGCCACTTCGACGTCTCCGGCGAGCGCACCGCGTCCGGCATCAAGGGCTTCCTGTACGGCGAGCGCGGCGTCTGGCGACCGGGCGACGACATCCACCTGGTGTTCATGCTCTTCGACCCGCGCCAGGCCTTGCCCACCAATTACCCGATCCTGTTCGAGCTGGTCAACCCGCTAGGCCAGGTGGTGCAGTCCCTTACCCAGGCCAGCAGCGTTAACGGCGTCTACTATATCAAGACCGGCACGGCGGCTTCGGCTCCGACCGGCAGCTGGACGGCCCGGGTCAAGGCCGGCGACCTGACCTTCAGCAAGGTGCTCAAGGTGGAGACCATCATGCCCAACCGGCTCCGGTTGGCGCTGGATTTTGGTCACCCCAGCCGCGTCTCCTTTGACACCCGGCGCATGAGCGTCCAGGCCGCCTGGCTGCACGGCGCGCCGGCCCCCGGCTTGCGGGCCGACGTTTCGCTGCTGCTGAGCGGCGGCAGCCAAGCCCTGGCCGCCTGGCCGGATTACACCTTCCTCGACCCCTTGCGCAGCGTCTCTGGTTCGCGCTCGGTGCTGTTCGAAGGCAACCTCGACCAGACCGGCCGGGCCAGCTTCGACGTCGACCTGAGCGAGGCCAATGGCCAAGCTCGGGCGCCGGGACCGCTCCAGGCCACCTTCCTGACCCGGGTCTTCGAGAATTCCGGCCTGTTTTCCACCGAAGCCTTCACCGTCGATTATCATCCCTACGAACGCTACGTCGGCCTCAAGCTGCCGCAGGGCCCGGGCGGCGGTTTCTGGCTGCGCGGCGAGGACGACAACAAGGTAGACATCATCGTGGTGGACCGCGACGGACGGCGCATCAGCGGCGACACCCAGTTGACCGTGTCGCTCTATCAGGTGCGTTGGCATTGGTGGTGGTCCGGCGACGAAGACAACCTGGCTTCCGAGTCGTCGGACATCATCCGCAACCGCATCAGCAGCACGACGGTGGCGGTGCGCAACGGCACCGCCGTCTGGGATCTGGAGCTGCCGCAAGACAACCACTGGGGCTATTACCTAGTGCACGTCGCCGACCAGTCGGGCGGGCACGCCGCCGGCAAGACCTTCTACCTGTACTGGTGGGGGCGCGATAACCAGGCCGGCGGCGATACCGCCCTGATGCTCAACCTGAGCACCGACCGGAAAACCTATGATGTCGGCCAGCCGGTCCAGGTCAGTTTCCCGTCCAATGGCCAAGGTCGGGCCTTCGTGACCATCGAACGCAACGGCCGCGTCCTGCGCGAGGAATGGATCCAGACCGCTGACGAAAATACCACCTATCGCTTCACCGCCAGCGCCGACATGGCGCCCAACGTCTACGTCCATGTCTCCTTTATCCAGCCGCACCTGCAGACCGCCAACGACCTGCCCATCCGCCTGTACGGCATCGTACCGGTCAAGGTGGAGAATCCGGCTACCCGGCTACAGCCTCAAGTGACGGCGCCGGACAGCCTGACGCCGGGCGCCAGCGCGCGCTTCACGGTGTCCGAGGCTGCTGGCCGGGCCATGACCTATACCGTGGCGGTGGTGGACGAGGGCCTACTGGGCATCACCCGCTACCAGGCGCCCAATCCTTGGGACAGCTTCTACCGCAAGGAAGCCTCGCTCCTGCTGTCGCACGACCTGTACCGCGACGTCGCCAACGCCTTCTCCGGCAATCTGCAGACCATCCTGGCCATCGGCGGCTCGGAGTTCGACGATTCCGGCGGCGACAAGCCGGTCAGCCGCTTCCCGCCGGTGGTCCGCTTCTACGGGCCCTTCAGCCTGGCGGCCGGCCAGCGTCAGGAGCATGAACTGGTCCTGGGCAATTACATCGGCTCGGTCCGCTTCATGGTGGTGGCCGGCACGCCGCAAGGCGCCTTCGGCCGCCAGGAACTGGCCGTGCCGGTGCGCGCCGACCTGATGGCCTTCATCACCGCGCCGCGGGTGCTGGGGCCGGACGAGCTCCTGACCGTGCCGGTCAGCGTCTTTAGCTTCCTGGGCAACGGCGCGGCGGTCGACGTCAGCCTGCGCGTCGAGGGCGAGGCCAGCCTAGTCAGCGCCGCCAACCAACAGTTGACCTTCGGCGTCGATGGCGAGCAGCTGGCCAATTTCGAGATTCGCGGCGCCAGCCAGACCGGCCGCATCCGGCTGGTGGCTACCGCCACCGCTACCAACGGCGCACGGTCCGAGCAGGCCATCGAGCTGCCCTTGCGCTCGCCGGCTATACCGGTCACCACCGTCAATTCCGCCCTCCTGCCCGGAAACCGCGCCCAGGCACTGTCGCTGACCCTGCCCGGCATCGGCGGCTCCAACGACACCTGGCTGGAGTTGTCCATCCTGCCGCCGATCGACCTGTCGTCGCGCCTGGCCTACCTGATCGGCTACCCGCACGGCTGCGGCGAACAGACCACCAGTCGGGCCTTCCCCCAGCTCTTCCTGCAGGATGCCACCGTCCTGAGCGCGGAGCAGATCGAGGACGTGCGCTACTACGTCCAGGAGGCCATCGACAAATTGACGCGCATGCAGACGGTGCGCGGCGGCTTCGTCTACTGGATGGGCGACAGCCACGAATCGGACTGGCTGTCGGTCTACGTTACCCACTTCCTGCTGGCCGCCAAGCGCCAAGGGTACCCGGTGGCGGCGACGGTGCTGGACAGCGCCCTCAAGTACCTGGACAAGCAGGCCCTGGAGTGGAACGCCCGCAATGACTGGGAACGCTCCACCCAGGCCTATCGCCTGTACGTGCTGGCGGCCGGCGGCAAGCCCAACATCGCGGCCATGAACCGCTTCATGGAGTACGGCCCGCATCACGCCACGGCCGTCTACCAACTGGCGGCGGCCTATGCCCTGGCCGGCAACCGGCCGCGCGCCAGCAGCCTGATCCAGAATGTGCCGCCCGAGCCGCGCGCCTACGAATACATGTACTACACCTACGGTTCCCTGTTGCGCGACAAGGCCATGATCCTGGAAGTGCTGAACGTGCTGGGCGACACCACGCGCGGCCTGAGCCTCTATACCAGCATCGCCGCCGCCCTGTCCTCCAACCACTGGTACTCGACCCAGGAGTTGAGCTACTGCCTGGTGGCCTGCCTGCCGTACCTGCGCCTGGCCAATAGCGGGCGCTCCGAAGTCAGCTGGTCGGTCGGCAACGGCAGCGCCGCCCGGGTGGCGGTCAATCGCGGCATCCAGCGCCTGCCGGTAGCGGCCAGCAGCGGCCCGCTGAGCGTCAACCTGACCAACCATACCACCACGCCGGTCTACGCCCGGCTGGTAGCCACCGGCACGCCGCTGCCCGGCCGCGAGCAACCCAAATCCGACGGCCTGCGCCTGTCGGTGCGCTATCTGGATACTAGCGGCATGGAGGTTAACCCGGACGCCATCCGGCTGGGGGACGATTTAATCATCATGGTCAGCGTCCAGAACAGCGGGGCCGAAGACCTGGCCAACGTGGCCCTGACCTTCCGCTCTCCGTCCGGCTGGGAACTGGCCAACCCGCGCCTCGGCAACGCCAATCCCGACGACGAGGAAGGCGAAGACCCGCTGGAAGAGTCGCCCTACGATTACCGCGACCTGCGCGACGACCGGGTGCTGACCTATTTCCCGCTGGAGCGCAACGAGTGGCGAACCTATCGCTTCTTCGCCAACAAGACCTATAATGGAGAATTCTTCCTGCCAGCCATCGTGGCCGAGGCCATGTATCAACCCGAAATCCAGGCGGTAGTGCCCGGGCGGCGCTTGTCGCGCCCCCAGGCTCAGCCGGATAGCGGGACGAGCAACGTCGGCGGCGTCGTAACGTCGCCGCGCAAGACCGGAGAGGAATGAGGCGGCGGTTTTTAGCTGGGCTGTTGACTCGTTGGGCTGGCCGACTGGTAGCCCGACTGGCGGCCTGGCGACGGCGGGCGGGGCGGGGCGCCAGCCGGGCCTGGGCCAGCCTGGGCCGAGCCGATACCTGGCCGGCCGTAGCCGGCGCCCTGCTGTGCGCCGGCCTGATCCTGTTCTGGCCGCCGCCGCTGGATCGTCAGCCACCCTACGCCACCAGTCTGCGGGCCATCGACGGCAGCCTGCTGGGCGCCCAGACCTCCCGGGACGGGCAGTGGCGCTTCGCCGCCACCACGGCCGTGCCGGAGCGCTACCGCCAGGCCCTCATCCAGTTCGAGGACCGCCGCTTCGCCGGCCACCTGGGACTGGACAGCCGCTCTTTGTTGCGGGCGCTGCTGGACAACTGGCGCCAACGCGACGTGGTGTCCGGGGCTTCCACCCTGAGCATGCAAGCCGCCCGCCTGCTCTATGGCCCCAGCCAGCGCAGCTACACCCAGAAAGCGCGCGAATTATTGGCGGCGCTGCGGCTGGAATTCCGCCTCAGCAAGGACAGCCTGCTGGAGCTCTACGCCAGCCTGGCGCCCTACGGCGCCAACGTGGTCGGCCTGGAGGCGGCCGGCTTCCGCTGGTTCGGCCGCGGCCTAGACAGCCTGACCTGGGCCGAAGCCGCCCTGCTGGCCGTCCTGCCCAACAGCCCGGCCCTGATCCATCCGGGCCGATCGCGCGACCAGTTGCTGGCCAAACGCGACCGCCTGCTCCTGCGCCTGGCCAATCAGGAGCAGTTGGACGATCCAGCCTTGGCCCTGGCCCTGGCCGAGCCCCTGCCCGGCGCCCCGGTTGAGATGCCCAACCTGACACCGCACCTCACCCTGGCGGCCAGCGCGGCCGGCGCCGGCGACCACCCGAGCAGCATCGACTACGGCCTGCAGCTGGCCGTCCGCGAGGTGGCGCGGCGCCACCAGCGCCGGCTGGCCCTTCATGCCATCGACCACCTGGCGGCCGTCGTCCTGCGGGTGTCAGACGGCTCGGTGGCGGCCTATATCGGCAACGTCGACCCGGCGGCCGACCGGCCAGGCAGCTTCGTCGACTGCGCCCTGGCGGCCCGCAGCTCGGGCAGCATCTTCAAGCCCTTCCTGTACGCCGCCATGCTCGACTCCGGCGAGCTGACGCCAGACCGCCTGGTGCCCGACATTCCCACCCGGGTCGGTTCCTACAGCCCGGAAAACAACCTCAAGAATTATTCCGGCGCCGTGCCGGCCAAGGTCGCCCTGGCCCGTTCGCTGAACATCCCCTTCGTGCGGTTGCTGCGCGCCTACGGCGTCGAGCGCTTCGGCCGCCTGCTGCGCCGCCTCGGTTTCGCCCAGCTGCGCCGCGCCCTGGACGACTACGGCCTGCCGCTCATCCTGGGCGGGGCCGAGGCGACCCTGCTGGAAGCGGCCATGGCCTACCGGGTGCTAGCCGAGTCGGCCCTGGTTCCGTACAACGCGCCGGGCCGGGACCTGCCGTTCTCGGCTGGAGCGGCCTGGCTGACCCTGCAAGCCCTGCTCGAAGTCGGCCGGCCCGGCGAGGACGCCGCCTGGCAACAGTACGCCAACAGCCGCCAGATCAGCTGGAAGACCGGCACCAGCTTCGGCAACCGCGACGCCTGGGCCATCGGCGTGACGCCCGACTGGGTAGTGGCCGTCTGGGCCGGCAACGCCGACGGGGTAGGGCGCCCCGAGCTCAAGGGCACCGACGCCGCCGCGCCCTTCCTGTTCGACCTGTTCCAGCTGCTGCCGCGCGCCGCGTGGTTCCGCCGCCCGACCGATGACCTGCGCGCCATGACGCTGTGCGCCGATTCCGGCTACGCCGCCGGCCGCGATTGCCCGGCCACCGTCGTCAGCTGGGTGCCCGCCCTGGCCCAGGTCGACCAGGCCTGCCCCTGGTGCCGGCTGGTGCATCTGTCGGCCGACGGCCGCCACCAGGTAAGCGCCACCTGCGTCAGCCCGGCCAACCTGGTCAGCGCCCGCCGCTTCGTGCTGCCGCCGGTGATGGAATGGTACTACGCGCGCGAACACCTCGAGTACCGCCCGCTGCCGCCCTGGCTGCCCGGCTGCCAGCCGGCCGACGCCAGCGTCATGGAACTGGTGGCGCCGGAACCCGGCAGCAGCCTGTTCATCCCGGTGGAGCTGGACGGCACGCCCGGCCTGGCCGTCTTCCGCGCCGTCCACCGGCAGTCTGGCGCCGTCATCTTCTGGCACCTGGACGACGACTACCTGGGCCAGACCCAGGGGGACCACCGCCTGGCGGTCCGGCCGCTACCGGGGCCACACCGCCTGGTGCTAGTGGACGGTAGCGGCAACCGCCTGGAGCGCGGCTTTACCGTCGCCGAGCGCTGAAGGCCTCCCGCCACTGCCGCTACCTTGTTCATGCACCATGGACAAGCTTATCCACGCACCATAGATAACGTTATCCAGGTACCATGGATAACGTTATCGACGCACCATGGATAACGTTATCGACGCACCATGGACAAACGCAGCCAGGCACTGTTCCGGAATCAATGCCGCCTGGTCCAGCCGGTTTTTCAATATTCCTGTGAATAATTGCACCATCAGCTCTTGTCCCTCCGCCTGTGAAATAAACCAATAAAATTTCACAAATTCATGTTACTATTTATTGTGATAATTATTATACTAGTATTACGCAGGAAGGCGAAAGCGGATCCATGAATGAGCCGGCTGGCCAGGTTGAACCAGCGTCGCCGGATGACCATAGCCCCAAAACCAAGAAAGGAAGGTGCACCATGAGAAGAATCTGACAGAGCCCGGAATGAGCGGTTTTACGGGAAGCCTGGTTTATGACCAAGGTCAGACGGCCACAGGCCTTCTGACGCAGCTTCTGGCACAGGAGCGGCCTTGTAGCGCTCCGCGACGAGTGATGGATCTTTAGTTTACCATCCAGGCCTTCCCTGGGAAAGCCTATTACCATACCATGGAGTTTATCATGAACACGACATTTACTACCGAAGAGCGCAAGCTCAATGTCATTCTGCACAGCAATAGCCTGCCCGTGGCCCGCAACGAATACTACGGCCGCGTCCAGCGCAACAGCCAGA